>ERZ808278.401-NODE-401-length-30218-cov-5.403375_pt1 | contig 30218 bp, 29 predicted proteins | sample MGYA00521239_ERZ808278 | MGnify/ENA primary metagenome ERZ808278 (study PRJEB31516, sample SAMN03275600) | gut metagenome | biome: mammalia-associated habitat; material: feces | host: Papio cynocephalus | place: Kenya | collected 2012-07-17 ... | reverse complement strand
AGCTGTTAGGGTTGTACCAACGTGAGCACCCATAATAACACCGATTGTTTGACCAAGCTCCATAATACCAGAGTTTACTAAACCTACCAACATAACAGTAAGTGCTGATGACGATTGAATTGCAATCGTGATACCAGCACCTAAAGCTAAACTCTTATATGGATTAGATGTCATTTGTCGTAACATCTTTTCTAATTTACCACCGGCAACTTTTTCTAAACCTGATGACATAACTCCCATACCATACAGGAAGAATGCCAAACCACCACATAGTGTAAATATTGAGAATATATCCATTTTTAATTTTCCTTTTTTTACTTCTAATTCCGATTAAATTATAAATTAAAAAATATCAAAAGAAAATTAATTTGTAACCATTCTTAACTTCTTGAAATAGCAACCGCTCCAGAGCAGATTATTTCTTTAATTCCGATAGGTTTAAGTAGTTCAATTAGTGATTTGATATAGTTTTCGTCACCAACAGCTTGGATGATATATTCTCTTTGAGATATGTTTAAAATCTTTGCCCCGAAGATTTCGATAAGTTTAATAACTTCTGCTCTATCTTCGTCTTTAACCTTGATTTTTACAAACATTAATTCGCTACAAATTGAGTTATCAGCTTTCATTTCCGTAATTTTGATAACTGGAATTAATCTGTGTAATTGTTTTGTAATTTGTTCAATAACTTTTTCATCACCAGTCGTAACGATAGTGATTTTAGAGTGTTCTTTATCTAATGTTGTTGAAGCCGTAATACTTTCAATACTATAACCTCTGCCTGAAAAAAGGTTAGATACTCTTGAAACAACCCCTGCTTCATTTTTAGTTAATATCGATAAAATATGTCGCATAATCTAATTATCCTTTGTCTGAAAGTAATACATTATTAAGACCTTTGCCTGATAATACCCATGGATAAACCATTTCGAAAGGTTCGATAACGAAATCCATAAATACTGGTCCGTCATATTCAAAAGCTTCTTTTAAAGCTGGAAGAATTTCTTCTTCTTTTTCAATTCTGATACCTTTAGCACCGTAAGCTTCTGCAAGTTTTACGTAATCAGGTGAAGAAATTTTTGTTTGTGAATAATGACCATCATACAATTTTTCTTGCCATTGTCTAACCATGCCAAGGTAACCATTGTTCATGATTACAACTTTTACTGGCAATTTGTAATCAACACAAGTCATTAATTCTTGGATATTCATTTGTAATGAGCCATCACCAGCTATACAAATAACAGGTTTATCTTGACCTAAAGTCGCACCCATAGCAGCTGGGAAACCAAAGCCCATTGTGCCCAAACCACCTGATGTTACAAGTTTTCTTGGCTTGTCAAAATTGAAAGCTTGAACTGTCCACATTTGGTGTTGTCCAACTTCTGTTGCAACAACTGGATCCATATCTTTTGTGTATTCGTAAACTGCATCAAGCACTGTATGAGCATGCAATTTATCAGAGCGAATTTCTGGAATTGCTCGTTTTGTTTTCCATTCGTTGATTACTTGAAACCACATTTTCTTAAAGGTTTCGTTCGCTACGTATTCTTTTTCTTCAAGTTCTTTTAACATAGCTTGAAGAGTTAATTTTGCATCCCCTACGATAGGAACATCTGCTTGAACTGTTTTTGAAATAGAACATGGGTCAATATCAATGTGAATAATTTTTGCATCTTGTGCAAATTTCTTCAAAGAACCTGTAATTCTATCATTGAATCTTGTACCAATCGCAAGTAGAACATCGCAATCATTAACGGCAAAGTTTGCCCAGTAATTACCGTGCATGCCAAGCATACCAAGTGATAGAGAATCTTTTGTTGGGAATGTACCAACGCCCATAAGAGTATTTGCTACTGGAATTTCCAGTTTTCTTGCTAGTTCTCTTAGTTCTTCGCAAGCATTAGCAGCAAGAACACCGCCACCAGCAATAATTACCGGTCTTTTTGCTCTGCATAATAAATCTATGGCTTGTGAAATTTGTTTTGTGTTACCTTGATAATTTGGTTTATAACCTTGTAAATTAATTGTTTCAGGATATTCAAATTCGCTACTTGCCGTTAAAATGTTTTTAGCTAAATCAATTAAAACAGGACCTTGCTTACCTGTTGTAGCGATGTGAAAAGCTTCTTTTACTACTTTTGGTAAATCTTTAATATCTTTAACTAAGTAGTTATGTTTACAACAAGCACGAGTGATACCAACAATATCAGCCTCTTGGAATGCATCATTACCAATTAAATTAGCAGAAACTTGACCTGTAAATACAACAATTGGGTATCCATCAAGATAAGCATTTGCAATACCAGTAACGGTATTTGTTGCACCAGGACCAGAAGTTACAATTGCAACCCCGCATTTGCCTGAAACTCTAGCATAACCCTCTGCAGCATGAACGGCTGCTTGTTCGTGTCTTACTAAATAATGTTTTATATCTTTTTCGTGGTATAAAGCTTCGTAAATATCAAGTATTGCACCCCCAGGGTATCCAAAAACTGTATCTACACCTTCTTTTTTTAGGGATTCAATAAGTATTTGTGCTCCTGTTAGAGTATTTGTTTCACACGTTTCTTGTGTCATATCCATTCCTTCTTTAATCTAGTCAAAAGTAATCGTAGTATCTTAATTTATACAATAATATTGCATAATAATCAAGAATTTTACGTTAAAACTATAAATTTTGTTATATTTGTAGTAGTTAAAATTTATAATCAGAAATTATTCTTCTTCAAAAAGAATTTGTCCGGTTCTTGGCATTTCTGCTGTGTAAGCGTTTCGAACCTTGATATTGTTATTAACTCGATTTATGTCGCCTTTTAAGTTGTCTTTAATTTTTATTAAAGACTCCATTGTGTATTTTATTTCTACAATTGCTTTTGTTTCCAATTCTGAAATTTCTTGTTTATTTTCTTCTGGGATTGCTAGACCCATTCTTGCAAATTTTATTTGAGTCATTAAATTATCAAGTTGCGTAGCTTTTTGAATAGCAGAGTCCATGTTTCCACTTGCGACTATATTTTTAACCTCGTCATTAAGGTTAAAAAGTTGAGTGTACATAACTTTTAATTGTTCAATAGGTTCTTGATTCATTGATTATCCCTCGTAAGTGGTTTCATCTTCGTCGTCATCATCATCTTCTTCTTCGTCGTCGTACTCATAATCGTCGTCATCGTCTTCATCATTTGCGACGTAAGTATCACCACTAGCATTTGTTGTTTGTGTTGTTTCAGGTTTAACCATATTCATAGCTTGTTTCCAAGTTGCTCTTAAATCAACTAAAAATTTTAAAACCTCTTGTACAATAGTTTTATCTTTTTTCATATTTGCTTCAACAAGTCTATTGTAGAAATATTGATAAAGTGCGTTTAGTCTTACTGCAAAGTCGCCACCTTGCTCAAAATCAAGCGTATTCATGAATTCTAAAAGAATACGTTCTGCACCAACAAGATTGTTGTAGGTTTCTTGGTGATTTTTTTCATCAATAGAAATTAAAGCTTTATTCAAAAATTGTATAGCTCCGTCATAAAGTAATATCAATACCTTTTCTGGTGTTGCTGTTTCTACTTCTGTTCTTTGATATTGTTTTAAATATGGATTCATTTATACCTCTGCTATATTTTTTTGTTTACAAGCACACCTGATGATATTTTTAACTTATCTATTAATTTTATCAAATCAGTTGTGTTAATTGTTTCAACGACTGTGTTTGTATTCTTGTTATATAATTCGATTATTTCAGAATTTCTGTTTAATCTGATTGCTAACTGGTCAGAAAATTTGGTGTAAAAATCTAAATCCTTTATGTTTGAATCAAGCGATTCTGTTTCAATTGTGTAAGGAGCTTCGGCTTTTATAGAAGCTTTAGATTTTTTTCTTTTACCTCTTTTCTTTAATTTGGTTTTTGTTTGGCTTTCATCCTTTTCTTTTTCTTCATCTAGAGTAACGGCTTTTTCGCTATCCATATTTGCAATTTGGTCAACGTTTTTTGTTCCAAGACCACTTCGAATACTTTGTTCTGTATTCATTGCCATTTGTGCAGATGTGTTGTCTTGTCCTAAACCAACTTGTCTTAAAGAAAATCCATCTAATGCCATTTTGTATTATCCATGTAAATATCTTGCACTAAACATGATTATAATATATAATGAAAAAAAATAGAATATATCGGAGAGTTGATTTTTTGAAAAAGAGTTTATTAGAAACATTCATGGAACACCTATTTGATTTTCCTTTGTGGGTAAAACAAGTTATTTACTTACGTTTGAGAGAACATTTAAAAGGTTTCTTGAGTGAAGAATTTTTAAATACAAGTATTGAAGATAGCTTTCATTTATATAGACCAAAATTGTCTTATATCGGTAAAACAGAGCTTTTAGAAAAAGAGGCTGGCTTGGATGCCAACTTGTACACTTTCTTGGGCATGGTTGAGGAAGGCTATGATATTATTACAATTGCTTTGAATAATTTCTGGACAATAGAAGAGGTTTCTAAATATTTCATTTTCTGTTGTGAACAAAATTATATTAAATCACCAGTTCCAAATCCTATTATGATTATGGCTGGTTATTTAGCTGGCAAATACCGTACTGGTGAATATTTTAAACGTATTGGTAAAATTAATATTGACCAATTAGAACATACAATTCGTATCCAAAAAGAATTGAGAGAAAAAGGCGAAAGACCTCAATTCGTTGAATTGATGATTGAATTTGGTTATATTACAGAGGCTGATTCAAAAGCTTTATTGATTATTAAAGAACAAGCTTCAAAGAGATTTATTTTAGATGTTGCACTTATCCCTGAGGGAATGTCAATTGATGGCGAAAGTGCTGATAAATATATTGCAGAAGTAAATGAATTGAAACATGAAAATGCAAAATTGAAATCTCAATTGAACAAAATTTTATTATTCTTGAAGAAAAATGCAAAATAAGTATTATTATCCAATTAAACTTGTAGAACATGTAAGAGATGGACTTGTTGAGCAAGAACATTCAGGTTTTGTCGTGTTAAGTTTAGATGGCGAAATAAAAGAATTTGGTGATACTATGGAGTATCCATTTTATCTTCGTTCTTGTGCAAAACCTCTTCAAGCAGCTTTGTTGATTGATGAAAAATTGGATGAAACTTTAGGTTTAACTTCTGAAGAAATTGCTATTGGTTGTGCCTCTCATGCTGGAGAAGATTGTCATGTGCAAACTGCAAAAAGTTTTATGTACAAGGCTGATATTTGTGAGGGTTGGATAAGATGTGGTCTTCATACTCCTTTAGCAAAATCTATTACTTGTGATGAACCGACTGTTTTTCACAATAATTGTTGTGGAAAACATATTTTGATGTTGGCTTTAGCAAAACATTTTGGTTTTGATGTGAATACTTATTATGAAAAAGACCATCCATTGCAAAAGATGATTAAGAAAAAAGTTTACGAACTTTGTGAATATGACGGCGACACTCCAGTTACAAAAGACGGTTGCGGTGTTCCTATTTTTTCAATGCCTTTAAAAAATATGTTGAAAGGATATTTGAATTTATTCTTAAATCCTGCTTATTTAAAAATAAAAAATGCTTTCTTAAATAATCCATATATCATTGGTGGTGAAGATAGATTAGATACAAAAGTTATGCAAGGTTCAGCCGGCTGTATTGCAAAGGTTGGAGCTGAGGGCTTGTGCGTTGTTGTAAATACTCTATCAAATGAGGGCTTTATTGTTAACATTCTTGACTCTGATATGCCAACAAGGGAATTTGTTGTATTGAGTATAATGAATAAACTTGGCTGGGGTCATTTTGAACTTAATAAAGATATAAAAACTCTTCATGGTGATATTGTTGGACAAAAAGAATTTATGATTGATGAATTATAACAAGATAAACAAAGAGGGCGAAGCTTTGTAAAAGCTTCGCCCTCTTTGTTATTTTAAATTTCTATTTACCCCTACATTTTTTCAGGAGCTGAAACTGCAAGAATATCTAGTGCTTGTTTTAGAACTGATTTAGTTGCATAAACAAGTGCTAATCTTCCTTCCATAACTTTTTTATCGTCAACTAATACACGATTTTTTGTATAGAATGAGTGAAATTCTGCAGCAAGTTCTGACAAGTATCTACAAATTGTGTAAACACTTCTTGCTTGTGCTGATAAAGTAATTGTATTTTTGAAATCTTCCAATTTTAAGATTAAAGATTTTGCATTTTCTACATCGTCTTCAATTTCTTCTGCTTTAAAGTTTTTGAAGATATTATCCAATTCTTTTTGTGTCATTAATGCTGGAGTTTTTTCGCCTGTTTCAGTATCAATTTTTTCGCTTACAACGTTTCTCAAAATAGAACAAGCTCTGGCATGAGCGTATTGAACGTAAAATACTGGGTTTTCGTCTGTTGATTTTTTTGCAAGTTCAATATCAAAATCAAGAGTGTTATTAATATCTCTCATACACATCCAAAATCTTGTTGCATCAACACCAACTTCTTCGATTAAATCACCTAGAGTAATCATATTTTTACGTTTACCCATTCTTGTTTGTTCACCATTGATAACAAGGTTAACAAGTTGACCTAAAAGAACTTCAAGTTTGTTTGGGTCGTAACCAAGAGCTTCGATAGATGCTTTTACACGTGCAACATATCCGTGGTGGTCTGCACCCCAAATATTGATTAATCTATCAAAACCTCTATCTAATTTGTCCTTGTGATAAGCAATATCTGCTGTTAAATAGGTATTTGAACCATCAGCTTTTTTGATAACTCTATCTTCGTCATCACCGTATTCTGATGATTTGAACCAAATTGCACCATCTTTTTCGTAAAGTTTTCCGCTTTCTTCAAGTTTTTTGTAAGAAGCTTCAACTTTACCAGTATTGTGCAAATCTAGTTCTGAATAGAATTTGTCAAAATGTACTCTGAAATTGTCTAATAAATCTCTTTGTTGTTTCTCCATTTCTTTTTTTGTGTAATCAGAAAGAACTTTTACATCTTCTGTGTATTCATGTTCTGACAAGAATTTTTTAGCAACTGGAATTAGATATTCCCCTGGATAGAAATTTTTTCTTTCAACTTCGTCAGTTGGAAAATCAACATTTTCGCCTTTTTCTTGTTTAAGTCTGATTAATAAAGAGTTGCCAAGTTTTTGGATTTGGCTACCAGCATCGTTGATATAAAATTCTTGGTAAACATCGTGACCGTAGAATTTTAAAAGATTTGCTAAGGCACTTCCCATGGCTGCCCAACGACCGTGACCAATGTGGAATGGACCTGTTGGATTTGCTGAAATATATTCAAGATTTATGTATTCTTTTTCAATATTTTCAGGTTTACCATAGTTTTCGCCTTTTTGTAGAATTTCTTCTACTGTATCTGCAAGCATTTTTTTGCCTGCTTTGAAATTCATAAATCCACCGATTAGAGTTACTTCGTAACCATTTTTAGAAAGTTGTTTTTCTATATTTTGAGCAATAACTGGTGGAGCAGTTTTTAAATCTCTAGCTAATGGTGATACGTTGATTGCAAAATCACCAAAATCAGGATTTTTAGGTTTTTCAACATGTAAGTTGAAGGTCGTTATTTCTGGGTATGCTTTTTTCAAAGCTTCTTTTGTTTCGTTTTCAAAAAATTGTTTGTACATAAATTTATTCTCCGTTTTATAAATTTATTATAAATAAAAAAAAATATTTAATATATAATAAAATTATGAAAAATATTTCAGCAACAATAGAAAGAATACGAGAACTCCTTGCAGATTCACAAATTGAGCCACTAGCAGAAGAACTTAACAGTTATCATAGTGCAGATTTGGCTGATATTTTGCAGGAATTAAAAGAAGAAGAAAGACTCGATTGTTTTAAACTTATCGATATAGATAAGGCTGCTGAAATTATCGAATACTTATCTCCACAACTTCAAGTAGAATTGTTGGGTGCAATTGACGAAGAAAGAGCTTCTCAAATCATCACAATGATGCCTCACGATGCTGCTGCCGACGTTTTGGGGGATATGGAAGAGGATGAATCTGAAACCTATTTAGACAAGTTACCTCAAAAGTTTTCAGACGAGGTTAGAGAACTTTTAACTTATAACGAAGAAACTGCCGGTGGTTTGATGAACCCTATTGTTATGACAGTTTTTATGGATATGACTGTTCAACAGGTTTTGGATTATGTTCGTATTAAGGCAGAAGAGGATAACTTAGATTTATATTATATTTATGTAATTGATAAGCAAAACCACTTGATTGGGGTTGTTTCTTTAAGAGCTTTATTAACTACAAGAAAAAATGTTAAAATCTCCGAAATTATGACGTCTGACATCGTAAAACTTCATGTTGACGATCCACAAGATTATATCGCTGATGAATTTATGAAATATCAATTTAACGCTTTACCTGTTGTTGATTTATACAATAGATTAAAAGGGGTTGTAACTTGGGATGATATTCAAGACGTTGTAGAAGAAGAAACTACAGAAGAAATTTATGCATCATCAGGTATCTCAACAGGTGACATTGATGAGGATGAAATTCTTGCTGGTAGCTTGTTTACATCAGTAAGAGCAAGAACTCCTTGGTTATTTGTAACTCTTGTTGGTGAATTTATTGCCGTAAATGTTGCAAACCATTTTGACGGTACATTGAAAGCGTTTCCTATTATTGCTATCTTTATGCCATTGTTAGCAGGCTTGGCTGGTAATATTGGTACGCAAAGTATTACCTTGATGGTTCGTGGTCTTTCAACTGGTCAAATTACTGCAAGTTCTGCTTTGTATAATATTTTCAGAGAAAGTATGATTGGTTTGATGATTGGTACATTATTTGGTGTTATGGTAACTCTGTTTACTTGGGGTTGGCAACATAATGTTGAATTAGGTTGTGTCGTAGGTGGCTCAATGGCAATCAATATGGCACTTGCAACCTTGATTGGTACATTTACACCGTTTGCTATGAAAAAAATGAATATTGACCCAGCAGTAGCATCAGGACCTGTAATTGCAACAGCTATTGATGTTTTAGGCTTGGCAGTTTACTTCTCTCTTGCAACTTTCTATGTCGTTAAGTTTATGTAATTGCGATAGACTTGAAAAAGTTTGAAAATAAGTTATAATATAAATATAACAAGTGGCATTTAGCGAAAGCTAAAATTTTACACCACGTTAGTTGTTAAATTGAAACTAGCGTTAGGATTGCAATTAATAACGCTAGTTTTTGCTTATTGAATAAGACTGCTATTATGTAAAACATAACGGCTAGCGTTTTAACTGTTACCATGGGCAACACCTCCTTTCTTGACAAAATTTGTCATAAAAAGAAATGTCGTGGTGTCCACTTGTTATATTTTATTATATATATTATTGTTTTAATTTCATACTCTAAAAACATTAATTTAAACTTGTTATCGTAATTGTGCCCAAATGTAAAGGTGGCTTATATAATTATAAAAAATCCTAGCTTTTTGGAAAGCAGTACTAAAAAAACAAAAGGCGAGGGTATCGTAAAAGAATAAAACAAAAAAGAGTCCATAATGGACTCTTTTTTATTGTTAAAGTTGTTCTGCTTACTAGTTAGCAAATCTAAAGTGCATGATGTCGCCGTCTTGTACGACGTAGTCTTTACCCTCTAATCTCATTACACCTTTTTCTTTTGCCATTGTGTAAGAGCCGTTACAAGCTAAAAAGTCGTCATAAGAAATAACTTCTGCTCTAATAAATCCCTTTTCAAAGTCGGTATGGATAACACCGGCTGCTTGAGGGGCTTTTGTTCCAGCTGTAATTGTCCAAGCTTTTACTTCGATTTCGCCAGCTGTGATGTATGTTCTCAAGTTCAATAAATGGTATACGGCTTGAATCATTTTTTCGATACCAGAGTTTTCAATACCAAGTTCTGCCAAGTATTCTTTAGCTTCTTCTGGTGAAAGTTCTGCTAATTCTTCTTCAATTTTTGCAGAAATAATAACCATTTCTGCCCCGTGTTTTTTAGCGTATTCGTCAACAATTTTTGTATATTCGTTACCTGAAACAACATCTGTTTCAGAAACATTTGCTGCATAAATAACTGGTTTTATGCACATTAATTGTGATTGTTTAGCGATTTTTAATTCGTCTTCATCATCAAATAATTCATCTACATTGATAAATGTTGCATCTGATAATTTATCATATAAAGTTTGAAGAACTTTTACTTCAATTTTTGCGTTTTTATCACCTGAATTTGCTACTTTTGCTGTTTTTGCAATTCTTTTTTCTAAAGATGCCATATCAGCTAAAGCAAGTTCTGTGTTAATTGTTTCAATATCATCAAGAGGATTAACTTTTCCAGCTACGTGAACTGTGTTAGGGTCGTCAAAACATCTTACAACTTGAATGATAGCATCAGTTTCTCTGATGTTTGCTAAGAATTGGTTACCAAGACCCTCACCTTTGCTTGCACCTTTTACAAGACCAGCAATATCAACAAATTCGATAGCTGTTGGCACAACTTTTGCTGCATTTACAAGTGGAGCAAGTTTTTCAAGTCTTTCGTCTGGAACTCCAACTACGCCTACATTTGGTTCAATTGTACAAAATGGATAATTTGCACTTTGAGCATTTTTTGCACTTGTTAATGCGTTGAATAATGTTGATTTACCTACGTTTGGCAATCCTACTATACCTGTTCTTAACATAATTTTCCCTCTTCTTATTAATATGTTTATTTTAACACAAATTTTATTAAATATACAACAAATAGTTGATGTTAATATGAATATTCAAGAGTATTCTTAATATAGCTGTATTAATCGCTTTAGTTGATAGGGACTTATGGGACAAGAGGTTATTAATAACACATTCGATAATAATTTGATAAACCAGTATCAATGGTTTAATTCTAATTTCGAAACTGCCTTAGAGATGACAAGTAAGGAGTTTTTTGAATACGGCTTTGCGTTTAAATTAATGGCAATGAGTCTTAATATCAATGCGATGTTTCAGGATGACAGCTATTTTGTAACTAAGATTAATATTGATGAAGCTAGGGAAGTTTTTATAAGATGTTCAGAACCTGCAATATCTTTGATTTTAGATAAACTTTTAGAACCAAGCGAATTGCTTGAAAAGTTTAGTTTAAATATTATGTCCGAGCTTGAAGCGAAGATTATTACAAATTTTAATGATATGTATTATACAGCAGTTGCGGATAAATTTATCCGTCCAAGAGGTTCTTTGAAATTTAGAACTTTTGATATTTTGCATCTTACTTTTTTGATTAAAGCACAAGACGACGAAAAAAATGAAAGAGTTGGCAAAATCATTGTTTCAATGCCTTACCAATTCTTAAACCCAGAAGAATTTAAACCTGAAGAAAATACTTTTAGCGATTATGCATTTTTAGAAAATACGGTTGAAGCTAACATAAAAATTGGTACGACTTTATTTTCAGTACAAGATTTAAAATCATTAGAGGCAGATGATATTGTAGTATTTGAAAATTCAAATCTACACACAATGCACGTGGTTTGTGGAAAGTTTGAAAAAGATTTTAATATTACTCCAAACCCAGCATTAATAGTACCTTTTGACGATTCAATAGAAGGAGAAATGAATATGGAACAAAACTCATCGAATTTATGGGATAGTATCCAAGTAGAGATGGGTGCTGAATTTGATAAAATAAAGATTCCTTTAGGTGATTTAAAGAAAATCAATGAGGGAGTGATTATTGATGTTAGTTCAATATATAGCAATAAGATTTCATTAAAAGTTGAAGAAAAACTTATTGCAGAGGGTGAACTTGTAATTGTAAATGATAGATATGGTGTAAAGGTAAATAAAGTTTTTGCACAAAACGATGAACCAGCACCACAACCTGTAATGCAAGAACAACCAATGCCACAACCTGACATGATGCAACAACAAGTGCCAGAGGGTATTGATCCTGCTATGTATGAACAAATGACACCGGAACAAATGCAACAAATGCAAATGCAACAACAACAAATGATGCAAGACCAAGGTCAACCTATGGAACAAATGCCACCTCAAGACGGTGAACAACCTCAACAAGGCGACGACTTTGACTATAGCGACTTTGAATTAGATGACGAAGATATTTAGTAATTAAAAGGAAGAAAAATGGGTCATTTTATAGTAAATATTACTGTTTTTACGTTTGCAATGATAGGGCTAATCTTTTTTGCTCTACTTGTATATAAAAAAGTTTCTGATTTTGGCGTAGGCTCAAGACCAAATTCTAAATTAAAAGTTTTAGATATGTTGAGAGTTACACCTAGTAAGGCTTTTTACGTAATTTCAACAGGAAGTGAAAAATTTTTAGTAGCATCAGATACAAATTGTATGAACTTGATTTCAAAAATCGAGGGTGATGCTTATATAGAAGAATGATAATTTAAAGGAAAGAAGTATGAATAACATATTCGGTGATATGAATCCAGTTTTACAAATGTTAGTGGTGATGACGTTGTTTTCACTAATTCCATTTGTATTTGCTTGTATGACAAGTTTCTTAAGATTTGTCGTAGTATTTTCAATGTTAAAAACTGCGATGGGTACTCAACAAGTTCCACCATCAGTTGTAATTATTGGTTTGTCAATGATTTTGACATTCTATACGATGGGTCCAGTTTTTCAACAATGTTACGAACAAGGACAAGTTCCTTATAAGAAAAATCAGAACTTGATTGAAGCAATTGATGTTGGTTCAAAACCGTTAAAAGAATTTATGATGAAACAAACAAGAGAAAGTGATATGGCATTTTTTATTGAAATGTCGCATAAACAACCGCCAAAATCTCCTGAAGAAATTACAATTTGGCAAGTTGCTCCAGCTTATATCATAAGCGAATTAAAAACAGCTTTCGAGATTGGTTTCATCGTATTTGTACCGTTTATTGTATTAGACTTGGTAGTTGCAAATATTCTGTTGGCACTAGGTATGTTCATGTTATCACCAACGATTATTTCATTACCGTTCAAGTTGCTAATCTTTATTGCGGTAGATGGCTGGGCATTAATTGTCCAAGGCTTGGTATCAAGTTATAATTAGCGTTGTCGGGTTGGTAAACCCGACCTACAAAAATATGTCATTGCGAGGAACGTAGTGACGAAGCAATCCAAAAAAAACATGTCATTCCGAACTCGTTTCGGAATCTAGACGGAACTCGCAAGTTCCATCGAGGTCCTGAGATACCTCAGGACGACGTAAAGAGCAATCCAAAAAAACAAAACAAAAAGAGGAAAACATACTATGGAAATGTTAATGGAATATATGGCAAAAGGTTTTGTGGCAATGCTTTCAATCTCAATGCCATGCGTACTTGTTGCAGCTGGTATTGGTTTGGTAGTTGGTATTTTGCAAGCCGTTACCCAAGTACAAGAGCAAACAATTGCTGCGGCTCCAAAAATTTTGGCAGTATTTTTAGTTATCGTAATCGGTGGTGTTGGATTTGTAAGAATTTTAACTAACCTATTTACTGACGGTATGGCTCTTGCTTTTAATGTTGTTCCACGTAGTGATAGTTATGTTTTGAATAGTAATTATTACAAATATACAAAACCACCTTTCATGGATGAATTTAACGCATCAGAACCTGATAAGTTAAATGGTAATTTTTCAAAGGATTCAACAGCCCCAACAGGACTTGGCTCAAAACTTAAAAACCAAGAAAGATATATTCAACAAAGAGATTCTGCTGATCCAAAACCAGATTTCTTAGAAGATTTAACTATTAAATTTAGAAGAGGTAGATAAATTTGAAAAAAGGGCTTTTCTATTTTGCGATAATTTTAATGTGTGCAATTTTTATTCCAAAAGTTTTTGCTTTTGACGATTATGTTGTGCATACAATAAAGCCTGTAAGTAAGGTTGTGTCTTCTGATAGAAATATTATTACTGCAAATGTGTTAGTAACTATTATGAATGAAAAAGATACAATATTGATTTCTCCAAAAAGTGAGGGAAAAGCAATATTAATATTTGAATTTAAAGATGAAACAATAACTGTTCCAGTAACTGTGAAAAAGAATAGAACTGTTTTTAAGAAAAATACTAGGTTAGAATTTGTAAAACTTGACCCTCCACCTCAATTATTTCAAATAGATTTACCACCAAGAACTGAGGGCATAAAATAATGGAATTTCTAAACGGATTAAATTCATTATTTCCAATGTTTATGACCTATTTTGGTTCAGGTCTTGTCATATTTGCAAGAGTTGCAGGTTTTTTTAGATTTGCACCTCTTTTGAATAGAAAAGAAATCTTTTCGATGATAAGACTTTGTCTTGCAATTCTTGTGACAGTAATGATTGTAGGTCTAATTCAACCAAAACCTTTGCCATTTAATGATTTTGGGGCTTTGCTTATGGCTTTAATCTTAAATTATGCAGTAGGAGCAATGATAGGTTTTGTTGCTCAGTTGCTACTTTTGGCTATTGAGGCTGGTGGCGATATGATTAACATGCAAATGGGTCTATCTTCTGCTATGGTACTAGACCCTACTACTCAATCTCAAACTTCAATTTTGAGTAGAATTTTTGGTTTGCTAGGTATTCTAATTTTTATACAAGTTGGCGGTGTTTATTGGTTATTTAGAGCGTTGATGAGAACTTTTGAATTGTTTCCTATTTATTCAGCATCGATTCCTCTTCAACAACTTGTAAACTTGGATTATGTAATACAGTTATCATCAAATGTTTTGTATATGGGTCTACAAATAGCATCTCCTGTTCTTTTGGCAACCTTGGGACAAGATATTATCTTGGGTGTAATTTCAAAAACAGCTCCACAAGTAAACGTATTCCAATTATCTTTCCTATTTAAACCTGTATTAGGTGCTGCTATTATGATTTGGATTTTGCCAATGCTATTTAGCGTGATTTCTGATTATTTTACATCTTATGCAAATATATTTTAGGTGTAGGAAAGAATAAATTGTTAATTGTTAACAAATGTTACAGAAATTGATTTAATTATTAAAGTTTGGCTGAACATGTGTCGACATGCATGATATAGGATTTTGTATAGGAAAATAAGGAGTAAAAAGTTATGGTAGATTCAATCGGTTCTTACAGTAATGTATCAGGTATTGATGGAAAGAAAATTGCTGACGATATTAAAACGCCAGGTGGTCTTTTCGTTAGTAGAAAAACAAAAAATAAAGTAAAAGCTGCAAAGAAAGAAGTTATTGCTGCTGGTAATAATACTAATAACAATGTTAACAAAACAAATGATACTGGTAAAACAAATTATGCAGTAAGTACAGAAAATAATGATACTGCAAACTATGAATTAACTGAAGGTTTGGAGGATCAAGAACAAACTGAAGATACAAGTGCAGTAGCAGTAGTTGAACAAGGTGAAGCAAATACAGATGCTGCTTCAATTCAACAAATTGGTGAAGTTGCTTTAGCAAACACAGCTGCAATTCAAGAAATGCAAACAAATTGTGAAGCTGGTAAAGAAGCTATAGTAGCTCAAATTCAAGAAGCTTTAGATACAATGAATGAAGCAGGTGCTCAAATTGCTGCAAATATGGTTGAAGCAGAAGCTTTAGGTGCAGAACTTGAAGGTTTAACTGCTGATGAGGCTGGTGCTGGTGGATTTTCAACAGCAATGGCTGCTGCAGGTGGCGAAAATAGTGCTTACGGTTTAAATATTCCTACTGGTAATCCTAAACCAGTAAATACTGGAAAAGCTGGTAAAGGTGGCTTGATTTCAAGCGGTGTTCAACCAACTCCAGGTGGAGCTGCTCCAACATTATCTCCATCTAACGATGCTTCTAAGACTGAAAGAACTAGAGCAATTTACTCAAGATTACTTGAAATTGAAAATCAAAATACAGATTTACAAGAAACAATTATTCAATGTTCTGAAACTGCAACAGAATTACAACTTGATTATGTAGATGATACAGAAACAAATGTTGTAGCTAACGCTGAAGCTTCAAATGAACAAGCAACTCAAGGTTCTGCAGATGCACAAGCATCAGGTCAAGCCTTCGCTAAGATTACTGAATACGGTAACTACACTAAGTTAGCTGGTATTGCTACACAAGCTGTTGGTGTTGGTATGACAGTTGCAGGTAGCACAACAGTTGCAGCAGGTACAGGCGTTAAAGCTGCAGGTGGTGTAATGCAAGGTCTTGGTGCTGGCTTGAAATCATTAGGTGCTTCATTACTTCCAGGTGTATTCACAGCTCCAGCTGGTAGTGCTGTAACAGGTGCTGGTATCGGCGTAGGTGCTGCTGGTCAAACTACAATCGCTGTTGGTAATACAGTTACTACAGTTGGTAAAGGCTTAGGTCAAGCTGGTATGACAACTCAAAAAGTTGGTAAAGCTACTCAAGCTGTAGGTAACGCTACTATTGCAGTTGGTTCTGCTGGTACAACAGTAACTAACATTACAAACGGCAACTGGTTAGGTGCTCTTGCATCAGGCTTATCTTGCTTAGGTTCAGCTGCAACTTGTATTGGTGATACTGCTCAATTCGCAGCAATGGTTGATCAAGGTAAAGGTCAATTCTTGAGTGCTATCCAAGACTTCAACGGTAAGATGAACAACTGGATGAGCAATGCAATGGGCAAAGGCGACATAGCCACTAAAGGTTCTGCGGCAACAGGTAATTACGTAGCTTCAGGTTCTGTTTATACTGGTAACTTGAATATTGCTCCAGAAGTTGTTCAAACTACAACACTTCTAGGCAATACTGCTACTCAAGGACTTACTCAAGCTTCTCAAGCAGTTAGCCAATATGCTGGTACAGAAAATCAAGATGCAGGCATTGCTGATGTATCAGCAACTGGTTCTCAAGTAGTAGATGATAAAACTCAAGCTTACAAAGATGCTAGAACTTATGGTATCAGTGCTTCTGCAATCGAAGGTAAATCAGATGCTGAAATTATGAAAATGATTGATGAATTCCACGCTGGTAAAATCAATGCAGATGGTACTAAAAAAACTCAAGAATAATGAAGAGTTATAGATTTTAAAAACAAAAAGGGCGAGTTTTAAAACTCACCCTTTTTGTTTTTATGTTATTGATAGAAACTAAGTGTTGATACAATTCAAAACTGTCGGCTTAGTAAAGCCGACCTACATAAACTGTTCCCTCGCCAATTTTGTGGGTGAGGGTGATTTAATAACCCTCATCAGTCCTGACGGACAGCTTCTCCCTTAAAAAGGGCGAAGCGTATAAATTAGTTCCCTCGCCCATTTATGGGAGAGCGGATTGTTGCCAGAGAGCGAAGTGCTTTTGCGTAGTAAAACACGCAGACTCGTTTAACGGCAACAACCAAGCAGGGTTAGGGTGATGGGATTTACAACACCATCGCCAAAATCATCAAAACGGTCATACCAATTTGCATTACAGTTGCCATTTTTTCTTGTAAGCCTGCACCTCGATAAGCATTTGATGCTTTTTGTGCATTATGTGCCATGGTGATTCTGTTCATTCTCGTATTGTCGTCGTCCTCTTGAAAATCTGTTTGGAATAATTTATTTTCAATTCTGCTCAAACGAGTATTTGTATCGTCATTTTTGTAACGTCTTTTTAATACTGATTTTTCAATATCATCAAGTGATAATGTTTTATTATCATTATAATAATTATTGTCATTACTGTTATTTCCACCAAAATTATAATATTGCTGAGTGCTATTATAATTTCTATTGTAATTAGGTTTATAGTCTTCAAAATCTTGATAATTAGGATTGTCATCAGAAAATACGTCCTGATAATTTGCCAAATATTTGTCTTCTTCTATCAAAAGACTTTTCTTTAATCTGTCCACCCTTGTATACAAATCATCTGACGGATAAATTTGTTTATAAACCTCTTGTTCAAGTTTGGTTAATCTATTGTTTATATCGCTATTTTTGTATTCTTTTTTGAATACAATTTGTTCCATCGTATCTACAACAGGGTAGCTTACGCTGGAATCTTCTTTATAGACAGTCGGTTCTTTTGGAGTCTGTCTATCTGTATAAGAATCAGAATATGCAGTCTTTGGACTATCATCAGCAAACGTGTCAGGTCTTGCTTCTATTTCTTTCCCTATTAAATCTGCTGAAATATCATTTCTTAATTTGTTTAAACGTGTTTTTATATCACCAGTTTTGGCTTCACCATAAACGGTTTCTTCAAGTCTTTGAAGTCTAGCTTCGTCTTTCTCCTCTGCATAATCAACTCCATAAAATGAGTTTTCAATTGGAGTTATTAATGCACTATATCCACCAAATCCAAAACTAGGAGAGGTTGTTAAACATATTATACAAACCAATAATACCCAATATCGTTTCATAAGTACCCCTCTTTCCTTATGAATGTTAAAGTCTATTATTGTTTTTTTCTATTAAACAAACACGGTATATTTTTGATTTGAAATATTAGAGGAAAGTAGTAGGTAGAAAGTAAAATTAAAACTAGCGTTGAGACTCGCAATCATAACGCTAGTTTTATTTACATAAAACACTGTGGTGTAAAATTTTAGCTTTCGCTAATTGCCACTTGTTGTGTTTATATTATAACGTATTTTTTTTGTAGTGTGCAAGTCTCTTTACCCCTAGCCCTCTTTTGATACTGTTTTAACAGTTAAGGCATTTGAAAGTGCTATGCCACCTTGTGTTTGAGGTTTATTGACTATTCTTCCGTTTACGTACATTACAGTTGAACCACCGCCATCTAAGTTCATAGCGTTTGTGCAACCTAATTCTTTCATCAAGTTTGCTAATTCGTTTAATGTTAAACCGATTGAACTATTTTCTCGTCCGTCTACTGCTACTAAAATTAATTTGTTATCAGCTGTATAACCTATTGCAGTTCTTGGATTTCTGCCACCAATAGCCAATAATTTTTGTTCTTTTGTATCTATAAATTTTTCACCATTTTTTACTAAGTATGGTCCACCGCTGATTATATGTGTTACGTTTTGCCAATCAGGGTTTGTGTTTATTTCTACTTTAACTTTTTTCTTACCGTAAAAAGCACTTAACTTGCTAGTTGGTCCAACAATTACGTATCCGTTTTCTGGGATTTCTAATCTATTAGCTGAAGCTTTTAAAATTTTTCCGTCTTCGGCTATTGCTAATTGCATTCCGCTTTTTGGTGATGGTGGTGCGAATTGTCCCCATTCAGGGCTATATGCAAGTACGTAAGTTGATAACATTCTTGGTTGGTTAATATTGTCAATCTTAACTTCTGTATTGTTATTCTTAATTTTTGCGTCAAGTTGAACTCTAGACATGCTGAAAGTTGTTCCATCTTTGCTTTCAAAAATGCCCATAGCTACCCTATCATATATAGGTCCAGTATACATTTTTCCGTTAATCATTAAAGTTCCAAGAGGAACGCCCGTTTGGGGTTTAAAAAATGTTCCGTTTATTGCTACTATTGAATTGTCTTTTTTTGCTATTGTTGAAATACTTCTTTTTGATGCTAGTCTTGATGTTGCTAGTTCTGGTTTTATCCTTATCTCAGGATTAATGTTTTGGTTAATCTCCACTACATTTATGTTTACAGGTCGACCTTGGTAATATTTTCTTAGCCTAATATGTTTTATACCTGTGTCTACGTCATATACAACCCCACCCCTATACTTATTCTTTGTCTGAGTATTGTAATCCTCAATTTCTTTTTCCATATTTCTTGTATCAGTCTTTAGCAAAGGTGCTATCGCTGTATTGTGTGCTAGCAAATCCTTTGCAAGTATAGGCATCCCTTGAATATATGTTGTTGTCAAGGCTACAATTCCAAGTATCGCAGCCATACCAACCCCTCGGACTATCGTCTTCGGCAATTTCTGTTGTAGGGGTAAAAGCAATGATTCCATTTGAACACCATAAAATTATATAGTATACAGTACTACTGGAAACACCTTTTTGTTTAAAGAGTGGTCGCTGGGGAATAACACTCTCAACCGAGTCTCATTCGGTAAAATCTTTTTAACTTCTTCTACTATTATTATAACACATGTTAAAAAGGCTCTCAAGTCCAGTAATAACAATGGTTTTACAAATCTTAATAGTGTTTTTTTACACTTTTTTCTTAAGTTTTTCTATATATTTTTTCTTATCTCTATCAAATGTTAAAACCTTGTATTCATCACCGTTTGAAACTATTTTTATTGAGTTATTTTTATCTGTTCTATACAAATTCAGATTTTTTAGCTGATTTACTGTTACTGGATTTGGATGTCCAAATTTATTAATTCCGGTTGAAATTATTGCTGTTTCTGTGTTTAAGCTTTTTAAGCTATTTGTATTTACTACACTTTTTGCACCGTGATGACCTACTTTCAAAATCTGTGCTTTGGTTATTTCTTTAGGTAGATTTTCCATTGATGCATCACCCATCATTAGTACGTTTAAGTTTTTATCTTTAACTACTGTTATGATTGAGTTTTCGTTATCATTTTTGCTATTTTGTTTTCTATAGGTTGTGATTTTAAAATCCTTTTCCTGATAAATATTATCGTTGTTTTTAGCTATTTTTACGTGTTTATTTTTTAAACGTTTATAAATTTCTTTTGAGGTATAGCTTTTGTCATTAAAACTATTTATGTATACTGTATTGGTTTTTGCGTAATCAAGTACGTCAGATGCTCCGCCTGAATGGTCATTGTCAAAGTGAGTTATAATCAATCCCTCAATATTTTTTATTCCTCTGTCTTTCATATACTTAATTATGATTGACATAGCTTGAGAGTTTCCGCCATTATAACCGCTTTTCCCTGTATCAATTATAAAATATTTATTCTCTGGTGTTTTTATTAAGAATGAATCAGCGTTCTGAACATCAAAAGCTATTAGTTCAAAATTCTTGTTAGGTAAATTTATGCAACTGATAAATAAAATAGCAATTAAACTAGCTGTCCCTATAACAATTCTTTTATTTCTAAATTCAGCATTTAGCATCAATACACAAAGCATAATTATAATATAATAAATTATGATTTGAAAAATGCTTGGATGAGTTGTGATAATTATTGAATGGCTAAGCTTTCCAAAATAATCTGAAATCCATACGATTATTGTCAAAAGTGGATTTAAAACTATGTCTGTATATTTACAAATGAAATCTGCAATTGGTTTAAATATTGAAAGTACTGAACTTAAAAAGCCTAGAAAACTTACAATAGATAAAACTGGTACTGTCAAAATATTTGCAAAGATTGAATATGTGCTTATTGTATTAAAATAAAACATTTGCAAAGGTATAACCCAAATTTGAGCAATAATAGGTATTCCGATTGCAGAACTTAACCATTGTGGAACATTTTTAAATTTTTCGAAAATACTATCTGCACTAACTAGTAGCCCAAAAGTCACTAAAAATGATAGCTGAAAACTAACGTTGTTAATGTATGCAGGGTTATAAATTAGCATTATTAACCCAACAAGTGAAAGCAATGCAACGCTGTGTGTATCTCTATCAATGAGTTTACCTATCAAAATAAAGATAAGCATAAAGGCAGCTCTGATTACGCTTGCACCTAGTCCTGTCATTAATGCGTACAAGATTATCATAAAAATTCCAGATGTAAGTATGATTTTGAAAGGAACTTTTAGTTTGCTTAATATCCAATACCAAAATCCATAAATGAATGCAACATTCATCCCTGATGCTGCAAGAATGTGTAATAATCCTGAATTTATGAACGAGGTTTTTATAAATTCAGGTGGACTAACTGCATCATCGCCAAACACTATTCCGCCTAAAATTTCTGTATTTGGATATTTTAAATATTTTGAATGTGTATCTATAATTCTTATTCTTAAATCGTTCAAACCTTGTAAAAACTTCGTTAGAAAAGTTCTTTCATGCCCAATTTGTGAAATATCGTCTTTGTTTGCATAAAAAACTGTATGGGTGTCAAAGTTCTTTAAGTAATTTGCATAATCAAATTGAGATGGATTTCCTGCTTTTATTGGAGTTCTTAAAGAACCTTTTATTTTGTAATAATCGTGTATTCTTAAATCGTTGTTTTTGTAATTTTTTATTGATACAAAAGTGTTTGCCTTAATATCCTTTACGTCTTTTCCGTTTACAATAATTTCTTGGACTTGAAAGTAAAATTTTGTATTATAATCTCCAACCTTTGGAATACTCTTTATCTGTCCTATAATTTCGCATTTTGTCGGTGCATATTTAGCCAAAACGTCGCTATTTTTTATTTGCATAACACAATTGAAATATCCAGCGTAAAAAATAAATGCCCAAAATAAAAGTAATTTGGGCGAAATTAAATTTTTTACTAAAAACAAAATAAAAATACCTGTGACAACAAGTGCAAAAATAATTGAAGCCTTTGTAAAAAATGCATAAAGTCCCAAAATATATATCAAAGTCGTCAAAAACATGATTACGTTTTTGTTTTGAAGATTTTCGGCTAAAAAATTATTTTCCATAATTTTATTTTATGAAAAATGAAATTTGAACTCTTTTAATATTAAGAAATATTAACAAGTTTTCTTCTTGTTACAATTGTTTACAATATCTCATGATGCTTATTTTATGCGTGTCATGAACTTGAATTGTAGATTTAGCATGGGTTTTAGGGTTTTTAGGTTCTAAAGTTTCCTTTTAAGAATGCCGACGATAGAAAAGGAAAGGAAAAAAGAAATGGGATTAGCAGCAAATCAAGCAAGACTAAATACATTGCTATCAAGAATGAACGATCTTGAATTGCGTTGCATGCAATTGTCTAATAATCAAATCGTTAATTCTATTAAATCTTCAAACCTTTCTATTACTTATAATAAAAAATTGCAAGAAGCAAACCAAATAGCAGCTGAAGAAGTAATAACAAATTCTAATACTTTGACAGGGTCTTCATCTATTACTTCAAATACTTTGAAATACAATAAAAATGGCACTTATGTTGATTTTAACTACAACATGTTGAAAGAATTAGGTTTTGATATTGCTCCAGTTGGTTCTGAAGTTACTGAGGCTGCAGATGAAAATGGCGTTAAATACAACTATGAATCAAATGATGCTATCGAAAAGGCAAAAAGTGATGCTCAAGCTTTGATTGAGGGTATCTTGAATGGTAGCATTGAAATTTATAAAGGTGGCTACCCAGCAACTCTTGATGAAGTTGGTCTTAAAAATGTTCAAGTTGTAGAAGGTACTGAAAATTGGTCTGAAACTTCATTTACAAAATCTTTAGATTATTCAAAAAGAGAGGCTGCAAGACAAGAAGTCGAAAACTGGTATAAAGGAGAAACTTCTAAACTAGAAAGAGATGATAAAGTTAATGATATACAATTAAAATCAGCTAATACTGAATATCAAGCTGCATCAACTGAATATGAATCAGTTAAAAGTTTAATCTCAAATAATACAGAAAGAGGTTTTTCAATTTGGAGCTAAGATTAAGAACTAAATAAGTTTTTTCTTATGAAGTTCTTAATTCTTATATGCAGAGGATTTTTAGGTGGTTTTGTAACAGGATAAATTCCTTGTTTTAACTTTTCTAAACCCTCTTTATTGTATTCTATTTCAGGGTAATACTCTTTGAATAAGTTTAAATAATATTCATAGCTTTCAGGATTTTTCTTGTACAAAAGTCCGTTGAAGTAGTCCATGTTTTTTATAGAGTCGTCTTTTGTAAACATTGTTGGCTTAGCTCCGTGATAATGTACAATTACTGCATTTTCGTCTATTCCCCAATATATTTTGTGGTTAAATTTAAAATCTAATTTAGAATTTTTGTTTCCGTAATATAGTTGGTAAGCTGTTTGATCCCAAGTTACAAGTCGCCAAAGATTCCATTTTATAAATCTACAAAAACCTTTGTATGATTTTTTTAGGTTTGTGACGTTCATAAACATAACTCCAGTATTAAAGAGTTTCCAATTGTTTTTATCAACTTCAGGAGTACAAGCAAAATATTTAGGTTTTTGCATTTCAACGTCTTTCAAGAAGATTACATCACAGTCTGTATATAGTACATATTCATCTTCTTTTTCAATTACTGGAATATCACATCTAAGGTATGCACCTGATGCTATTTTTAATTCATTTTCTGAATATTTTTTTTCTAAAATCGGATACAAATTGCTTCTGTGGTAAATAACTTTAACGCCTTTATCTTCTAACCATTGAGTTAGCTCATTAGGTTCTCCATCAAAGATAAAATGAGGTTCTAGAGTGGTATTTTTTATAGCAGAAAGTACTGCAACCTTTATCAGAGGTTCATATTCTTTTGAGTCTGAATTACACGCAAAATACCATTTCATACTAATTTCTTTTCCCATTCGTAAGCTGATTTTATGCTATCTTCTAGAAAATGAATTGGTGTCCATCCAAGAATAGTTTTAGCTTTTTTTGAATTAGCACAAAGTCTTTCAGCATCGCCAGCTCTTCTGGCTTCGTATTTTACAGGTATTTTTTTACCAACAACTTTTTCACAAGTTTCAAAAATTTCTTTTACGCTGATACCATTTTCTGTACCTAAATTAAATACGTCAGATTTATTTTCTTTAATTAGATAGTTATATGCAAGAAGATGAGCTTTTGCTAAGTCATTCACGTTTACATAATCTCTAATGCAAGTTCCATCTGGAGTATTATAATCGTTACCGTAAATTTTAAATTCTTTTGTTTCACCAAGGCAAGCTTTCAAAATATTTGGCACAATATGAGTTTCAGGAGTGTGCCATTCGCCAATTCTTGATTTTTCTTCCGCTCCAATAACATTGAAATATCTTAATTTAATTGATTTTAGATTATAGGCATTGTCGTAATCTGATAAGATTTTTTCAATAATTAACTTTGTTTCGCCGTAAGGATTTACTGGATTTTGCGGATGATTTTCGTCAATAGGTGTGTATTGAGGTTCTCCATAAGTTGCACAAGTCGATGAAAATACTAATCTTTTTACGTTGTGTCTGTTCATCGCTCTTAAAAGATTTAATGTTCCACAAACATTGTTTGTATAGTATTTTTCAGGGTTCTCTACACTTTCTTCAACTTGAATATATCCAGCAAAGTGGATTACTGCATCAATATTGTACTTATCAAAAATTTTATCAATATCTTGAAAGTCTTTTAAATCGGCTTTTTCAAAGTTTAGATTTCCTTGAGTTTTTAAAAAGTTAATTGTTTCAATATGACCGTTTTCAATATTATCAAGAATTACAACATCAAAATTATTTTTTAAAAATTCTAATGCCGTGTGACTTCCTATATAACCTGCACCACCTGTAATTAAAATCAAAACAAAGCTCCTTTTGTACTAATTTTGTACAAAATAAGGGGCTTTGTCAAGTTAATGTAAAGTATATAAAATGAGTTATTTGAGTTATTTTTTATCCTCTTGCAAAATTTCTAGAGCTTCTTTATAACCCTCTCTATAGAAATTTTCTTCTTTTGGATTAAGTATTTTTAAAAGTTGCATAAAGTTTCCTACGTGAACTTTTTCGTCGCTGATAACTTCTTCAATCATTGTAATTGCTTTTTTGTTATCTATCGCTTCAATTATTTCTTCATAAATTTGTATAGCCTCGTATTCTGATGCTATGGCAAATCTTATGGCTCTAATCATTTCATTATGTGTAAGGGGTTTGTCTGAGGTTTTTACACTATGGGGTGTTGCAAATTCTGGCATGGGGTTTTCTCCTTTTAATTTATTTTATCGTTTACTTACGTATATTGCTCACTCACGCTATACTAAGCCCTCTTTTACAGCTTTTACTGCTGCTTGGACTCTATCATTAACACACATTTTTTGTAAAATTGAGCAAACATGTGCTTTTGCGGTATGAACACTTACTATCAATTCTTTTGCAATTTCTGTATTGCTTTTACCTGAAACAAGATGTTTTAAAACTTCAAATTCTCTTTCTGTTAGAGGAACTCTGTTTTCATCACCATTTCTATTTGGTAAAAGTCCAACATTTTCAACTTTTGGAAATGCGTTTAGTGCCATTTGTGCGATTTCAGGGTCTAACCAGCAAACGCCTGTTGCTACATCTCTTACAACATCTGCAAGTTTGTGTGGGTCAATATCTTTAAGACAATATGCTGTTGCTCCTGAACTTAATGCTGCTACAACTTCTTCCTCTCTGTCATGGGAAGTTAGGGCAATAACTTTTACATCAGGATTCATTTCTTTAACCTTTAAAGTTGCCTCAATACCATTCATATCAGGTAAACCTAAATCCATTAAAACTACATCAGGGGCTTGTTTTTCTATTATTGATAAACCGTCGCTTGCGTTTTCACTTTCTCCAATTACTTCAATGTCTTCATTGGAATTAAGTGCACATCTTAGTCCGACTCTTGTTAATTTAAAATCTTCTACAATTACTACTGAAATTGTATCTGTTTGTACTGCTACCATTATTTCGTCCTTTCAATTTTCTCTCTGTGGGTAAATGTGCTAGTGTTTTCTTTTCACACCATTATTAAATTATAACTACCTCTTAAGTAGAATTACCGAAGTGGCTAGTCTTTCATTAGCCATAAGTCTAGTATTTTATATGAAGTTTTATAATAAATGCTTGCGAAAATAATAATTATGTTATATGATTAGTTCGTAGGTTATATGAGAGGTTATATATGGATCAAATTATTAAGGTTGCATGGGATTTAAATGAAAACACAGAAAATCGTTATCAACTTGTATACGAAATTTCTGAATTAGCAAAAAAATTAGTTGACGAAACTCAAGCAAAGAAATCTCGTGAAGACTTCGGCTTTGATGAATACTTTGATAATTCATATAAAAAAGAAAATCCAGTTGAGCACGCTATCATGGTTAAAGCTGCTGAAGCTGACGATGATAGATTAATCGGTTAAGATTTTTAAAATAAGGGTATAGCTATGGCTATATCCTTATTCTTTATTATTTAGTGTTTATTTTTAATTATACGTATTAGAAGTGAGGTTTTAGATGAAAGAAACTATTGATTTTATTAACAGCAAGACAAATAATTTTGTTCCAGAAACAGCAATCGTTTTAGGTTCAGGTTTAGGCGATTTTGCTGATGATTATTGTGATGTTGCAGTTCCTTACGGCGAAATCCCAGGTTTTGCTCCATCAACAGTTAAAGGTCATAAAGGTCGCTTAGTATTTGCAACTATCGAAGGTAAAAAAGTTGTAATGATGCAAGGTAGATTCCACTATTACGAAGGTCATCCAATTGATAGAGTTGTTTATCCTGTAAAAGTATTCAAAAAATTAGGCGTTAAAAACTTAATCGTTACAAATGCTGCAGGTGGTATTAATCCAAACTTTAAAGCATCTGATTTGATGTTAATTACAGACCATATCAACTTTATGCATGTTAACCCATTAATTGGTCCAAACGATGATACTTTAGGTGAAAGATTCCCTGATATGACTGAAGTTTATAAAAAAGACTTACAAAAAGTTGCTTTAGACTGTGCAGACAAATTAGGTATTAAATTACAAAAAGGTGTTTATATGGCTCTTACAGGTCCAAACTACGAAACACCTGCTGAAACTAAAATGGTTACAATGTTAGGTGCTGATGCTGTTGGTATGTCAACTGTTCCAGAAGCTATGGTTGCTAACTATTGCGGTATGAAAGTTTTAGGTATCAGCTGTATTTCTAACGCTGCTGCAGGTATTACTGGCGAAGTTCTTTCTCACCAAGAAGTTATCGAAGCAGCTAACGTAGCTAAAGATAAATTTAAATCTTTATTATTAGAAGTTGTTAAAGCTATTTAGTTTATAAAGGTTTAAACATATAATGAATTTAAAAATACTCGGAATATTACCTCATAGCATCGGCGGTAGGTTAACTATTTCGAGTATTTTTGATGGTTTTATTCAAAATGGTCATGACGTTAAAATAGTTGATATCTTAAAAAATGATGCTTTACCCAAAGGTGAATTTGATTATCTTGTGGGGTATGGTTTTTCAGCTATTAAAACCAATGTGGAAAATAATTTGAACTTAAAAACAATCAATTATTTTTCAGATGTTATAGAAGAACCTACTGCAGGAAGTGGCTATGATTTATACAGAGATGAGTTGTATAAAGATGGAAATTATTCTTTCTATTGGGATAAAACCTTATTAGAAAAGACAGATTACAAAAATATTTTTTACATGCCTCATTTTGTAAATACGGAAATTTATAAGAATTTAAACCTAGAAAAAGAATTTGACGTAAATTTTGCAGGAAGGCTTGATACCGATTTTAGACTAAATTCTTTCTTAAATCTTTTAAAATCTCTTCCTGATGTAAAATTTGCTTGGTATGCAATAGAAAAACATTATCAAGATGCTTTAGATAGAACCTCTGTAGAGGAAAGACCTTTACTAGAAAAATGTTATCAGGGTTTTATTGATAATGAAAAAGATATGAGTCTTGCTTTAAATAAATCAAAGCTTGTTGTTAATTTTAACTCTCAAGGTGAAACCTCTTTGAATTACAGAACTTTTCAAGCTCTTGCTTGTGAAACGCTTGTTTTAAGTGATGAAAGAGAAGACTTGTCCTTGTTTAATAATCTTGTTCCGACATATACGACAATAGAGAATTTAATTGAAACAATCAAATATTACTTATCTCGTGATAATTCAAAAATAACAAAAACTTGTCGTGAAATTATTGTAAAAAATCACTCATCAAAAGTTTGTGTAGAAAAGATGCTTAAACTAATAAATCACGAATAGATTTAAACATTTTTTGAGTAATATCTTGAATGTATTCTTGGCTAACTAAACCATTAATGATAACATCAGCGATTTGGTATGTTGGTCTAATGAATTTTTGAGCAGTTGTATTTACGTCTTTAAATTGTAAATCTGCTGCTTCACCGGTTTTACCTCTAGATGCAGCACGTTTGTACCATCTATCTTTCAAAACGCTAAGTGGTGTGAATACATAAACTTTAACATCAATAATATCTCTGACTTTTTCGTGAAGAACATATAAACCCTCATTTAAAATGATTTTTGCAGGTTTTTTCAATTCTCCATCAGGGGTAGATTCGCAAGTTACAAAGTTGTAGCGAGGAGAACGAACTTCTTTTCCCTCTTTTAGAGCTACAAGATGTTCTCTCATTAATTCTAAGTTAATAATATCTGGTGTATCAAAGCTGAAACCTGTTTTGAACAATTCTTCGTAACTTCCAGCTTCTTTCAATTCTTTTGAAGTATCTTTGTAATAATCATCTTGAGTAATTACTGTAAAAATATCGTCATGAGCATTTTCAAGGCATGCCTTTGTAGTGTTATCTACAAAAACCGTTTTACCTGAAGCACTTTCGCCTGTAATACCAATTAAGAATGTTCTCTTCTTCTCTTCAACAACTTTTCTTGCAATATTTAAAATAAAGTTGTCTGTTATTCTTAAAAATAAAGGTTGTGCTTCTTTTTTATCTTCTTCTAATATTTTCTTTAGTGTATCGACTATACTTGTGATTAATTCCATGTTTTGACCGCTGGAATAAAAGTTATAGCTAGTAAAAAAGTCTTCCATATATTCCTCAAGATTTATATTTCTTATTTAATTTTACTTTAAAAATTTAAAAAAAACTAATATTGTGAAAAAATTTTAATACTTTATTATAAAAATTTTTTGGTATAAACTAAAGTTAGTTGATAGAGAAGGAGATTAATTATGAAAAAATCAATCAAAGACTTAGGCGACGTAAAAGGCAAAAGAGCATTAGTTCGTGTAGATATTAATGTACCATTAGACAAAGACAAAAATGTTACAGACGATACAAGAATTCAAGCAATTTTACCTACAGTAAATTTCTTAAAAGATAAAGGTGCAAAAATTATTTTAATGGCACACTTAGGTAGACCACAAAAACTTAAAGAAGGTCAAACTTTAGAAGATTTATCATTAGAACCAGTTGCAAAATATATGTCAAAAGTTTTAGGCGAAGACGTATTATTTGTTAAATCACCAGTTGGTGAAGGTGCTGATAAAGAATTAGAAAACTTGAAAGATGGTCAAGTTGCTTTATTACAAAACATCCGTTACTACAAAGCTGAAGAAGCTAAAGACGATGATATGACATTTGCTGAAGAATTAGCAAAACTTGGTGACTTCTATGTAAACGATGCATTCGGTGCAGCTCACAGAAACCACACTTCAACTGCTAAATTAGCTAAAATCTTAAAACCAGCAGTTTCAGGTTTGTTGATGGAAAAAGAAATCAGATGCTTATCACAAGCTTTAGATAACCCAACAAGACCATTCACAGCTGTTGTTGGTGGTGCTAAAGTTTCTTCTAAAATCGGTGTT
>ERZ808278.397-NODE-397-length-30471-cov-18.479386_pt1 | contig 30471 bp, 32 predicted proteins | sample MGYA00521239_ERZ808278 | MGnify/ENA primary metagenome ERZ808278 (study PRJEB31516, sample SAMN03275600) | gut metagenome | biome: mammalia-associated habitat; material: feces | host: Papio cynocephalus | place: Kenya | collected 2012-07-17 ... | reverse complement strand
ACTGGTAGCGAGGGTCGTGCTCCATGATCTGGTCGATGTAGAACTTGCGCTCGGGACGAGGACCGATGAACGCCATGTCGCCGATGAAGACATTCCAGAGCTGCGGAAGCTCGTCGAGGTGGTGCGCTCGCAGGAAGGCACCCACCTTGGTGAGGCGAGGGTCACCGCTCACCTCCAAGAGGTCGGGGCCATCCTTCTCGGCATCAATGCGCATGGAGCGAAACTTATAGATGAAGAACGGCTTGCCATGAAGCCCGATGCGCTCCTGTCGGTAAATGACTGGAAGCCCATCCTCCCAGCGGATGGCGATGGCGCAAGCCAAGGCCAAGGGAGAGAATACCAGAAGGCAGCATGAGGCAATGATGAAATCGATGGAGCGTTTCAGGGCTTGCTCCGTCTTGCTCATGTTGTCCTTATATGCTTCTTGTCTCATTTCTGAATAGCTTTAGCTTTGATGTATTTGGTCAATGCAATATTGAATATGGTATATAGGAGGATGTCGGTGAACAGCAAGGCGTTGAAGTCTTTTCCGATAAACTCGTATATTGCCAAATTGAGAGTGACGAAACATAGTTCCAATAGCAAGATGACTCCCAAAGAGCGATGCTGCGAAAGACCGGCCGTCATCAATTTATGGTGGATATGGCTCTTGTCTGCATCGAAGATTGGTTGCCCGATTCTCAGACGATGGATAATGACACGTACCACGTCGAAAGTAGGTACTATCAGCAAGCTATAGGCCAAGATGACCCTTGAGGCTGAGAATGGCATGACTGTTGGGTTGTTCATCGAAGTCTTGACAAACAGAAAACCTAATATGAACCCCAACGTCAAGCTGCCCGAGTCGCCCATGAAAATCTTTCGATTCTTCTCCGGGTCTCCAAAGACATTGAAGTACAGGTATGCCGTGAGTACTCCCACGAGTCCGGCTATCAGAACAGCATAGACGACGAGGTCGTTATGCATAAAGCTATAGAGAAATCCCAGTAAGGCGAGGATGGAAAGGCTTGCTGACAATCCGTCGATGCCATCGATGAGATTCATGGCATTGTCGATGAAGACAAAGACGAATACCGTCAGCGGAAAACCCACATAGAAAGGAATATCATGAAGTCCAAAGAGACCATAGAGGTTGTTGATGTAGAGACCGCACAGCGGCAATATGGCAGCAGCGATAATTTGTACAACAAACTTTACATTGGCATCTAGTCCGATGAGGTCATCGACGATTCCCACGCCATAGATGAGCAGCAGACTGATGAGCAATCCTAAAGTCCAAGTGCTGATGGTGATTTTGGAATCAACAGCATGGTTACCCATAATGAGGGTGACGATGAAAAAAGCGATGAGCATGCTTGGCATGAAAGAGATTCCGCCCAATCGTGGCACCAGGCACTTGTGAACTTTCCTCTTGTTGGGCATATCGTATAAATTCTTCCTCTTGCAAAAACTGAGAAGAGCAGGGATGAATAGAAATCCGCAAACTGTACTTAATAGGAATGCTCCCAATATGGCAATGTAATCTTGTATCATAAATAATAATAGTCTATTTCTCTTTTATTGTTTTATTTATATGTTATAATATAAAACTATGAAAATGGTGTATTATTGTATAAGTGTGATAGTTTTTTGTGAGAAAGCGTGATTTATCAGAAAATATTTGGAGGTTTGGGAAATAAATTGTATCGTTGCGAAAAATTATTAAAAATGGAGGAATAGATTATGGCAAGACCAATACGAGAGACCCCGATATTGTTCGGTAAGGACGCAGATCGATTCACACGAGAGATGAAACGTGTGGAGAGTTTAAGTAAGGAGCAGCGTAGAGCTAATCGTGAAAAGTTGTTGCGTGATGCGGAAGCGGTTAGAAGAGAGTGGAATTTAACTTTTGATTTGGTTAGAAGATGATGAACAAAATGTAGTAGTTTATTACAGTTTGTTGAATGATAAGGTCTCTAAGGTGGATGCCTCTAATTCTGCATGGAGAAAGTTGAAAAAGTTGTTTCAAAGACCCTTGTCGTATTGAAAGGCTACGTGTTTGTAGCTTACTTGTGTAGATACGCAGGTTTTTTTATTTGTAAGCTATCTTCATCTAACCTCATATTGCATAATCTCTGAAAATATTGTAGAAGTCTTTAAAAATCTACTATATTTTCAGAGTATTTCAAATATAGGATCATCATATATTTGACAATTTCAGATTCCTAAATCCTCCAAAGAATGATATGCTGCAAGCATAGCTTGTACTGCTTTTTCTGTAGTAAACATATTTAAAATTCTTTGTTTAGATGCTTTAGCATACTTCTTTTTTAAGTCAGGGTTGGAGATGATTTTATCAATAGCTGCAGCAAAAGCAGATATGTTTTTCAGTGGAACTTGTTCTCCAGTCTCATTAGCTGTGGATACCCAGTTTACACCTGACCCTTGTATCGTGAAGGTTATGGGAACACTCTCGCAATACATGGCTTCTGCCAATGCAATTCCAAAAGCTTCTGCTTTGGTAACAGATGAAAAGGCGAAGATGTCTGCTGCATGTGAATAACACCTCAGGTCATCATCAGATAAACGCCCTAAGAAATGAACTTGCTTGCCGCATGGCAGACTTTTGAGGTATTTGTCTTGTGGACCTGTGCCTGCAATGAGTATTACGCAGTCGTTCTTTATTAATTGGCTCGCCTTTATTAGATAGTCAATTCCTTTATAGGGAATGTGTCTTCCCACAAAGTAGATGATAGGCTTGTTGCCATATTTATTTTTTATTTCTTTCACTTTCGGGATGTCAGTTTCCTTTAAGTCGAATTTAGAGGTAATCAAGCCATTTTGTGCTACTTTGACTTTCTCTTTGTGTTTCTTTAAAGGCTTAGAATAAGGGATATAGTTGGGGCTTGTAGATATAATCATATCAGCCCTTTTTAAGATATGGTCCTCAAATGGTTTTATGATTTTATAGACTATGCCTTTAGACAAAATATCAGAGTGCCAATGCAAAACTAATTTAGTCTTCTTGCTGATGATAGAAGTCACGATAGGGTACACAAATGGGTTTGGGCAATGTACATGTACATATTCTGGTTGATATATGTTGTATAATTGCTTGAGTCTTTTTCGGTAAGAATATGATACATCCTGACTCATGAACGAGAAGTTGACAGGCATGCGATATACCTTGATACTGTTAATGGTATCCTCGTGGTATTTATTGTCCTTCGAAAAGCAAATGACGATATTCTTGTATTCTGTCATGCCTTCTGCTAGATACATGGCAACCGTCTCAATACCACCCAAGTCAGGGTAGTAATATTTAGATATATGAAGTATTGTTTTCATTCAGTTCTTTATTATGTATTCTTTATATGAAAACTCTGTATATTGTTTTGTTACTGGACGATAGAGCTTAAATCTATCAACTTATCAACCCATTCCTTGAAGTGTTGACATTCTTTTATTATCTTTTCTATTCCTATCTCTTTGATTACTTCTACTGCAGTTTGTGGTTTGTTGTATTTATGCTTTTTGTTTGCCTCTACAGCATTGATGATTCTTTTGCTTGGTGCAGTTTGTGGACTGTTGTCAATCAATTCTGGATTTCCTTCATATTGAGCCAAGACAGAGTTTAACTGCATGATATTCTTTTCACTGTAAGGATAAAGACTTGCCAGTTCTTTAATTCCACAGAAAAGTAATGCTTCAAATTCGTGCAACTGAATGTATGGAACGAAATCCTTATATGCAATAGACTCTGCAAGGCACTTTTCTATCATGCTCACTTTATCGTATGGCGAATTGATTTTGCTTATTTCAGTGAAACCAGGAAAGTCGGTTGGAAGAGCATAAAAATCAAACATTGTCGTATAGATATGTCGCTCGCTCTTTTTATTTGCATTTTCGCTTATCCATCTCTGAAGGTCATGCTTAGCTTGTGTGAAGCTGAGCATACCGCCACTTGCACCTAATTTTTTTTGATGTGATGAGTAAGCGACTTTTGGCTATCAGCCCGTAATCTTTAAGAAATGGCTTGAGAATTTCTTTGACGAATTTCTCTTCTGTTTGTCCTTCACATAAAATATTTACGATAGTAATATTCATCATGGTCGCCCTCCTATAACGTTTTTAGCCCATAGTTCGCTAACGGAATATTCTTGAAGCCATTCCGAAAAGTGACCTTCGTCCATCTTGTTGGCTACAGTGTATTGGTTGTCTTCATCCCTTTCAATAACGGTGATGTCATCAAGTTTAAAGTTGTCAATGAGAGTTGGTGACTGTGTCGCAACAATGACCTGAGCTTTAAGTGAAGCTTCTTGTATCATGTATGCAAGTTGGTCAATTGCGTATGGGTGCAGTCCCAACTCTGGTTCGTCAATGATAATCACGGAAGGCATTGTCTCTTTTGGTTGCAAGAGAAGTGTGGCTAATGCGATATAGCGGATGGTGCCATCGGACAGTTGGGCAGGTGAGAATACATAGTCATTGGCTGATTTGTCAATCCATTTCAATGAAATGTAACTTCTGTCAGGTTCAAGGTAAAAGTCTTTGAACTGCGGCATGATACTCTCTGTATAACTTACAATTCTATTGTAATAGAAGCGATAGTTATTCTTGAGATAATACAAGAATGAAGCTAAGTTTCCTGCGTCAGATTGCAGATAATGTGCAGACTCTACTGGTGCTGTTTGACGTATTGGAGCAACTTGGGATGAGTCGCTGAATTGATATACCTTGCATTTTTCCAACAAGGCTTTTATGTCTTGGCAAATAGCATCCTTGCATTTTCCTAGACCAGATTCGTAAAAATCGCTATTAATTTCGGTTATGTTGAGCTTTTCTCCCATTTTATTATAGGTCTCAACTGATTCCGATGATATGATGAGTTTGTTTGGAACCGCAAAAGCTAACCAAAAGCTGTACTTGATTTCAATTTCTTCAGCTTCGAAACAAATTGTTGCGGCAAGCTTTGGCGTAATTTTTGCACCATAGTATAAGAAGATTTGGTTGCTTCCGTTCTGGGCAATGTACATTTGAAGATATTCTTTGGTCATAGCTTCCAGTAACTTGAAAAAGCTAATGATATTGCTTTTTCCTGCGCCGTTCGCTCCTAGGAGTATGGCCTTGTTTCCAAGCTCCAGATGCAGTGGATGGTTCAAGGATATGGATTTATATCCTTGAATAGTGATACCTTTAATCTTTATGTTTCTTTTTTCTGTTGCCATATCTTTTGAAATATAAATCTTATTTTGTGATGCAAAGATAGTCAATTTTATTTTAATTACGCCATTTTCATTGAAATATTTGATGATAGCGCAAAAAATATAATGTTATTATGTATTCTTGATAAAGAACTCTGTATGTTGTATATTATAATACGATTTCCTTAATTTTCTGCGCGGATTTTATCCATGAGAATCTTTTGATGTTCTTATATCCTTTCTCGATGAGCTTTTCTTTATCTTTATCATTGCTCCCATGAAAAGAGGCAATAGCCTTTTGTATATCATTTTCTTCCAATGGATTAAAATAGAGTGCAGCATCATCACAAACTTCATGTAGAACGGGAATGTCTGAGGCGAGAACTGGACAGCCAAGAGCCATTGCCTCCAGCGGAGGTATTCCAAATCCTTCATATAATGAAGGGTATATGAAAGCCTCGGCATTCTTGTACAAATCAATAAGTGTTTTGTCGGAGACTCTACCTAGTAACTGGATGTTTGGATTGTTGGTGCTATTGTGGGAATTTCCGTAGATTTTATTGGAACCGCCAACAATGTAAAGTCTGCAATCCTTCATTTTTTCAAATACCTTTATCAATCTCTGGAAATTTTTTCTTGGATCCATGGAAGAAACAGCCAAGAAATATGGCTGTTTCTTTCCCTTCATATGGTGTTCTGTCGTGAAGGAATCGTTGATAGCATTATATGCGACAGATATTTTGTGATCTGGAATGAAAGGGTAAAACTTTAGAATCTCCTTCTTGGAAAAATAACTGACGGTGATGATTCTGTTGGATGTTTTTGCTGCCAATGGAGTCATTACCTTATAATAGTAATAATATGCCTTGGAGAACCACTTTGGATTTTCCAAGAATGACAAGTCGTGTATAGTCATAATCTTGTTCGGAATCAAGATGCTTCCCAATCCAGTGAAACTCATGACTACATAGTTTGATTTGCCGATAAAATATAATGGCAGGACTAGTTGCTCCCAGAGATGCGACTGTCCCATTCCAAATCTAATGATATGGAATGAGTCTATATTGTACGATTTGTTGATTTGTCCTTTCTTTGGACAAATAAGTTGAAAGTTGACACCTATGGCTGTCAGTGCTTTACAGATTTCGTATGCAAATCTTTCTACTCCAGTTTGAGGGGAGAGAAGGAAGCGACCGTTTATATAGATATTCTTGTTCATTGTAATAACAATTTGATAAAATGTTAAATAATAAAATATTATACCCTGAAATTTGGAAGGTATTAATTTTTTTCTTAACTTTGCACACAAGAAAAAGTCCTTGTTGTATTGAAAGGCTACGTGTTTGTAGCTTACTTGTGTAGATACGCAGGGGCTTTTTTATTTCTTTGCCTTTGCTAAATCACGAACATAGTTACTTGGCTTAAAACTCCAATGGCTGTATGGTAAAGTCCATCTTTCTTCGATTTTACTTATGCCTGTACTTTCACCAATGTTAAACCCTGGCTTCAGAAGTCTAATTTTTGTATTAATATACTTATACAACTTCTCTTTCACCTTTGTCCTTTTTCCACGTTTCCCTGTTACTGCGTCTTTTATCTTATGCTTGTTGTTAAGACGGAAACATATAGAACCAAGGATTAGGTCCATGAACTGTAACATAAGATGATTCTTAGAATCCACCTCACAAATATCAGATTCTCTAATTCTAATATTTGCTTTTTGGAACCCTACATCATAATTTAATCTGTAAATATAGCTTTTAAACTCTTTCTTATCCTCTCCCTTTAAGGGGATGTCATCAAGCATGATTTTCAGATATTTTGGTAAGCCTGATTTATTTGAGTATTGGAAACCAAAAGCATGTTTTATAAATTGGTAATATAGTAAGGAGTAAGTCTTTCGTTTTTGCTCCCTGGTGAGAGAAGGAGCTTCGTACTGGTTGTTTCTAAAGAAAATTCGAATCTTTATAAAATCTTCAGACAACAAATTGAAGATAAAATCGACAAGTTTTTTATACTCTTCATAACAAAACTCATTGACTTTTTGCCACTTGATTTCTTCCGTAATACCGCACTCATCGATGAAAGTCTTGGACATAGCTATTACTTTCTCGTAGTTTTTAGAATCTACGAGAATACCACCATAGAAGTTGGAGTAGAAAGCTCCTTCTTTATCACTTTCATCAAACCAAATATAATACATACTAATTTTTTGATTGCAAATGTAATACTTTTCGTTGGTTTAACAATGTTGTTCTCAATATTTTTAACACTTTATATTTTTTAGGGGCGTTGTCTATTATAGCCTCGATCGTTGATGTATATGTTGGGAATCATAAGGAAGAATACAATTTTATATAATCGTTAACTATCTTATTGACGTTAAATCGTAATGCATTTTTGCGCCCTAAAACAATTAAATTGTTTCTTGTTTCTTGATTATCTATAATTTCTTTAAATGCAGAATTTATGTCTTGAACGCTGTATGGGTTTACATAGATAACACTTTCCCCTCCAACTTCTGTCATAGGAGCAATATTTGAGGTGATAACAACTCTGCCTACAGCATTGGCCTCAATAATAGGCATTCCAAATCCTTCAAAAACAGAGCAAAAGCTAACAATATCAGATAGTTGGTACTCGACATTGATTTCTTCATCTGATAGGTTATATTTATTATTGTAATCTGTTTTGTTTGTTTTTAAAATGTGTTTTTGGCTATCGTTGAGTTTACCAATAATAGTTATATGACATTTTAAGTCTTTAAGGGCGCATATTGTTCTTTCTATATTCTTATTCCAATTAGTACCTATCATGAGAATATTAGGACATTCTTGATTAAATTCCTTTGGTGTATAAGATAAGTGTGGGTCAACTGCATTTGGAATGACAACTACATCTTTTCTCTTGGTAAATTTTGAAATGGCGTTTTTTGTGCAATCAGATATACATACTACTTTTGATGCCAGTGCCAATGGAATTTTAAACCATAAATATTTTATGATTGTTTTTTTTATACCTTTTGCACAGTCGTATGCTGATGTGTCATGGATGGTAAGAATGGTTTTGCAGAACATCAAAGGGACAATGCAGTAGTGAACGTCACCAGTAATGTGATTTATTCCTTTTTTGTTTCTATGTTTGAAGGTAAAGTACATATTTTTCAGTATGCCTCTAATAGAGGCATACTGGGATGGCATTTCGTAAACTTCTTTGTCTGCTATTTTGTTTACGTATAAATCGGTTACTTTTTTTATGCTGTATCCAACCTTATGGTTTCTGTAAAAGTATGTTATTTTTTTCATTCTTGTGTCAAATATTTCTGAGTATGTAATTAATCAATTCGTCATATGTATATTTATTGATAAAATGCTCGTATATAGTTTTTGCTATTTTGTATCGCTCTTCTGGATGAGAAAGATAGTATCTCATTTTGTCAATAGCGTCATCAATAGATCTGAAACTAACTTTCTCTGGATCAATCGGTAATATCTCGTTTAATATGGGTCTGTAATCGGAAATCTGAAAAGCGCCACACCCATTTGTCTCGAAAAACCGATTGTTTACGGATTCAATTTCTGCATAGTGCATTTGATTGAATACAATCTTTGAACCAAAGAGAGTTTTGGCTTTCTCTTTACCAACAAGGTATTTGTGCTGGAAGTTCTTGTCTAAAGTGTTGTCATAAAAACGATGTGGTGTAGAACCATATATCTTAAGTTGTATTCCTGCATTGATAACTTGTTTTAACATATTTGCTCTGTAAGGATAGATGGTTCCGTATGTCATAACATCAATATTAGCTTCTTCTTCTGCTTGGACCTTATCCATATCTGGCTTTTTGTGGAGTCTTATGTTGAAGGCTTCATTGTAGTATATGGCGTTTAGGTGCATATTGTCACGCATAAATCTGACAATATATGGATCTTTAGTAAACCAAACGTCATAATCAGAAGCAAATACTTGTTGGTATTCGAAAGTTGTTAAGGCATCAGGATTTAGTTGAATTACCGGACATTTTTTTTGTCTTTTTATTGTTGTGACGAAGATAGGGTGAATGAAACGATAAACGCAGATAACTAAATCTGGATTAAAGTTAACGACTTTTCTTGCTAATTTTTTAAAGACACTTATATCGTATTTATTGCTATAAGTTCTTAATAGTTTCTCTAAGTTGAAAAGATATTTGTTTGACGCAGACAGACTATTTGTGATGTCGAAGACCTCACAGCTATCTTTTCTGAAAGTAAATGCTTCCTTTAGGTTGTATTCCAAACTATCAGGAAGGTTTGAACCGATGATTGCTACTTTCATGATTATTTTACTTTTTTGTTTATTAAATTAATAATTATTTGATTTTTAAATACATAAGATTCGCAGAAAAACACATAAAATAAAGTGATTATCGCTGCGATAAACAATTCAAATATATAGTTTTCAATATGAAAACTTAGAGTTTCATATACAATGGCAATAGGAATCAATGCCAATATATGCTTAAAGATACTATACATCGGAATTTTTAAGTTAGAATATTTGTGTATAGAATTGTAGGAACCAATAAACAGAACGATTTCTCCAATTAGGAGTTCAAGAGAAGCTCCATTTTTTCCATAGAGCGACACTAATATTAGAGAGGATGCTATTCCTATAACTCCTGCAATGGAAGAGTTACGTAAAATATCTTTGTCCTTGCTTAGAGGCATTAGTATTTGTAATACTAAAATTTGGTTGATTCCCACAAAAAGAAAAAGTAACGACATAATTCTTAATGGGATTGTTGCTCCTTCATAACCTGTACCGAATATTAATTTGATTATATATGGGCTATAATATGCTACATATATTGTTAGCGGTACTGAAAACATAATTACAGCATTGAAAGATTTTAATATAATTACTTTACACTCCTCCGTGTTTATACTATTTCTTATCAGAGAGCTAATTCGGGGTACTATAACAGAACTCAAAGTAGTGAAAAGTGCAATGATGATGCAAAGAAGTTTGTTTGCAGAAGTATAATAACCAACTTCTGTATCATTGGTTGTAAAACCCAAAAATACAACATTAAAGGTTGTATATAATGAGTTCATAAACCAATAGAGACCTAAAATAAGAAAAGATAAAATGTATTCTTTTCTTATTTTTAAGGTAAAGTGAAATGATACTATTTTTTTTGAATATACGATATTGATAAACCCATTTAGAGCCCATGATAAACATACTAACATATAATATAAAAATGTGTCATTGGCAGAATGAATTAATACGAATATTGATATAACAAATATTGTCTTTACAACGATATATCTTATTGTGATATACCTAAAATCTTCTAGTCCTTGAAAGAACCAGTTTATGAGCATATAATTAAAAAAAAGTTTTAATATACCAAGAAAAAATAAAGATTTATAGTCCTGAAACTTATTCACAAAAAAAACAGCTATAAAAAGTATAATAACAGCTATGACTGTGGTAATTGTATTTAATGAAAAAAGTTCGCTAAAAGTATTGTTTAATTCTTTTTGATTATGTTTTGATTTGGCAATCTCGCGAATACCAAGAGTATTAATGCCCATCATAGAAATGATAGTAAAGTAATCAACTATACTATCTACGAAGTTACAAGCTCCCATATTGGTTACGCCAAGTATTCTAGATACATATGGGAAAACCATGAGTGGAAAAATGTAACCACACATGGTAAGTATTGCGTTAAATACAAAATTCGTCTTAATTGATGTCATATTATCTCGTGTATTGTCTTGTATAATCTGTGTTTATGAAAATGCCCTTGTAGGGTAGGAAGTAGTCCGTTCTTTCTCCATATCCGATAAATCCTTTGTATGTGAATAGAGTAACATATGCTGCTAATACAAACGAGGCAATGAGCTTACCATAGTTTGGCTTTAGTAATGAGAATACTACTGGTACCATAAACATTTCCATAATATTGAAATATATCAATGCTCGACTTACTATAATTTGCAGTATTGTTCCATTACAGAGTATGTAGAAAACAGTACCAATCAGATACAGATTGAAAAATAGGTAATACCCTTTTGGCTTATCTACTATCCGATTATCAAAAATCAATAGTGGTACAATCCATATTAATCTCCTTATGGTAGCAAGAATCATTGATGCCATGCTTGTTGCATCGCCATTGATCGAATAATATTCCATTTTGTCTCCAGCTTGGTCGCCAAGAACTGCAAATATTCCTATAGGCAGCTTATTGATAATACCAGAGGATGCTATAAGTATAGTTGCCAATAAGATGGATACTATTATTATGTTGTTTAATTTCTTGCTCAAAAAAAGTGCGATTAAGCCCATTAATATTGTTTTATGGAAAAATGCTCCAATAATTAACAGTGCTATATATTGCATTTTTTTCCCATTTACTAATCCAACTAATCCTATGGCATAGAACATCATAGCCATGAACTGTCGATTCATTCCCATATAATATACTGTTCCCATATAAAAGATTAATAGGGAAGTAAAGGGAAAATCTGACATCTTAAATATGAAATAAAAAAATGCACTATAAAATAGCACGGCAAAAACAGTAAGAAAAACTGTATAGTTGTCTGTAATGATTCTTATGATGTAACTAAAAAGAATGTAGCCAATGTCAAATTCTGAATCGTCAGGTTGTATGGATATGGTTAATTCTTCAAAGAAGTTATGGTATGGATCCCAGTCTGTACCAGTTTCCCACCTAAATCCATCTTGAAAGACTAGTAAGGTGAAGCAAATAAAAGCAAATACGTATTTATATTTCTCGACAATGTCTTTGTTGAACATTTCGAGAAACATAAATACTGCTATTATTGCTATGATTATAAAGTACATGCTTTATGATTGTTTTTTAGATGCGTCTTTATATAAAATGTAAATACTTGTGAATGTAATTGCAATAAAGATAAATACAAAAAGAATTGTCATTCTTTTAGGTCCATCTTTTTTAAGCGGGACAGTAGCTGGTTGCAATACCGTGAAAGCTGGAGTTCTTTCTTGAACTTTTGCTTTTGCTAATTGAAGTTGCTGTGCACATTGATTATATATGTTATAACGTAACTGCATTTCGTTCTCCATTTCCTCTTGCTTCGCTTTATATGACATCAATATGACATCTTCATTTGAGTCGGAGAAGCTACTATATCGTTCTTGTGCTTTAACATATTGTGCTTTTGCTTCACTGCAAAGTCTTTGTACATAATTCAAGTCGTTGCGAGCTTTCTTTGTTCTATACTCGATGATGTACTGTTGAATTTTGTTTTTTACGGTATCAGCAAGAGATGCTGAGACTAAAGGATCTTGTGTCGTAGTTGTGATGGTGACAATGTTCGTTTTTTTGTCAACATTGCAATTAATGATACCCTTGATTCCTTGTGCAATTTCGTCTTGCTCTTTACTTAACATGAAATTGTTTAATTTCTCCTTTGTAGTAGAAGGAGATTCTTTCGATTTGAATATTTTAGTTGTTGCACCTATAATTTTTGACCACCATGGGGCTTTTTGTTTTTCTTTTAAGTATGAATACAGAGTTATATCTTTGAAACTATTGTCCTTTGCAGAAACTTTCGTTTCAAACATACTTGTCAAAAAAGGTGTTGACTTTATTATTTCTGGGTATAATTCAGGATAAATGGCATCAATTGAAGAAGTATTATTTCCAATATTTATGCCAACCATTGAAGCAATGTCACTCAATCCACCAGATAAATTCATTCCGCTGGATAGTTCGGGTGCAAGAGTTACTTCTACTTTGTATGTCTTAGGGAAACTAAAAGCTACAATTATTCCTAGAATGATTGATATACTACAAGTTATATAGTATAGTTTCTTAGATTTCCATAATACCTTTACTATGGATATTAAATCTATTTGGTCGTTATTTTGTAACTTGTTTTTTTCCATTTCTTTAGAATTTTCAATTGCTTTTATGTTTAATTTATATGTTTAATTTAATAGAATAACTGATTACTATATGATTTTATTGTAGGACATTAACTTCTTTTTTGTTTTGGAAAAAAGCCCTTCCGTAATTAAAAGTATTCTTTCTAACTTCTAATTTAATGCCTTTATAATTCATTTTTTCAAGAAACTAAGATGATAGCTTTTTATGTTTATTTTTTGTTGCCTTGTATTACAAGATCATTTTTATCGTTTTTTGTTGCTAAAAATTCTGTCTTCTAAGATTTGCTTATCATCAAGTTTGTCGTCAAGTCCATGACCTGTACACATCCTTTTTACAAAAGGTGTGAGTTCGAACTTATTTGTTGGTGTCTTGGATTTTATGTTCACAATTCGTTGTATGGCATTTTTCACTTGTTCAAGTATAGAAATGTCATTAATCTCGTATATTGTCTTTGCCAATGAAGACTGTATTTCGATTGCTGTCATGATTGATACGATTTTAATTTTCTGCAAAGTTACTACTTTCTTTTGTAATAACCAAATATTTTGGTGTCAATTAAATATCTTATCTTTTAATGGATGTAAAGTGTTGGGTCATTGACAATGATGCTTCCCTTGAGTCTTCTTGCAGCTTCAAGGGCTTTGCTAACTTTATTTGCTGCTTTTGGTCCTGATTTTTCCAATCTAATATTTTTTGCTTCCATGACGGTTAAAAAATTTAGTACAAAATTAATGTTTTGTTTTTTTTACTATATTTTTAGTAATGTTACAGACAGCAAGATTCAAATCTTCTTCATTTAGTTTGCTATTGGTCTGAGATCTTTCTCATGCACCCAAAGCCCTTTCTACTTCCAAGTTCTCATTTATATATTCTACCATATCTTTTGACGCATGGGCTGATTTTGCCATGTCTAACCTAGAAATGATTTGAGAAGAAATAATCTTAACTTTTTTGCTTGGCTTACTTCTTTTCATCTTTTTGCAAGTGTTCAAGAAGCTCCTTGCCTTTTTTCGTGAGCAAATATTTCTGTCTTGGATGGTGAGGAGAGTCGGGGTATAATGCCGATACAAAACCATTTGAAATTGTAGGTTTGAGATAATTATTCATGAAGTTTTCTCTGTCTTTTAACCCCTCTACTGTCATCATTTCTTTAATCGTTAATGCCCTGTTTCCAATATCTTTAATGATAGTATGCTCTTGCTCGGGTGCTTGTCGGGTACTTGTCGGTATTGTCCGTTTTTACAGTCTCATCCCCCTTTTGACATCCTCTTGGCATAACAACGAGTACGCCGCCCATTGTTGCCTCTAATGTAGGAGCAGGAAGTTTGGCTATCCGCAAAATGTACTAACATATTCTTTGAGAGAAGTTACATACACTTTAGGAAAGTCTATCTGCTTAAGAATGTCATAGTGGTGGTCGTTGGTTATGATGCATTTGGCATGTGCAGCAATGGCACAATCTACAAACTTGTTGTCGTCAGGGTCTGTTTTGATTAACCCAAAATGATAGTACGGGTCTATTTGAATCGTAAAAGGACTGTTCAAAATAGTCTTTATTACATATTCGGCAACTTCGTATCCAATAAGTTTTTGTAAAATCTCAATATATTCGTCAATGATTTCATTTGAAATACACAAGGTGTCGTCGCCTTTCATGAAATTCTCCCAAAGGCAATGGTATTTACTTTTAGGCGAAATGATTTGGATAAGGCAATTTGTGTCTAAAACTAATCTGCTCATAGCTAAATTTGATGTAAGTCCATTTCGTTGATTTCGTCTAGACGCTTTTGGTCAAGTACCCCAGATTCCCAAAGCTTATCCAAGGAGCTGCTCATTTTTTGCTGATAATAGTTGAATAAGACTTCTTTGAGTTCTTGCAAACCTTTTTCAGTTTTGTCAGCGTCAAACATCTTTAGGAGCTGAATCTGTGTGGGGGTAAATGTTGTTGCTATCGTTGCTTCCATCTTGTTGATTTTTTAAGTTCTACAATTATTTTCTGCAAAGTTACTACTTTCTTTTGAAATAACAAAATATTTGATTGTTTATTGCTTTTGATATACGAAAAAAGCAGAATGCTGATGGAGTGCATCCTGCTTTTGTTCCATATATATAGGTTCCTTGTTGCTTCTTTATGATTTTAGCTTCTTGATTTGGTCTTCTGTCAGACCTGTGTAGCGCATGATTTTCTCTATGTTTTCACCTTCAGCTAGCATTTCACGTGCTATCTCTATGGAGCGTTCGTCACGCCCTTTTTCTCGTCCTTTTACAAAACCCTGTTGCAATGCGGTATCAAGGGAGTTCTTGATGTCACGATATGCCTTGAGACTGTCCTCGTACTCATGGAGTTCCTTCTTGGTAAACTTGGCGATTTCTGCCTCCTCGAAAAGCTTGTCGAAAATCTTGTCCCGTAGTTCCTTTGGTCTGTTCTCTAGACGTGATAAATTCTTAAGGGCAAAGAGCCATTTGTCGTATAGGGTACGGAGCTTGCTCAACGGCTTGTCAAACTTGGCAATCTCTACATACTTGAATGTGAGTTTGTCGTTGAAAACCTTCTTGGTTTTCTTGTCCAAAAGGCCTACGTCGTGAGCGATGCTCCTGGCATCAAAGGCTTCCTCTTTCATGTCGAAGTTAAGCAATGCCACGACATAGACGTGTGAGAGTTTGAAATCCCAGTCTGCGCTCTTGGGTGCTTGCTCCTTGATGGGGAAGGTGGCATAGTACAGTGACCTGTCCTTGAAGTACTTTTGGTAGGCGTTCTGCATCTCCACGATGAACTTTTCTCCCTTTTCGTTCTCGCAATACACATCGAAAATGGCTTTCCTGTCGGTATAGACATCGCCCACATGCTCGCTGTTGAGGTACTTCACGTCAGTAATGACCTGTTCCTTCTTGAAGAGTGAGTTCAAGAAGTTGATGAGCAAATCCTTGTTGGGCTTGCTACCGAAAATGCGCTTGAAACCGAAGTCGGTGAGCAAGCTGATATATCGTTCTTCTATCAAATGTTCCATAATAAATTCCCCCTTGTTTTTTATTAATGGCGCAAAGTTACGACTTTCTTTTGTAATAACCAAATATTTTGGTGTCAATTAAATATCTTATCTTATAATGGATGTAAAGTGTTGGGTCATTGACAATGACAAAACTATATTTTTAGTAAATAAAGAGGAGGCTTTGGGTTGCTGTGTATGCAAATACCACATACGTTACTTGTTGATAATTTCCCAAATTCCATTTATTGCAACATTCTTGCCTATACTCCTAATACGATGTTAGCATCTACTCCTAACTGGCGACAAATTTGTCTGCCAACCTTAAGAGACGGTTCTTTTGTGCCTGTTATGTAATTCTGCATTCTTGATGGGGTAACTCCGATGAGTTTTGCTATGTTAGTTAGATTGAGCCCCATTTCTTCCATACGTAATTTGAGTACGTCCGAAAGGGATGGCTCTCCGATGGCATAATGTGCATCGGAATAGTCTGCTACCATATTTGAAAGTAACTCAAGCTCTATGCTGTTCGGGTCATTCTTCGGGGTATGGTCATCTACAAGGGGAAGTAGTTCCTCTACTCGTTTTACAGCCCAATCATATTGTTCTTTATTTTCAATTGCTGCCATATATGGAATCTTTAAATAGTTCTACAATCAATCTTGTCGTACTCTGTATGTGTTCCGATAAAACGGATATAAACGAACTTTATGGTGAATTTTATCACAACAACCAAGCGATATGTGTTTCCTTTAATATTGAAAACATAATGCTGGTTGCCAACATTGTCAACGCTGTTAAACGTTGCTTTTACATCTGCAAAACTTTCCCATTTGCTCTTCTTGACAATGGTAGTCCATTCTTGAAGTGCAACTTTGGATTTGGGATTTTTTGAGATGTATTCTTTCAATGTTTGTTCTGTGAAAATCCTCATATTCAATTTTTTCGTGCAAAGTTACTACTTTCTTTTGTAATAACAAAATATTTGGGAGATTATTGCTTTTGATATACGAAAAAAACAGAATGCCGATAGAGTGCATCCTGCTTTTGTTCCATATATATATAGGTTCCTTGTTGTTTCTTTATAATTTTAACTCCTTGATTTGAGCTTCCGTCAAGCCTGTGTAGCGCATGATTTTGTCTATAGCTTCGCCCTCTGCCAACATTTCACAAGCTATTTCTATCGAGCGTTCGTCACGCCCTTCCGCACGTCCAGCTTCTTGTCCCTTTTCGAAACCTTGTTGCAACGCAGTGTCAAGGGAGTTCTTGATGTCACGATAGGCCTTGAGGCTGTCCTCGTATTCGTGGAGTTCCTTGTTGGGCTTGCTACCGAAAATGCGCTTGAAACCGAAGTCGGTGAGCAAGCTGATATATCGTTCTTCTATCAAATGTTCCATAATAAATTCCCCCTTGTTTTTTATTAATGGCGCAAAGTTACGACTTTCTCTCTAAACAGCCAAATTTCTCGGCTAAAAAATGATTAGCTATGCAGTTTTCATTTATCGGACAAGAGTCCTGTTTCGATTTTTCCTTCTTTCAGTCCTAGAGTCTTACTTCTGCTTTTCCTCAACCTCTTCCTTCTTCTTGCCCTTCGCCTTGATCTTGTCGAAGCCCTCGCCATATACACCGATGACTGCGCTCTGGCTCACGAAGGCATGGGGGTCTATCTCCTCGATGAGGCGGAAGATGGTCTGCGACTGACGCTGCTTGGCGAGCACGAAGAGCATCTTGACTTCTTGCCCTGAGTAGAATCCGGAGGCATCGACCACGGTCACGCCACGGTCGGCATCGGTGTTGATGCGCTTGCCTATCTCCATGTACTTCTTGGAGATGATGAAGAACTGCACGCTGCGGCGACGGTTGTTGACCACCTGGTCGATGCAGAACGCCTGGACATAGAGCACCACGTAGCCGTAAAGTACTTTCTCCCAGTCGTGTACGACGAAATAGCTGGAGGAAATGATGAAGATGTCGCAAATCATGATGACACGACCCAGGGAGATGTCACGGTACTTGTTGACGATGGCTGCCACGATGTCGGTGCCACCTGTCGAACCGCCTGCCGAGAATCCCAGTCCGATGCCGCATCCGCAGAATACGGCTCCCAGGAAGGCTGCCCAGAGTGGTTGGTCTTGGAGCAGATGGATTCCTTCTGTCTGACGGGAGAAATAGGAGGTGAGGAGGGTCACGACGATGACGGCGTAGATGGTCTTGATGCAGAACTTACGTCCTAGGATGATCCATGCTGCGATGAGCAGGCAACCGTTGACGATGGCGTATGGTATCTGCACCGGGCATCCCGTTGCCCAATAGATGATGGAGGAGATACCTGGCAAACCGCTGGCGGTGACATTGGTAGGGAGGAGGAACACGTTCCACCCGATGGCGTATGAAATCATGCCGATGGCGATGAATACATAGTCTTGTATCTCTTTGTACAAGGGGCGTTTTGTAAAATTAGCTGTCATTTCTTAGTTTCTTGTTTTAATTTTGGGTGCAAAATTACGCAAAAAAACTCAGATATTTCTTATCTATCTGAGTTTTTCTTGCATTTTAATGCATTTTCTTTCTTGTCAGCGTTTCTGCCCAAGTCTTGAAACTCCTTTATTCGCTTCTCGCATCTTACCAAAACTTCTTTTGCTCTTCCGACCATTCGAAGCCTTGGCTTGCCATCTTCTCTTCCAACTCTTTTCTTTCTACCCCGAAATGGTAGCAAATCTCATCCAGTGTCTCAAACTCGTGGTCGCGAAGCAGGAAGTTGATGGCACTTACTAGCATCGGGACGTCATTCATTGGTAATTTATCCATTTTCTTTATCTTTTTATTGTTATATTATTTATGTTTCGCTAGTAATCAAATCGCCCTGTAAGGGCAAAAAGCTTTATCCCTAAAGCTTGCTGATATAATGCTTTTGCCCTTTCAGGGCGCATTCTATTTGCGTAAGCTACCCAGGGCGTTGCCCTGGGCTTGGTGCTTTTGGGCCTTCGGCCCGAATCCATAACTATTTGCGAAAACTTGAGTTATATTATATATTATAATGATGTTCATCTGTATTAAAAGACTATTCCGTTTCCCTAGGGCTGTTTTTCAGCTCTTCGGCTAGGAACCTCGGTGTGAAGCCCTTCTTGCTCTTCGCCACTTCCTCTGGAGTGCCCGCGCAAAGGAGCTGTCCACCGCCACGGCCTCCTTCCGGTCCCATGTCGATGATGTAGTCGGCGAGCTTGATGACGTCGAGGTTGTGCTCGATGATGAGCACGGTGTTGCCCTTATCTACCAGTTTCTCCAGTACTTCCATCAATATGCGGATGTCCTCGAAGTGGAGTCCTGTGGTCGGCTCGTCGAGGATGTAGAGCGTCTTGCCCGTGTCTCGCTTGGAGAGTTCGGTGGCGAGCTTCACTCGTTGGCTCTCGCCGCCAGAGAGGGTGGTGGAGCTTTGTCCCAACTTGATGTAACCGAGGCCTACGCTCTGCAACGCCTTGATTTTCTGAAGTATCTGTGGCACGCTCTCGAAGAACTCCACGGACTGGTTGATGGTCATGTCGAGCACGTCGGCGATGCTCTTGCCTTTGTATCGTACCTCCAAGGTCTCACGGTTATACCGCTTGCCGTGGCATACCTCGCAAGGCACATATACATCGGGCAGGAAGTTCATCTCGATGGTCTTGTAACCATTTCCGCCGCAAGCCTCGCATCGACCGCCCTTCACATTGAAGGAGAATCGTCCTGGCTTGTAGCCTCGTATCTTCGCCTCCGGCAATTCCACGAAGAGCGAACGGATGTCGCTGAACACGCCTGTGTAGGTGGCTGGGTTGCTGCGTGGCGTGCGACCGATAGGACTCTGATCGACATTCACCACCTTGTCGATATTGTCGATGCCCTCGATGCTGTCGTAAGGCATCGGCTTCTTCAGAGAACGGTAGAAGTGCTGCGAGAGGATGGGCTGCAAGGTCTCGTTGACGAGCGTCGATTTGCCCGAGCCGCTCACGCCTGTCACTACGATGAGCTTGCCTAGTGGAAACTCTATATCGACATTCTTCAGGTTATTGCCCTTGGCTCCGCGGATGATGATGCTCTTGCCGTTGCCCTCACGACGATGCGCAGGCAACTTGATCGCCATCTCGCCGTTGAGGTACTGTGCGGTGATGGTCTTGGTCTTCAGCATTTCGGCTGGTGTGCCCTGGAAGACGACCTCGCCTCCCTTCCTTCCGGCTTTCGGACCAATATCGACAATCCAGTCGGCAGCCAACATCATGTCTCTGTCGTGTTCTACGACGATGACGGTGTTGCCGATGTCCCGGAGTTCTTTCAAACTATTGATAAGTCTCTCGTTGTCACGCTGATGCAGTCCGATGCTCGGCTCGTCGAGGATATAGAGCACGTTGACAAGTTGGCTGCCAATCTGTGTCGCCAGGCGGATGCGCTGGCTCTCACCTCCCGAGAGGGAAGCCGACTGGCGGTTGAGCGAGAGGTAGTTCAATCCCACGTCCAGCAAGAATGTGACACGTGAGCGCAACTCCTTCACAATCTCGTGTGCCACCTTCGCCTTCATCTTCGGCAGATGTTCTTCCACATGGTCGAGCCAATCTCTGAGCTCGTCGATGTCGAGCGAAGCCACCTCGGAGATGTTCTTGTCCCAGATACGATAGGAGAGGGACTCCCGCTTGAGTCGCTGGCCATGGCACTCCGGACACTCGATGGTGGAGATGAATTGGTCTGCCCATTTCTTGCCGTTGGCGGAGTCGTCGCTCTCCATCACCTTTCTCAAATAGTCGATGATGCCATCGTAAGCACAGAAGTAGTCGGAGGAAGTGTGGACTTTCTCCTTGTCTATCTTCACGTTCTCCAGCGAGCCGTACATGATTTCCTGCATGGTGTCCTCGTCGAGGTCTTGGATAGGAGTCTTGAGGGTTGCCCCATGCTTCTCCAGCAGAGACTCTATCTGCCAGAATATCATCTGGTTCTTGTATTTGCCTAAAGGAACGATTCCGCCTTCACGGATACTGAGACTCTCGTCGGGGATCACCTTCTTGAGGTCTATCTGGTTGACCTTTCCCAGTCCTTTGCAATGTGGGCACGCACCTTCGGGAGAGTTGAAGGAGAACATGTTCGGCGCAGGGTCTTGGTACGCCAAGCCTGTCACAGGGTCCATCAGTCTCTTGGAGAAAATCTTGACGGCAGCCGAAGGCTTCTTGCCTTTTGCAGTCTCGTCTTTCTCAGCATCCTTGTCGATGACCATCACCATGCCGTCGCCTTGCTTCATGGCAGTGGAGATGCTCTTTCGGATGCGTTCCTCGTCCTCGGCTTTGACGGCAAGTTTGTCGATGACCACCTCGATGTTGTGGTTCTTGTATCTATCTACCTTCATGCCACGCTCCAGTTCGACGATGTTGCCGTCGATGCGAACATGCAGGTATCCCTTGCGCCGCATGCTCTCGAAGAGCTCACGGTAGTGACCCTTGCGCTGTCTGACGAGAGGGGCGAGGAGGTAGATGCGATGGCCATTGTAGTCTGAGAGTATCATGTCGATGACCTGTTCCTCGGTGTATTTTACCATCTCTTCGCCACTATGGTAGCTATAGGCGGTACCTGCACGAGCATAGAGCAAGCGTAGGTAGTCGTATATCTCGGTGGTGGTACCCACGGTGGAGCGAGGATTCTTGTTGGTGGTCTTCTGTTCGATGCTGATGACAGGACTCAGACCTGTAATCTTATCTACGTCAGGACGTTCCATGTTGCCAAGGAAGTTGCGTGCGTATGCCGAGAAAGTCTCGATATAGCGGCGTTGGCCTTCGGCGAAAATCGTGTCGAAGGCAAGCGAAGACTTTCCTGAGCCCGATAATCCTGTAATCACCGTTAGTGAGTCGCGGGGAATCTCCACATCCACATTCTTGAGGTTGTGGACTCTTGCGCCCCACACATTTATCTTTTCATCTTCTGCGTTCATTGAAGTATAATTGTTTCTTTTTATTGTCTTGTTTCTAAATCGAAAAACAGCTTGTTTCCGAGTCGCAAATGGCTTGTTTGCGAGTTGCAAATGACTTGTTTCCGAGTTGCAAATGACTAACAGCGATTTCTATGTGACTTATTGGGAAATAGAACCGCTTTCGGTGTAGCCTCTCAGGAGGTTGACATCTTTCTTGATGTTGTAAGTCTTACCATCGGCTCCCTTTGCCTTGACGAGGCAGAAATAGACGCCGTCCTTCACGGGCTTTCCTTTGTAGGTGCCATCCCAACCGCCAGCCGGGTCGTTCCATTCATATAACTTCTGTCCCCACCTATTAAATATATAGGCGTGAAACTCAGTCAAACTCTGGTAGCCATCCTTTGCCTTGTAGATGTCGTTGATGCCATCTCCATTGGGCGAGAATGCGTTCGGCATCTGGAGGAAGCTCTCGGAGATGGTGAGCGTGAAAGGAGAGTCCTCGTTGTCTGCCTCGATGGTCTCGCCGTCCTTGGTAAACTTGGCATGGAGTACAATGCGGTGCAAGCCCGACTGGTTGAACTCCAAATCCATGTTCTCCTCATACCTTATTATATAAGGCACCGTATCGTTGTCGTGATAGACTCTCCACTCGAAGTGCGAAGCCCATCCCGAGTCGTCGGTAGGGTTTGCCATGAAGGTAGCCTTGATGGGAGCCGAGCCTGAGAAATTCTCGTCGTTGTTGGTCTCTCCATCGCTGGTCGTATAGGTGACAGATGGTGCGATGGTAGGCTCATCTTCCGCCCACATTTTCATGGGTATGACGAGGAGCATCACCAGAAAGGTTATCACCTGGGTCTTTTTGGGAATGAAATTTGTATATTTTTCCATTGAATTTCGCTTTAAATTACATGTCTTTGTGTAAATTTCTGCAAAGATAGCGCAATTTTCTGAATTAGAGTATGGTTGAACGAGAGTTTTTTTGTATTTTTGCACATGAAATCATAAAAATTAGAAGTTATGGGACAAAAATTAAGATATTTAATGGTGTTTTTGGGCTTGATGCTCAGTTTGGGTATCTTTGCTCAAACGACTAAGTGGCGTGATATCTATACCGTCAAGAAGAAGGATACTGTATTCGGCATAGCCAACAAGTATGGCTTGACCTTGCCTGAGCTGATGGATGCTAATCCTGCGATGAAAAAGGAAGGTTATATGCTGAAGAAGGGCGATACCATCTTTATTCCTTTCGAGAAAAATGGAGCTAATGCCAACGGGACTTCTGCCGCTTCGTCTGCTTCTGGCAAACTTGGTGCTTCGCAGAATGTGGCGAAGAGTGGCAGTGTGCAGAAGAAAGCCAACACCGTACAGGTGGGAGTGATGCTTCCTTTGCATGATGTCGATGGCGACGGAAGACGAATGGTGGAGTATTATCGTGGTATCTTGATGGCTTGCGAGAAACTGAAGCAGCAGGGCATCTCTACCGACATCCATGCCTGGAACGTTCCTATCGACGCTGATATTCGTACAACGTTGGTCAAGGAGGGTGCTAATTCTTGCGACCTCATCTTTGGACCTCTTTACACCAAGCAGGTTGCTCCTTTGGCTGACTTCTGCAAGACGTATGGTATCAAAATGGTGATACCTTTCTCTATCAACGGCGACCAAGTGGATAAGACCAAGGATGTTTTCCAGGTGTATCAAGCTCCTGAGACTCTCAATGACGCTAGCATCAAGGCTTTCTTAAGCCGTTTCAAGAATGTGCATCCGATATTCGTGGATTGCAACGATACGACTTCTCGCAAGGGCAACTTTACCTTTGGACTTCGCAAAGAACTGGAGAAGCGTAAGATAGCTTATAGTATAACCAATGTCAACTCTTCGCTCGACTATTTTGCCAAGGCCTTTGTTCCTTCCAAGCAAAATGTCGTGGTACTCAACACCGGGCGCTCGCCTCAGTTGACGCAAGTGCTCAACAAGTTGGATGAGTTCTGCGCAAAGTACCCTGGTGCCGACATTTCTCTCTTCGGTTATACGGAGTGGCTGATGTATGCCAAGTACAATCTCGACCGTTTCTATAAGTACGATGTATATATCCCATCTACGTTTTATTATAACGCCAATTCTGCCAAGGTCATAGACTTGGAGAGGCGTTACAACACTTGGTTTCATCAACCGATGCAGATAGCGATGCCTCGCTTTGCCATCACTGGGTATGATCATGCGATGTTCTTTATCCAGGGTGTCAACAAATATGGCAAGGATTTTACGGGCGCCAAGTCGCAAGTGAACTATCAGCCAGTGCAGACTCCTCTTCATTTCGTGAAGACTGCCAAGGGGGGCTATCGCAATCAGATTTTGCAGTTGATACACTATACTTTCAATCGCCAGATAGAGGCGGTGACTTATTGAGTGAAGAGTGAAGAGTGAAGAATGAAGAGTGAAGAATGAAGAACGAAGAGTGAAGAATGAAGAACGAAGAGTGAAGAATGAAGAACGAAGAGTGAAGAATTCGATAGCTCTTCTATATATAAATAAGGTAATGAATAAAAAGACAATATTAGGACTGGTTGCTTTGTTCGCTTGTAGCACTGTGGCTCACGCCCAGATAGGTGAGCACCGCAGTGATTTCTCCATTGGTGCCAATGGTGGATATGTGATGAGCAACGTGGGATTTACTCCGGATGTTCCGCAGAGCCAACATGGAGGCATGACGGGTGGATTCTCGTATAGATATGTATGCGAGAAGTATTTCAAGACCATCTGTTCTATCTATGGAGAGGTCAACTTCTCGCAAGTAGGTTGGAAGGAGAAAATTCTGGACATCGAGAACAATCCCGTGATAATCAGTGCAACTGGCGAGCCGATGGCTTACCAACGTACTATCAACTATGTACAGGTGCCAATTTTCGCCCATCTTGCATGGGGAAGGGAAACGAGAGGACTTAACATCTTTGTCAATGCGGGTCCGCAATTCGGCTTCTGCTTAGGTGAATCCACGAAGACAAATTTCGAGGTCAGTAATATGCCTGCGACCGACAATGACCGTGTCAATCACGTGATGGCTCAGGACACGATGGCTGTGGAGAACAAGTTTGACTATGGCATCGCCCTGGGCTTGGGCGCTGAATATAGTATCCCTAAGGTCGGACACTTCTTGGCGGAGGCTCGTTACTATTACGGTTTGGGCAATATCTATGGGTCATCGAAGAAAGACTACTTCGGAAAGAGCAACTTCGGTCAAATCGTTCTTAAGATTTCATATCTTTTCGATATTGCAAGGACCAAAGGAGTGAAAAGAAAGTAAACTCTTAAAGTTGAAAAAATAAAATAATAAGATAATGTCAACAACAGAAAAAATTCAACAGAAACTGAGCGACTCAGCGTCAGCTCGATGGACAGCCCTTATCATTGTGAGTGTCACGATGATGTTCGGTTACTTTTTCACAGATGTCATGTCTCCTCTGGAGCCGCTCTTGACAGCAGCCAAGGGAGGTGAGAATGGTCTCGGACTCGGATGGAGCTCCGATGAGTACGGATTCTTCTCCGGGGCTTATGGTTACTTCAACGTATTCCTTTTGCTCCTCTTCTTCGGTGGCTTGATACTTGATAAGTTCGGTATTCGTTTTACAGGTATCTTATCTACTGTACTCATGTTGGTGGGTGCGTTGGTGAAGTGGTATGCTGTAGGTCATGATTTCGAAGGTTCTGTAGCAGTGCCTTTCTTCGGTACGTATAGTACGCAGGTGGTGCTCGCCGCTCTTGGCTTCGCCATTTATGGAGTAGGATGCGAGATTTGTGGTATCACAGTGAGCAAAGTCATCGTCAAGTGGTTTACTGGCCATGAGTTGGCTCTGGCGATGGGTGTACAGGTAGCTACCGCTCGTCTGGGTACAGCCGCAGCTCTTGGTGCAGCTCTTCCATTTGCCAAGTCGATGGGAGGTGTCGCCGCTTCTGTAGGATTGGGCGCCGCATTGCTTTGCGCTGGTGTCTTGGTATATCTTGTTTATTGCGTGATGGACAAGAAGGAGGATGCCTCTGCGGCTGCTGTTGCCGGCGAGCCTGAGGAGGGCTTCAAGTTCTCAGACCTCGGAGGACTCTTCAAGACTACAGGCTTCTGGTATGTGGCTTTCCTCTGCCTGATGTTCTATGCAGGCGTGTTCCCATTCCTGAAGTTCGCTACCAAGTTGATGATTTTCAAGTATGGTGTCGCCGCCAATGTAGCTGGTTTGATACCAGCGATGTTGCCTTTCGGTACCATCTTCCTGACACCACTCTTCGGAAGTGTATATGACAAGTATGGCAAGGGTGCTACCCTGATGATTATCGGAAGTTGCCTCTTGACCTTGGTGCACGTGGTATTCGCATTGCCTATCAACTCATGGGTACTTGCCATCGTGATGATGCTCATCCTTGGTATCGCCTTCGGATTGGTGCCATCTGCCATGTGGCCATCCGTGCCAAAGATTATCCCGATGAAACTCTTGGGTACTGCCTATGCGCTTATCTTCTATATCCAAAACATAGGTTTGGCTTTGATTCCTGTTTGGATTGGTAAGGTAAATCAGGCTAATACGGCAGCTGATGGAGTCATCGACTACACAGAAACCATGACTATCTTTGCAGGTTTCGGTGTCATCGCCATCATCATCTCGTTCCTTCTCTTGATGGAGGACAAGCGTAAGGGATATGGCTTGCAGAAACCAAATATCAAGTAAATTATACATATAATTATAAACCCCATGTTCTCACCTCTGTAAATGAGGTGGGGACATATCTAAAAAGAAAGGACTAACCATGAACACGACACCTGAGGCTCTTATAAAAGAGTATGCTGACCCGATAGAGCAGCAAGAGATTGACAAGTTCGTCTGTGCAGAAATGGGAAGACAGATTCACCGATATATCAAGGGTATGTCGGGTACAAAGACTGCCATGCTCAAGTTTGAGGAACGGCTTGCTAGTCTGAGCGTTCCCGAGAAGGAAAAGGCCATCGCCAAGTACATCGACCTCAATCGCAAGGCTTTGGATGGATTGGACTTGAAGATGATTCTCGTCCGTTCGGTAGCCAATTATTGCGATACTTTCCAGTATATGCTGGAGTTTATCAATGACAAGCGCAAGATGATATTTTATTATTTGCGCCTGAAAGACAAATATCTCCAGTATCATGAAGTGGTCGAGGAGAACGGCAAGTTTGGCATCAAGAACCATAATGGGGAGACCATGCTCTCTCCGCAGTATGATTTCCTGCGTACTTGTTATATCTACAACGACGATTTGAGCATCATGCCTGTCATCGCAGAGAAAAATGGCAAGATGGGTTTGGTCTTGCCAGATGGAAAAGATACTGTGGTGGCTGACTTCTTGTATGATGACATCAGCCTCCGAGACGAATATCCTTACTTCGAGGCAACCAAGGATGGTATTTCTGGGTTAATAGATAAGGATGGTAACTTCATCCAAAACTAAAAAAGGCTTGGCAAAATGATTTGCCAAGCCTTTTTTATTATATTATCCTAGGTATTTCATCAAGATCTTGATCTTTCCGCTCTCACGGAGTTTCAAGATACTCTTCTCACGAATTTGGCGTACACGCTCACGAGTCAAGTTGAACTCGCTTCCGATTTCCTCCAAGCCCTTTTCGTGGCAACCGATGCCATAGCAATAGCAGAGAATGTCGCGCTCGCGTGGCTTGAGCACAGCGTCGAGCACACGCTTCAACTCGCTGCTCATAGACTCGAAATCCACTTGCTTGTCGGTACGAGTGTCATCGCCAGACGCCATCACGTCAACCATGGCGTTGTCATCGTCCTCACCACCGAATGGAGCGTCGATGCTCATGTGGTGGTTGTCTGCCTTGATGGTCTGGTCGATCTTAGTCTCCTCCATGTTGGTAATCTTGCTCAACTCGGAAACAGAAGGCTTGCGCTGGTGCTCCTGCTCAAACTTACTGATTTCAGCCTGAATCTTACTCAATGCACCTACCTGGTTGAGAGGCAAGCGAACGATACGGCTCTGCTCAGCGATAGCCTGAAGAATACTTTGGCGAATCCACCATACGGCGTATGAAATAAACTTAAAACCACGAGTCTCATCAAACTTCTCAGCTGCCTTGACAAGACCGATGTTTCCTTCATCAATCAAGTCGGTGAGCGAAAGACCTTGGTGCTGGTACTGCTTTGCCACAGAAACCACGAATCGGAGGTTGGCTTTCACCAATTTGTCCTTGGCACGCTCACCCTCGCGACCGCCTTTGCGAATCTTCTGTGCGAGTTCGATCTCTTCGTCGATAGAGACCATAGGTTCACGACCAATCTCCACCAAGTACTTATCGAGTGCTTCACTGGAACGGTTGGTTATACTCTTGCTAATCTTAAGTTGTCTCATAAATTTATTATCTCTTTTTACCTTTTTAAATGTGTATTCTTTTGATGTGGAAACGTACTTTTTGCGTTTCGGGTTGCAAAATTACAAAAAAATCTGCAACTTCTTTGTAATATAAACAGAAAATTTTTCTTTTTATTGTATCTTTTTCGTTGAAAATGAACTTTTTAGATTACTTCACACTGTCATGAAATTGGAATGTTGCCTCTGTTTTATGCTACTTTTACGTCAAAAGTGAAATAAAAACGACGAAATTACTGCATATTGTTTGTATATTCAAAGATTTTCTGTAACTTTGCAAACCGAATAACAAAATCAATTTAAAATATAAATTATGTTTGAGAATCAACCTAAAGGTCTTTATGCGTTGGCTTTGGCCAACACGGGTGAGCGATTTGGTTACTATACCATGCTCGCCATCTTCACGTTGTTCATGCAAGCTAAGTTTGGATGGACAGAATCTCACGCAGGACAGGTCTATGCCATTTTCCTCGCCGTGGTTTATTTCGCACCACTGTTTGGTGGTATGATTGCCGACAAGATAGGCTATGGAAAGTGTGTTACGATAGGTTTTGCAACCATGTTCCTGGGTTACTTGGGCTTGGCTATTCCTACCGAGGCCAACTCTACTGGCGAGTATGCCATGTATGCAGGCTTGGCTTGCGTCTCTTTGGGAACAGGTCTTTTCAAGGGTAATCTCCAGGTGCTCGTAGGTAATCTATACGATGACCCTAAGTATGCTTCGCGTCGTATTGATGCTTTCAGCCTTTTCTACATGGCCATCAATATCGGTGCCATGTTTGCTCCTTCTATGGCGAAGTGGATTACCAATGTTTATCTGGGTAAGTATGGTATGGTGTATGACGCTTCCAACTTTAGTCCGGAGTACTTGAAGGTGCTCTATGGCGCATACGGCTTGTGCTTTGGTGTCGCTTGTGTTTCGTTGGTTATCTCTGCTGTCATCTATTTCGCTTGCCGTAGTTGGTTCAAGCATGCTGATGTGACAGCCAAGCAGGCAGAGGAACAGCATGATGCCAATGTGGAGGTTCTTACTCCTAAGCAGGAGAAGGATCGTGTCGTAGCTCTGTTGCTTGTGTTCGCCGTTGTCATCTTCTTCTGGATGGCGTTCCATCAGAATGGCTCGGCCTTGACTTTCTTTGCCAAGAAATATACCAACCTGACGGTATATGGTGGTATGCGTGTATGGTTCAACATCTTTAGTTTGGCTCTCATAGCTTTGGCGGTCTATACAGGTTTCGGGGCTTTCCAGTCCAAGACATCCAAGAATCGCATGATCTGCGGTATCTCTACCATTGTGCTCGTGATAGTTGCAGTGGCTCTTTTCTTGGGAATGGATAACCCTACGATGGGACAGCCTTCTGACTTCCAGCAGTTCAATCCATTCTTTGTGGTTGCTTTGACGCCGTTCAGTATGTTGTTCTTTGGAAGCCTTACCAAGAAGGGCAAGGAGATTAGTGCTCCAACTCGTATTGCTTGGGGTATGCTCGTGGCAGCTATTGGATTCGGAGTTATCACTTTGGCTTCTACAGGTTTGATTTCTCCTATGGACTTGGGTGATAATACCCAGAGCATCTTGTCTCCAGGATGGTTGATTTCTACTTATTTCACCTTGACATTGGCTGAGCTTCTTCTTTCCCCAATGGGAATCGCTTTCGTTTCGAAGGTTGCACCTCCTAAGTACAAGGGCTTGATGATGGGTGGTTGGTTTGTTTCTACAGCCATCGGTAACTATTTGAGTTCCATTCCATCCATGTTGTGGAACAAGATTCCGTTGATGTACAACTGGGGCATCTTGATTGCGCTCTGCTTAATCAGTGCCATCGTGATGTTTGCACTTCTCAAGAAGTTGAAGCAGATGACTGCTTAAGTTTAATATGACATAAAAATAGAGAGGGTGTGTCATAAATCACATCCAATGCGCCCTGAAAGGGCAAAAGCCTTGATAACAAGTTGCTTTTGCCCTTTCAGGGCGACTTCTTTGATGTAATCTTTACCCAGGGCGTTGCCCTGGGCTTGGTGCTTTTGCCCTTTCAGGGCGACTTC
>ERZ808278.396-NODE-396-length-30497-cov-3.785198_pt1 | contig 30497 bp, 26 predicted proteins | sample MGYA00521239_ERZ808278 | MGnify/ENA primary metagenome ERZ808278 (study PRJEB31516, sample SAMN03275600) | gut metagenome | biome: mammalia-associated habitat; material: feces | host: Papio cynocephalus | place: Kenya | collected 2012-07-17 ... | reverse complement strand
TAATAATTATAATAAAATTAATAAGAAAATAAGTAAAGCTTATGAAAGACTTGAATCCTTAAAAAGAAATTTTATAGAGCAAACAACGACAAAATTATGTAAAAATAATAATATAGCAATTGAAGATTTAAGAGAAGCAAAAATACAAAGAAGTACAAAAACAAGACGTAGATTAAAACAAATTGCTCCATGGTATAGGTTTGTAGAGAAACTTGAATGGAAATGTGAGAAATATGGAACGACATTTAAAATGGTCGCACCATATTATACTTCTCGAAAATGTAGTTGTTGTGGGCATGTAAAAAAATATTTTCCTGTATCAGAGAGAACATATATATGTGAAGAATGTGGAATGAAAATGGATAGAGATCAAAATGCTGCTATAAATATAGTAGCAAGGGCTATTTGTGGTAGTCATTAAATCTATAAAATAGATAATTCTTTATAAAAGTAACGAATTTATAAAGTAATAACACAGTATAAATGGCTGCAGAACCAACTTTTATCAAAGGCGGTAAATAGTGTATTAGTTGGTACAGTACCTATGGTTGATAAGTTGGAAAATGCAGGTGCAGATGAGACAGCAATAAGTATGGATTCTATTATAGGATTTTCAGATATGTTTTCAAATGCAGTAAGTAATAACGTAATACCATTCTTTGCACCATTTGAAGATTATAAATTATTATCGTTACCATTACCACCTGATGCAAAAGAAATAGTAAACACATCATTGAAGAATTTAATAAATAGTTCTGGAATGGGAGCATTAATATCTACGACAGATAAACCGTCAATTATAAGTGTAAAAACAGCACAACAATTGGCAGAGTCAAAAGCAGAATATGTAATGTTACAGGTACAGAAAGCAATCAATAATTATATAAATAAAAAACTTGATTTAAAATATGAGTTTTATGTCACAATATGGGGTGGCAGATTTACTTATTTAGATGAATTAAAATTTGATAAAGAACTCCTAATTAGTGGAGTTCCGTCAATGTTACCACGTATTCTTAGCGCAAGAAATCAAAGTGTTAGTGATTTCAATTCTACTGTAAATTATATGGATAGCTTAGGATTATATGATGGACAAATAAGACCATTTAGTACAGTAAATAGAAATGATGATAATAGTGAATTTGATGATGGAGTTGAGAAAAAAAGAGGAAGACCGTCAGTTGGAGATGATATTGAAAACGATAATACGGCAAATTCTTTAGACTTAGGGACAAACGTAAGTGATATTAAAGATTTTTCTACAAATGAAAAAATTTGCATAAAATGCGGAGGAAGTATTGAGAGTGAGGATGCAATTCTTTGTGATCAATGTTTAGAAGAAATGTATCAGAATAGAATTGATGAATTGATGGAAAAATAGAATATACTTCTAAAGTATAGTTTGTTTAAAAGGAAAGAAAGGTTTAGGTGATTTATATGAATAAAGAAGAAATGAGATGTAATCACAATCCAAATGACATTGATAATTCGTTAAGAATGATAAATAGGATGGAAATGGTTAATCCACAAAAATACTATTTTCAATGCGAAGAATGTAAAGAAATTTTTACATTTGTTAGAAATAGTCAAACAAAAGCTTTTGAGATATGTGATTAATGTTAAATCTTCTTTATGATTAAGTTCATAAAGGAAGGATGGTGACATTGATGGATTGGGGAAGTATAGTAAGAGTTAGTGAGTATCTTGGAGCAATTCTGATAATAGGAGGAGTTATTGTATCAGTTTTTGTAAATTTAAGAAAAATTGTACATGTTTATGACAAAATGGAAGAATTAATAATTAATTATGATAAAACAAATGAAAACATAGATAATATGAAAACAGAATTAAAACAAGAATTACAACAACAAATAAAATTGGCAGAGCAAAGGAAGGAGTTATTATTAGGAGTTGCAAGACAAATATTGTTAGAAAGATTTAATGCAGTATTGGAAGCAAAAGAAATAACCACAGCAGAATTTACAACATTATCAACATTATACGAAGCATATACTTTAAATGGAGGTAATTCTGTAATTCATGATATGTGGAAACAAGTAAGAAAACTCCCGATAAAGAATAATTAAATAATTATGGGTAATATTTATTTTATAACAGATTGTAAAAATATCAAAATAGGATATACAAAACAAAAAGATGTTAATAAAAGATTAAAGCAATTACAAACAGGAAGTCCCGATAGATTATATCTATTGGGTTATTTTTTTGGGACAATGGCAGACGAAAAATATTTACATAAATTATTTGCAAATGATAGAATGAGAATTAATGGAGAATGGTTTCATCCATCGGAGAAATTAATAGAATATATAAATTCTCATAATGAAATTCAAAACAGTTATGTAGATTGGGTAGATGGAAATTTGATGTCATTATTAAAAATATAATATATATAATATTAATTTTAGTGAAAGGAGGTGAAGTGAGGAATGGATAAGAAAATTTTAAAGTTTGATCTCGATTCAAAAAACATAAAGATAAAAAATATTTTGGAAACAAAAGATTTTATCAAATTGGAGATATGGGCAATATCAAACGTATATCCAAACAACAATAATAGTCACTTCCCTTTACATACGATGGAGAAGAATGTAGAAGAAGGCAATTTTTATGATAAACCTGTATTGGGAAAATGGAATTCTATAAATGGAGATTTAGAGGTACATAATTCACAAATTAAATATGATAGTGAATATGATACAGTTTATTTCGACTACGAGAATGGAGAAACTCCTATGGGAACAATTCGACAATCTGATAGTGTTGAAATAAGAGATGGTAAAGACGGTTTAAAATGGATTGTCTTTACTGCTGTATTGTGGACGAAGTATAATTATAATGCAGTTAAAAAATTATTGAGAAGTAGAAAGAAGAAAGTTTCGGTAGAAGTGTCTGTAACAAAATGGCATTATGACGAAAATGATATTGAAATTTTTGACGAGTGGATATTTGATGGTGTTACAATATTAGGTAATTTGCCTAATACAACGACACCTGCAGAAGCAGGAATTCCAGATGCACATTTAACTATTTTAGAAAAAATAGAAGATGATGTATTTAGTAAACAAATAAAAGTTGTTCAATTTGAATGTAATTCTTTAGAGAAAGAAAATCAAAATTTAGAAAAAGAACAAGAAAATTTTGAAGACAATCAAGTTATAAACTCAGATAATGATACTGATTTATATAAAGAAGAAAATGAAAAGGGGGCAACAAAGTTGTTGACATATGAGCAAAAGAGATCTATATTAGAAGAAAAGCTAAATGATTTAGCAAAAGAAGTTCTTGAAGAAGAAAAAGAAGAAGGACAATGTTGTGAATTTTATGTCTGGATAGCTGATTTAACAGATTCAGAAGTATTCTTTTGTTTAAGAGGAGTGTATTATAAGGCTTCATATGAAATTAAAGAAGAGGATGATGGGTCAAAAGAAGCATTTATTGACTTTGAGAACAAGGAAAAGCAGTTACGTTCATGGGAAGAATTTTCAGAAAATTTTGAAGATAATTCTGAAGATAAAGGGGAAGAAGCAGAAGAAAAGTCAGAAACTGAGGATTGTAAAACAGAAGAAGATTGTAAAAATAATTGTGGAGATGGTATAATGTCAGAAGATAATGAAGACGTTGTAGAAGAACCAGAAGAGAATTATGAAGAAAACAATGATGATTCTGATGAAAAGTCCGAGGATGATGATAATTCTGAAGAGGACCCAGAAGAAGAACATGAAGAAGAAAGTTCAGAGAGCGAAGATGATAATTGCAAGATGTGTGATTTTAAAGTAGAAATTGATGGTGTAGAATTTTCAGGAGAAGAATTGTTTGAGAAATATAATACAGAAGTTGCAATCTTCAAAGAGAATATACAAAATTTGAATGCAACAATTGAAGAAAAAGATAATCAAATAAAATCTTTTGAAGAGAAATGTGAAAATTTTGAACAAGAAATTTCAGAATTGAAAGCAAACATGCAATCAATTGAAAATGAGAAGCTTGCAAAATTTGCTTATGAGCTTGCAAAAGAAAGTGATTTAGAAGAGGAAATCTGTAAAGAATTTGAAACAAAATGTATTAATGGAGAGTACGCTTCAGAAGAGGATGTTACTAAAGATATTGCATTTGCAGTATTTAAAAATAGTAAAAAAGCTAAAGAGAATTCTGTAAAAACAGAAGAATTTAGTGCAAAAATTAATAATACAACAAAAGTAGAAAAAACACAGAAAAAAGATGCTTTTGATGGATGTAGAAAAATATTGAATAATTAATGGAAAGAAAATAAGGAGGCTAATAATATGGCAAAGAAAGTATTTTGGAGAAATTTGATGTCCAGTGAATTTGATGGTTCAAAACTCGTAACTGGAAAATTTTATGACAATGATGAGTATGCAGAAATTCATGATGGAGCTATTGTAACAATTGGTGATCTTGATGATAGTACAGTTTATACTGGTATGAAAGATTTTAATGTAAGAAAGATTGAAAAACCTGCAGCATCGACAGATGTAGTTGGTATAGTTGATATCTCGGATGTAACAAGTGGTCAAATTGCAGGTGTTACATACAGAGAGGGTATTAAGGGAACTGATCTTGTATCTCCTGCTGGTAAACAAGTAAGAGTTAGAAGATTGGCAATTGGTGATACATTCTGGCTTGCATCTGGTAACTTCTCAGCAGCTCCGACAGAGGGTAAATATGCTGAAGTTCAAGCAGATTCAACATTGCTTAAACCCGCAGATACTGTTACTGATGGAACAACAACTGTAAAAATTGAAATGAAGCAAAACCTTATTGAAGGTGCTGTAAATACAGATGAGAAATACTTCTGTACAGTAGTAGCTTTGGCTTAATTATAAAGAGATAATAAGGAGGAATATATAATGAGACAGATTTTTTCACATAAAATGGCAGGAAATGAAGAAATAGATGCATTGGTAACTGCTTTCTCGGCACTTGTTGATGCAGTAAAAGATGGTACTAATGGTACTAATGAATATAAAGAAAATAATGTAACTTTCAACGAAGCAATTTCTAAGTATTGTGTAGAGCAATCAGGAATGACTTTCTCTGGTTTGGAGATGATGGCAGATCCTATGACAACAGTTAAGGGTTCGTTTAAAGATACATTTGCAACAGTTATTTCAGAGGTAATTACTCCTGTAGTTCCGAAGATTACTTCTGATAGATATGCAACTTTTTATGATGTAACGCAAGTTGGTTTTGGTGATGCTGCAAAATATGAAGTTGAATCGAATGAATTGTTTGTTGTAACTGAAGCTGCTGAGGGTATTGCTCGTGGTGGTATGCAAACGATTTACAACAATGAATATACCGTACAGGCAACAAAGAAAGAAATCACTGTTGGTGTTGATTGGTATAGAGTTGCAGCAGGTAAGCAAGATTGGGGTGTATTTGGTTATAAAGTAGCAAAATCTTTTGCTAACTATATCAATGCAAGTGCAATTAAAGCTATGACTTCTGTAATTTCTGATGCAAATAAGAGAGCAGAACATGGTATTGCAGGTTATTATGCTGCAGGTTTCTCGGATGCTAACTGGTTGACAATTGCAAAGAATGTAAGTCTTGCAAATGGCGGGGCAACAGTATATGCTTTGAGTACAAATGTAGGTCTTGCAAAAGTACTTCCCGATTCAACAAAAGGCTTTAGATTTGGTGAAGATGATTCGATTGTAAAGAATGGTTTCCTTCCTGATTACAAGAAGGTTCCGCTTCTTGAGATTGATAATGCATTGTATCCGAATACAATCAATGCTACTCCGATAAGCATGGTTGGAGATGATTACATATACTTTATTGCTATGGATTCTAAGAAACCGATTCATGTAGTATTTGAAGGAAATACTGTTACAGTAGCTCCCGATCCGCTTAACACAGCAGATCACACATTTGGGATGACTGTAAGCATGAGAATGGGTGTAGATGTAGTAGTTGGAAGCAAATTCGGTACATTGTACTTGGGTTAATTTAAATGATTAGTCGGAAATCCCATCAGCTAAAGCTAATGGGATGAATGACGAAGGATTGAGAATGAGAACGGCAGGGACTGTCGGGATAGCCTAAGTAAACTTGTGCAGTTACGCATATTGATTAGGAAGCCCAACGAGCTTTAGCTCGTGGGTAGTTCACTTGTACTATATATATACTTAAAAATAAATTGGATTAAAAGGATTAAAAGGAGAAATTAAAATGGCAACAACAAAGAGTAAAGAAACAAATACAAAAAAAACAACAGTAGAGGAGACAGTAGTTTCCTCTGCTGATTTAAAATCAATTCAGGCTTTTATGGAGTCTATGAAGAAAGAGATTGAAGATTTAAAAAAAGAGAATGAAGAGTTAAAAGAAGCTCAACAGGAGAAAGAGAATGTCTATCCTCAACCTCAGGTAATGAGTTTTACTCCGATTACAAATCAAACAAATAATTTAGTAAGAGTTGTTCATTTACAAGAATGTTTGGGTGGTTTAACAACTCATATAGAATTGTCTAATACTACAAGAGATTTGAAAAGGATTGGAGATATTATGAATATTTCTCTTGGGGATTTTGAAGAACTAATAGGTAAATATTCTAAGTTTTTTGATAATGGTATTTTAGCAGTAGATGCTTCTTGCATGGATATTGCAGAGGAATATAATCTGCCAATATATGATAAAGAAACAAAGGCAAAATATAATTCTAAGATTTTAAATCAAACAGGAGATATGACAAATGAAGAATTAGGTAATTTTTATAATTCTTTATCATATTCTGCACAAAGTCATTTTCTTTCATATTGGTTAAATAAATGTTATACAAGAGACAAAAAATACTATGACAGAGAAAAATTAGTTTATTTAGATAAAATATCAGATACAGATACATTTATTAATTTGATATTTGAAATGAACAATAATGAATCTCGTCAAAGAAAAAACACAACTATGAAAGTTGATATTTAAAAAATAAAGAAATGGGGGTTTTCTTAAAAAATGATTTCATTTAAAAATATTTATGATAAAGCAATAAATTTGTTTGAAGATCCCAAAATAAAGAAAGCTTATTTAACAAATACAATACAATTTTGTAAGTTGATGTATCCGTTTTTAAACACATCTTATTCTTTGTTTAAAAATCCTTCCTTTATTGGGGTAGAATTAATGAATAATAAAGAGCCATCTGGAGTAATGCAAATTTTCGATGCAGATGGTACTACAAAAGTTTTCAAATTAGATTTTACCCCAATTGAAAATTCAATTTTTGAATATAGAGAAAATGGAAAGATTGTAGAAGGAGAATATAATAAAGATACAAATGAGGTTACGTTTTCTAATATTTTAGAAGAGGGAGAATATAGTTGTGAAGCTTATTTTCCAGGATGCTTTTTAAGTGATTTTGATGTTAGTTATAAATCTGATTTAGCAGGTGGAATTTCCACACAAATTGAAGATATATTAGCACGAATGCTTGTTAGAGCTTGGGGGGAACGTACTCGAAACTTTCTACTTGATATTCAAAACATTTTAACAACGACAGATTTCAATTTACATCCTTCTTCAAGTGCTTTACGGAGTAAAGTAGAATGGATGTCACAATTAGAACAAGAAATTTCAAGATTGCAAAATAAATTAGCTATGACGTTAAGATTTGCAAGAAATTCAAATTGGGGGAAAAGGATATGGTAGAAAAGAACTACAATGAAATGGAGCAATCTAATGAAGATTGTAAGGTTGTTTTTGTAGGAGAGGCAAGAGAAAAATGTTTAAAAGATATTAGAAAACGAATAATAAAATCTTTATATGTGTTTGAAGAATCAGAACAAAATGAAGCATTTAATTATAGAATATATATTCATAGTTTAATGCTTTATTTATTGTCTTCAAATGAATTACTCAATTTTGAACTTACAAGTGTAATTGTATTATTAAATAGTATATTACAAAATGATTTTGAAAAACCTCAATTTAAAAAAACAATCTTAGAAGCAAAGAATATTATAGACTATTTGTTAGGGAGCTGATAGGATGGGAAAAGTTATTAATACGACTAATCTTGTTGACTCTTCAACTTGTTTGCATGTTAATTTAGAGCCAAATTTAATATCTGACAACTATTATTTAAGTAGTATTCAAGAAAAGATAGATTATGAATGGGAATATAGAGCAAACAAGATTGACATAAAAGAAGAAAAAGTTGCAGGTTCAGAAATTTATACAGATGTACAAGTTGTAATGGATACGGTTTTTGACCAGAAAACAAAAACAACAATGTCAGATGATTGGATGAAGCTTACATTTAAGGACATTCAGCATAATACAAACATTGGTAAAAGATTTTTATTTTCAGATGAATTTTGGGGGAAGGCAGAAAACGAATCTGTTTGGCTTTTAGTAAATTCAACAAAAATGGATGCAACAGCTTCTGGTATAGTTCGTAGATGTGATAATAATATTGCGATGAAGTTAAAAGATGGAACTATACATTATGAACCTTGTGTTTTGGAAACAGAATTTAAAGCAATAAATTTATATTATGATGAATCAATTGTTGTACCACAAGCTCAAATATACATGATACTGCAATATAATGAGTATACCAAAAAAATTAAAATAAATGATAGATATATTTTAGGTGCAACAGATTTAGAGGATAGAGCTAATAATGATGTTTTTAGAGTTAAGGCATCTGTAAAATTTAAGACAAAGACAACTTTTAATGTAAATAATAATAAGTTAGTTTATCTTGGATTGGATAGAGATTCTGTAGATGAAAGAGATGATTTGGTTAATAGAGTTGCTTATCAAGCAACAGATAATATTAATCCACCAGTTCCAGAGCCATCAGAAGATAATTATGAAGTAAAGTTATATAATCAAAATGATGAGCAATTGTATGAAGATAAAATTCTTTTAGATGAAGAAAATGAATATCATATAAATGTTTATAAGAATGGAGAATTATTAACAGATTGTAATTATACATATGAAACTGATTTAATAGGAACAGATAAAGACACCTTTTATTATGATTTTATTATTGGAGATGAACAAAATACATTCTCAATTAGAAATAAAAGAACATATATGAAAGATAAACTATTAATCTCTTGTAAAATTACAAATTCAATGTTTAAAGAAGATATTGAGGTAAAATATTACTTTACGTTAGGTGGGTTGTCATAATGAATGAAGTAGCGTTTAATCGTTTCTATAATTTAGATAGTATTGAAGAAAGATTAATTAATTTTTTAATTAAATCAGAAGGTATTGATGCACAAAGAATATGGAAACTTTTAAAATATAATTCAATGGATGCACTATCGAAAAAAGATTTAACAAGAAAAGAGAAGGCACAATTGATCGATGATGGAAACGGAGATCAAAGTGGATTTAGAATTTTTAAACAAAACTTCTTAGAAGATGCTTTTGTTGAAGAAGCAAGCTTATTGAAATTTTATATAGATAGTATTATTCCAGTAAGTCATCTTGTTAGTACAGTTAATGTTGGAATAGACATTATGACACATAATAAGATGCAGTTAGTATATAATGATTCATTTGATGAAATAGAGAATGAGCCTTTATATAGAGAAATTGAAAAAAATATAATAACAAAAAATAGAAATACAATGTTATTAAAGTGTTTATTGTCAGAACTTAACGGAAAGTATGTTGAGGGAGTAGGACAATTTCAATTTAATCAACAATTATGTTATTATAGCCAAGCAAGAGGTGGAATTTATAATAATAAAAATTATAGTGGAATAAAACTACTTATTGCTTGTCAAATGAGTGGAGTTGATAATTAATGGCAAAAATAGAGGATGAAATTAAATATTATGAACAAAGATATTTTTCAAATGATGAACCGATACCTTTTGTTGATGGTTTAGATATTTATCCAGTATTAGTAAAAGATTATTATCAATTCTATTTTGTTATTTCTTGCTTCACAATGAATAAGAATGAAGATAATGAAGGAATAGCAATGTCAAATCTACAATATTTATTTCATAAGATATTTGACGGTGAACAAAATATGCAATTATTAAATCAATTAATTACTTTATTGGAAATGATATTTCATATTGATTACGGTATTAGATGTCCAAAATGCCATAAGGTAATTAAATATAATGATATTAATAAAAAATTATCAAAAATCACAAGTGATAGTAAAGATATGCAAATATATTTACGAAAAAAATATTTAAATGAAATAAAAGTTTGTAAAGAATGTAATGCAGAAATGGCAGACAATATTCAATGTAGATATGATGATATAGGTTGTGATTTATATGTTAATAATATTCGTATAGATAAAAGGAATTTTGATAGATTAAGAAAAATAGTTTGTTATCAAAATATGCCAGACTATGATGATTCTTATATAGATCCAGAACTTAAAGCAGATTTGGAAGAAGCCGCAAGGTTAAGAAATCCTAATAATATACAACCATCATTAGAGAAACAAGAATGTTGTATTGTTGCCAGTTCAGCATATACATTTGATACTATAAAAAATCTTTCTATAAGAAAGTTAGTAATGTTGTTGCGTACAATAGATACGAAATTACATTACTTTGCTTATCGTCAAGCGGAAGCATCGGGTAGGAAAACAACCATGCCCCTATATTTAGTAATAAGTATAGAAAACCTATTGAATTGCAGGGAGAACTTGATAATTATATTATACTACAACGTAATGATGAAATATGCATAAGCGTGAATGTGACGAAAGTAGAAAAAAATAATATGATTTACATATGGTTAAATCCTAAGTGTATATATAAGAGAGAATCTGCAGCACGTATTCGAATAGAATATTGTTCAACGACTAAGGGAGTGATGCCCCTGTACTGATAATTAAAAAAATTATTGGGAAGTGATAGGCACTTAATGAAAATTAAGTTGATGAAATAGTCTAAAAAATAAGATGGTAAAATTCTCAAAAGAGCTTGACCATTGGATTTATGGTAATGATAAGCAAGATAAATTTGCACATATTCAAAAGCTTGATGATTTCAAAGCAAAAATTGAAGGTGCAAATAGATAATAATATTGCGTTAGATAAAATTCAATTTTTATTTTTTAATTGGATTTTTCTATATATAAAAAATATACAAAAATAAAAAAACAATTTGGTTAATTAATTAAGGAGGCAATTTATATGGCAGTATTTATGGCAGGTGTAGGAACCGCAGAAATTTTTAAAGTTGGTAAAGACGGTCAAGAGAATTTATTCTCAACAGCAAAGACACTTACAGAAAGTGGTATCACGATCGGTGTAAGTGCAGAAGATATAAGAGCAGGTGCAGGTGCGAAGTTATATGGAAAGTATTTCCACACCTCAACATTTGATCTTAAGATGACAGATGCAATGTTTAAGCTTGAGTACATAGCAGCAAATGTTGGTTCGGAAATTGAACTTGGTGGAGATGTATTCAAAACCGAAACATTAAAATCAGCAGAAGATAAAACTATTACTTTAGCAGATGCAAAATCCATGACATGTGAAGGAGATGTATATGCATATGCAAAACTTCCGTCAGATGAATTTTATAGAACTTATAAAGTAGAAGGTGGAAAAATTACAGTAGATGAGAAGTCGACAGATTATTGTGTAAAATATTTGTATACAAACGAAAATGCAAAAGAACTTACAGTAAAAGCAAACTTTGTTCCTGATACATTGAGAGTATATCTTACAATGAACTTGTTCAGCGGAGATGACAAAAATCCGTCAACAGGTACAAAGATTGGTACAGTAACAGTAATGGTACCGAGATTCCTTTTGAATGGTACACAAGATTTGTCAATGAGCATGACAGGGGCATCAACCACATCATTTGAAGGTTCGGCATTAGCTTCTTCAGGTGGTTGCACAGAGGGTTGTGATGACGAAGGTATTTATGCAAAAATTATTGAAGTTCTTGATAACTTTAAGTGGACAGATAAAGTAACTGATATTATTGTTGATGGTGGTTATAAAAAGACAGCTGATGAATGGGAAGAAGCAAAAGTTTATGCGACAATTGATGGTGGAGTTGCAAAACTTTTGACAGATAAAGCAGCTTCTGCAGAGGCTATGACAGATGGACAGTATTTTATTGATACAACTGGTAAAAAAGTTTCTGCAAAATTTGGTGAAAAAACATTCACAAAAACAATTGAGGTAGAAGTTTAATTTAAAATGGATAAATATATTTGTAAAAACGCAATAGAAGATGGAGCAAAATTAATAAGTTGTAAATTTTGCAAAGACAAATATTGTAAGTATCAAAAGTATTGTCCGACAGATCACAAATGGTATAATTCAAAATTATATAAAGAATGTGAATACTTAGATAAAGAATAGAGTAGAAAAGAGAGATAAGTAAAGGAGTAGGATTAAAGTAAATCTTTAGTTTAGCGAAATGCTTATCTCTTTTTTATACGAAATTTCGCATAAAAGCGATTTTTTATGGGTCTATAAAAAGGCTATAAATAAGGGTTTTGAGAAGGTCATTTTTTATCATTTTGTAGTAATTTTTTTAAATACTATTTTTTTCTTAAAATATATTGACTTTTTATAAAAATAGTGTTATAATTAATATACAAATTAATAAATATGCTGATGTAGCTCAATTGGTAGAGTCCGAAACTTGTAATTTCGTTGTTAAGAGTTCGAGTCTCTTCATCAGCTCCATAAGTTTTTGCATAGACTTTTATAAACAATTTTTTTATTATTTTTTAAATTTTTAAATTTTATTTTTGAAAGGACATGATTTTTATGACTGATATTTTAAATATGTTTAATGATGATTTTTTCCCGATTGGATTTGCAAGACCGCAAAAGATTGTATTTAATACAAATAAATTGCAAGATATGAATCCAGCACATTGGAAGAAAACAGAGAATGGATATGTAGGTATTTTTAAAACACTTGGTTGTGATAATATAAAACTTACCTTAGAAGAGTATGGCATTAAATTGTTAGCAAGTGGAGAAGTGTTTGGAAACAAGTATGATACAACACTTGAACTTCCAATTAATAAGGAAATTTTGAATAATATTATTGAGATTAAATATGAAACAAAATTGGGTGTAACTAAAATAGAAATTATTTTACAAGAGCCTGAAAAGAAGAGAATTAAAATTAATGGAGAGTATGTAGGTTTGACAGAATCTGAAGAAGTAGAAAAAGAAACTGCATAACTTATAAATTAATTAAGCGGTCTATGCAAAAACTGTTTATAAAAAAAATGAGATTGGTGTGTCATTATGAGTAAAAAGAAAGACAAAATTAAAGTTTCATTTGTTGGTAATAATGCAATAGATGTAACTGGCTCACAAACGTACATAGAAATGACAAATTATAAAATCTTGTTAGAGTGTGGTTTAGTTCAAGGGGGTACAGTATTAGAGGATTATAGAGCAAATACTAAAAAATTTGATTTTAAACCAAATAAACTCGACTATGTATTTATAAATCATTCTCATATCGACCATATAGGCAATTTGGGAAGGTTGATAAAAGAAGGATTTCATGGACGTATAATATGTCCAAAGGGTAATAAAAAGATAATATATGAACTTTGTAAGGATTGTTCTCATATTATGTTTAAAGACGTAGAATATCTACGAAAGAAATTTTCTGGGAAGCAATTTATTCCTGCTTATACAGAAAAAGAAGTAGAAATGTTAATGGATTTTATAGATGAATATGATTTTAATGAAAAGATAAAATTGAATGATGGTATTGAATTTTGCTTTTCAGATAGTCAACATATTATAAAGTCTGCACAATTAGAATTATGGCTAACACAAAATAGTCATACGAAAAAAATATTGTATACAAGTGATTTAGGAAATGTTTCAATTTCCAATTATTATGTTAAGGAAATTAATCGGATTAAATCTGCAAATTTAGTAATAGGCGAATGCACTTATTCGGACGAAAAGAAAAAGCAAATAACATTAAAAGACAGAAAAAAAGATGTCGAAAAAATTAAAAGTATAGTTGAACAAGTAATTGATAGTCAAGGTGATGTGTTGTTTCCTTGTTTTTCATTACATAGAATGCAGACAATGATGACTCATATGTATGATTTATTTCATGACAAAAAGGATTTCCCTTGTAAGGTTGTTGTAGCTTCTCCATTGGCAAATAGGATTTGTGATATATTCTTAGAGATATTGGATGGAGAAGATTTGGAGAAGTTCAAGAAAGTAATGTCATGGAAAAAGATTGTTAGAGTATCAGAATTTGAAAGATTACAAGCAATAATGAATGATGGAGAAACTCATATATATCTTGCATCGGCAGGATTTTTAAATGCAGGATATTCAAGAGCAATTTGTGCAAGATTATTAGGAAGTAGTCGAAATTTTATAGTAGTTAATGGATATACTCCTGAGGGGTCATTAGCATATAAGATAAAAAATTCAAAGCAAAAATACATAACAATAGATGAGAAAGTATGTAGAAACTTAGCAAATTGTGTAGCATTAAAATCAATGTCCAGTCATATGCAATATAATGATTTATTAAAATATTATTCAGATATAAATTGTGATCAGATAGCATTAGTGCATGGAGACATGAAGACAAAAATCACATTTGCAAAGAAATTGCAAGAAGAGATAGGGAAAAAGAATAAGACACAAAAAGTAATTATTTGTAATAAGAATACAACTATAAATTTGTAAAAAGACGAAAGGATTAAAAGGATAATTTTATGAGTAGAAATAGTAATGTAAATAAAGATTTTGATTTGCCGTTTGGCTTCGTGGTTGAAGATTATAAGGATGTTGCGAATATGAAACTTCCAGATATTTTTGAATATCAAAGATGGAAATATTTTAAAGATAGAAAAATAATTCTAAACAATGATATTACAGAAGAATTGGTAGACGTAGCAAATCATATTGTAGAATGGAATAGAGAAGATAAAGGTATAGCTATTGCTGATAGAAAACCGATTTGCATATACATAAATTCTTATGGTGGAAGTCTTGATGCTGCAAATGCTTTTATTGATATTCTTAAAATATCAAAAACACCTATTAAAATGGTAAACATGGGACAGGCTTGTTCTGCTGCTGCTTTAATATTTATGTGCAAAACAGAGAATATTGAAAGACTTATGTTACCTACTGCAAGAGTATTGATACATCAAGGACAAACTGGTGTCGGGGGACAAACTAATGCAGTTTTGGATATGGCACAAGATATAAAAAATAGTGAAAAGAAAATTAAAGAATACGTTTTGTCAAATACTACAATTAATCCAAAATTGTATGAAAAGAAAAGAAGAGTTGAATGGTGCTTGTATTCTAAGAGTTCTTTGGAATTGGGTATTTGTGATAAAATTGTAAAAGATATAGATGAAATATATTAATTTTGGGTGAAATTATGGGCAAATATAAAAAGAAATATGATGATGAATTAGATTTTGGTTCAATAGATATACAAGAAGCAGTAATGTATGATTTTGAGAAACAAAAAAGAAGAGAAAAAAGAAAAAATAGTAAATCAAAGAAAAGAAAAAGTAAAAGAGAAATTTTTCTTGAAGATGATGAAGATTAATTAATTTTATAAAGGCGAGATATTATTATCTCGTCTTTTTGTTTAGAATGGTGGTGAAATAAAAATATGGCAAAGAAAAACAAAAAAATAGAATTTAGTAAGCTTATTATATTATGGGCAATGTTAATTTCTACAATTTGTATCTTGGGATATTCTGTTGGATATTATATCAAAGGGGGAACTCCTGATACTTTAGTCACATTAATTGGAACAATTTTAACTGGAACTGTAATTGCTTATATGGGTAAAGCATTGGTTGAAAATGTTAATAAAATTAAAGGAAGTACATCTGATGATGAAGAAAAAACATCAAAGAAAAAAAAGAAAACAGAAGTTACAGGTATTATTGATACTTCAATAGAATAAGAAAAAGAATGGCTTTTGCTATTCTTTTTTGTGTATATAAAATAATTATGTATAGAAAAAATAATAGCAGAAAATAGGATTAAAGGGAGATTGTAAGATGAGTTGAAACAATTTGAAAAAAGATTTAAAGAAGCATGTGAAAAAGAAAATATTTTTTATCATAGAATTGCAGATGCTCCAACAAGTTTTTCTGGAGGATTTACACAATTTACAAATAAATCTTTAGCAGATGCTTTTATCTTTTATAATAAGAATTTGTTTGTAGTTGAATTTAAATCAACAAAATATAAGAGTATTTCAATAGAAAAAAGTAAAGAAGAAAAAAAAATGATACATTTACATCAAATTAATAATTTAATTAATGCTCAAAGATATGAAAATGTCAATGGATGTTTTATTTTTAATTTTAGAGAACAAGATGGAAATGATATTATAAATGAAAAAACGTATTTAATGGGAATAGATGATTTTTCAAAATTTATTGAAGAAAATGACAAGTCAAGTATAAATGAGAAAGATATAATTAACTATAATGGAATAGAAATAGAATGTGTAAAAAAAAGAAAATGGTTTACATATAAGGTAGAAAATACATTAAAGGAATATTTGAAGAAAGGGTGTCTAAGAGATGGGGAGAGCGACATATAAAAAGACAATAACAGATGAAGAAACTATTGAAAAAATTAGTAAAGAAAATAAAAAATTAATAAATCTTTTTATAAAAGAAAAGAGTAGAAGTTGTTCAGATAAAACAATAGCGGTATATAAAAGTGAATTAAATATATTTTTTTGTTGGAATGTTTTGTATAATGACAATACTTATTTCCCAGATATAAAGAAATACGAATTAAGTGATTTCTTTGATTTTTTGGTAAATGATTTAAAGATACAGGGGAAAAGATTTTCACATTACAGATCAGTATTAAGTTCATTTTCAGATATTTATATAAAATTTTTAGATGAGGAAAGACCAACTTTTAAAAATATTATAAATACTATTATTGAACCAATTCCAAAAGATGATGTAAGAGAAAAAACTGTTCTTGAAGATGAGGATGTAGAAAAATTGTTTGATACTTTTAAAAAGGGAAATCGTACACAAGAAGCATGTTTTTTTGCATTAGCTCTTTATGGTGGCGCAAGAATTGCAGAATTGTTACAGTATAAGGTAAGTATGATTGATGAGAACAGAACAGCTTATGGTGGAGTTATGCTACAATCCACAGAAAAATTAAGAACAAAAGGTAGAGGAAAACAAGGAAAAGTAATGTATAAATATATTATAAAAGATTTGTTTTTACCTTATTTTAATGCATGGGTAAAAGAAAGAGAAGAGAAGTTAAAGGAATTGGGAGTAGAGGATCATGGCTATTTGTTTTTAAAAGCAGATGGTGGACCTGCAACAGAGCATGTTGTTAGGAGATGGATGGATAAATGGACAGAGATTATAGGGAAACCTTGTTATGCTCATATGTGTAGACATTATTATGTAACAATGTTAATGATGAAATATAAGTTAAATAAAGATTTTGTTACGTCAACAGTGGGTTGGTCAAGTGATTTAACAAATATTTATTGTGATGCAGATGACTCTGATATGGAATGGGAAGATGCACAAAGATTGGCTGAAATGCTAAAAAATAATTAAAAGGATTAAAAGGAGAAATTAATTATGGATATAAAGAAAGAAAAAGATGTAGAAAAGATAAAATTTAAAGATGTCATAGAACAATGTCAATTATTTATTAATGGAGATATTTCTCATGAAGATTTAGAAAGTTTTTGTGACAAAATATATTTTAAAACATATTTGCCAATAGAAGAAAAAATAATATTAATCAGAAAAGTAACTAAAAGTTTTTATGATGAAGATGATATTGAATTAATGATATTACAATTTGAATTATATAAATTTTATATGATTCTTATTGAAGGATATACAAATATTTATATTGATGAGGATGATGGTACTATAGAAAATTATAATATTTGTTATTCTTGTTTGGGTAATTGGATGTTGACGATATGTGGAATTGATTATCAGAAGACTGTAGATATGTTAAAAGATTATTTAAAATTGTCAAATATTAATGAGGTATCATTAATGGCAACGAAAATAAATAATACATCTTTTGAGGAATATAATAAAGAACAAAAAAAAATGTTAAATTGGATTAAAAAGAATCCAGATATTATAAAAGACATAAAGGATGTTATTCAATTTAATGACCCTGCAACGAAAGAATTTTTAGATAATGTAAAAAAGAGAACAGTTAATAGTTTAAATAAAGAGAAAGACGAACAAAAAGAATAAGAAATCATGCCATTATGCATGGTTTCTTTTTTTACCAAAATATAAAGGAGTGAAATGTATGAATAATCAAAACAAATGGGATGGAATTAAAAAACAATTATCTGGTATGACAAAGCAATTACCTGCAAAAACACGTTCAGATATAAATAATGAAATTTATAAAAAAGCCACTTCTATTATGGAGAAAAAAAGTTTGAGTTTAATATATGACGATTTTGGGAATCAAATTTATGAAAAAACTCCAAATGTAAAAGATTATATTTCTTGTAAAAAAAATGGATTTGATTTGTCTATTAGTTGTGATGAAAGTAAATTAATAAAAAAAGATATAGTAATGGAAGATGAGTTTAAAACAGATTTTATTCCATATGGGATACTTGATAATATTGAAGCAAAAGATGTAAAAGATAATATGAAAAATGACTTTACAGCAAGTAATGATTATTTGTACAAAAATATAAATCAAGAAAAAATAAAAGAACAAGTTTTTAATGAAGGTATTAATGAAATAAAAACATGGTTCAATTCAAATGAAATCAAAAATATTCAAAAAACTAATAAAGATTTTGTCGGATTATTAAAATAAAGAAAGGGAGTATGTATAAATGGCAGATAATAATAAAAATTTAACATTTTCTGCAGGAGACATTAAAAAAGTAGAAGATCAAATAAAATTAATGTCAAAAAAGATACAAGAAGATATAAATAGTGATTCAATGCAATCAGAATATTCTACACAAGAAGCATTAAATAAAAATAATGATACAGTTTCAATAAAAGCAACATCAATTGAAAAGTTGGAAGGGAATTTAAGAAGAGTTTCTGGAGAATTTAAAAAAACAAATATAGATAAAAAGAATAATAAAGGAATAACTTCTTCAGGAACAAAACATTTTGAAATGATTGTTGACGAATTTGGAAATACAGTAAATTCTATGATTGAAGGGCAAAAAAAATCAACAAAAATGTTAGATGTTGATCATGGTAAGGTTATAGAAAAATCTGCGAAAGAAGTAACAAAATTTAATTCTTCAACTGGACAATTTAGTAAGGAAATTACTACAATTCCATATAAATTATCAAAAAAGTTGGATGAATTAAAAGGATCTATAGAAATAAAACAAAAGAATTTAGAAACAACAATTAAAAGTCAATTGCAATCTTATCAAGATTATAATGAAACTTTGAATTTTATTCAAAATGGTATTGGTACGACTGGACATTCTGGATTTGGTTTAAAAGTTGATCCAAAAAATTTTGTAAAACAAATTGATAGACAAATTGCACAAAAAGTACAGTCTCAAAAGTTTGATGATAAGACTCCAAAGATAAATTTAACAAAAGGAAGTAAAATTGCATCAAATTCATATAATTCAAAACAAATTGATTTGTCAAAAAATATAGAAGAATCCTTAAAAAATATTGCTTTTTTTGATTTTGAATCAATTGGAAACATGGAAGAATCGAGTTTTTCTCCAACACAATTTTCTGCAAGATATATTGAAAATGGGAAGAAAAAATATGTGGAAAAGATTTTGCAATTAAGCAAGGATTCACAAGCATATATTGCAAAAGCTATTAAAGATGTACAAGATGGAATGAATATAACAGAAGATCAAAGAAGAAGTTTGTTAGAATTAACATCTTATACCAAAGGAACAGACAAAGATGGGAAAAGTGTTATTGTAGCAAAACATAAAGATTGGTCTTATGATACAAAAATAAAAGATGTTCTTGGACAGGTTATTCAAGGGTTTAAATTATTAAGTGGAGAAGATAGTTCTATTAGTAATTTATCATCAATGAAAGAAGTTACAGAAATTGCATCAACGTTAAAAAAACAAGGGTATACCTTGTCTGCCCATAATGGAGAGGGGTTTGATACAAGAGTTCCAGGAATGGAAAAATTTAAGACAGAATTGTTTGATACAATGCAATTTATGAAAGAGTATTTTTCTTTTGGAGATAAGAACAAAAATACAGGCAAATCATTACAAGGATATTCGTTGTCTGCATTATCAGATTTCTTTAAGATAGATTTAAGAGAATTGGAGAAAAGAACAGGATTAACACAGCATACTGCTACGTTTGATAATGAACTTTCAAATGAGATTTTAAAAAGTGCAGTACAATATATTAAAAACAATAATATTCAATCAAAATATAATGGAATACAACCAACTCAATTAAATAGAGGAGATGTGGCATTATCACTCAAAAATTATTGGAGAAAGAATTCTGGTTCTTTTAAATCTAATGCAAATGGAATTGTTATGGGAGAAGACCATTCAGGATTTGGAAACAAATTAATTAAAGAAAATTTATCATATATGTTTCAGGGAGCAAAAAGTACAGATATTGGTAATTATCTTGTATTAAAAGCTTTAGAGACAGGAGAAGAAGTTTCTTTAAGGTATGATAGTGAAAGAGAAGTAGAAACATTATTAAATGATATTTTTGGTGGAAATTTTAAAAGTAAAAATGACATTTCTGAAAAAGATATTCAGTCAAGAGCAATGCAAAGTCTTTTTGATGTAGGTGGCTCTTATAAAATTAGAGAAATTGCAAAATTAATAAATGGTGGACAAAGTAAATCATCATCTGCTAATTATATTTATTCTAATTTTTTACAGGGGAAAGATACACGAAGTGATAAACTAAGAAATTTAATTATAGAATTAGACAAAAATTTAGGTAATGACTTATATAATGAAAATGGAAAAAATGATTTACTTTTAAAAAAGTTTGGAGAACAATTTGGGAAAAAATCAGGATTTTCAATTAGTGACATTAAAAGATATGTAGAATTAAGATCTGGAGCAAAATATGGAGATGGAAAAACAACTCAAAGAACTAATGGGGATTTAGTAAAAGCCTCAGAAGCAATAAAACAATACATTACAGAAAATAGAAATATGTTTTTATCAGATAATGATGTAAATGAAGTATTACAACACCTTCAAAATAAAATTGGAGGAATGTCTGCAGAAGATTATGCAAGAGGAAAAGATTCTTTTTATGATGTTTATTCTATGATATATGATAGATTAGATAGGTCTAAAATGGGAGCGATTGATGAACATTCTGCAACAACATTTATAGATAATATTGTTGGTTTAGACCAAGAAAAAGATATTAATCCAAAAGTGTCTACAAGACTTCAAGAGATAAAAGGGAAACTTGATAAACAATTTGTTGGTTCTGGAGAAATTATAAAAAAATTTTTATCTCAAACAACAGAAAGAATTCAAAAATCTTTAACAGAAGATACATTAAAGCAAAGATTAAATGCATTCGGAATATCAGATAAAGAATTAAAAGATAGTGGAATTAGTAGGTTTAATGGGGCATCAGCAGTAGATGAGAAAACAGGATTTAAGTTTGGTTCAATTGCAAAAAAATTACAAGACACAATAACAACAGTTGCACAAAATGGAATTGGTGTACATATGTGGGAAGATATAGAAAATAATGCGATAAAACTTGGATTTTATAATAAGGACTCTGAGAGTGCTATTTTTAAGCCAGGAGGAGGGATAGACCAAGCCCTTATGGCTATGTTTGAAGTTCCATTAAGCACTGTAGAGGGGCAAATTTCAAACGATGGAATGACTATGATTGATAAAATTGTAGCTGATAAAAAAAATGGTATGTCTGTAATTCAAACATCTTCAGAAAGAGTTATGGAAATGTTGTTCCAAACTGTTAATTCACAAAATTTTATTGAGTCTTTAACTGGTAAAAGAGAATTTGATAAAAAGAGATTAGAAAATTATTTTAAAAAAAGAAAAAATGAAGAATTGTCTGGATTAGCAACTTCAAGTACATATAAATCTGATAGTGCAATTCAAGAAATTGCTTCTGGACATAAAGGTGGAACAAAAGAACAAAATTTAATGAGATCAAGTACTGTATCTTTTGGTCCTTGGATTGAAAAAACATTAAAAGAAACATATGGTTTCTCTGATGAAGAAATTAAAGCAGATAATAAAGTTCAGAAATTATTCTCTTATTTAAACTTAGAAATGGGTGGAGTATCTAATGCCGTTAAAGCAGATAAGTCATGGGATTGGATTAAAAAAGGCATTGGGCAAGATGCATTTCAAAATATATTGAAAGAATATCAACAATATCAAAAAGTTGCAAAATTTAATATTAGGGGGACAAAAGAACAAGCATATGGGAATCAAGAATATAGTTCTTATACTATGGAAGATTTTGTCCCATTTTTAGAATTAGGTGCATCAGAATATAGAGCCTACAATCAAGCAGCAAATTATTTAAAAAAAACAGGAGCAGGGACAGAAGGAAAAGATAATCCATTCTCTTCTGAATTGGCTGAGTTACATGATTTACCGATGGTAAAAGGTTTAGAAAGTAAACAGTTTAATATTGGAGATGTCTCAGATTTTGATATTCAAAAATCTTTAACAATTATTAGAGAAAAATTAAAAAAAGGTGAAGATGACACAGGAATAAAAGAATTGAAACAATTCTTAGCAAGACATTTTAATAGAGATTTTAATAAGATGTCAAATGATGATTTTTTGCATGATTTTAATAAATATATTGGAAAATCAGACCCGAATGTTTCATTGGATATGGCTATATTGAATAAAAAATATGCAAAAGATTTAGAATCGGAAGAAGATTATGAAGTAAAATTAACAGAAAATGAATTACAATCTTTTTTGAATAATGTAGGATATGATCTTGATTTAAGTAAAATTGATGAGAATAATTTATTTAAAGTTGATTCAAGTATTGGAGTTTTAAAAGATGGAATTAATGTTTCTGGGAAGAAATATACTCCAGATAATTTTAAATTAGATTCAATATTAAAACTTGCAAATGGTAAATATAAATTAAAAGGTAAAAGTACAGTACAAGATTTACAAAGAAAAATTATTACATCGACTGGTCATAAACATGCATCTTCTATTGCTTTAGATCCAGAAGTGTTTAATGCACTTGCATTTCATGCAGGTTTCCAACAAAATGGAGAATTAATTAAAGATATTGCAATGTTGCAAGAGACATCTGGAAAACAAACAGATTCTGCTTATAGGGCAAATAAAGAAATTGGTTTTAGAAAAGCAGGAGGAGAATTGTTAGGGGAATGGTCATATTTATTTTCTGAAGCGTTTAAAGATGGTAAAAGTGCAGAAGAAATTTTTAAAGCATTTCAAGGAACAGCTGCAAAAGATTATTTAAGATTAGAAAATAATACATTTTTAAAAAATACAAGAACAAATTTAGATACAGGAGTTCTTGAATATAAAAATAGTGAGTCTTGGAACAGTTACCAAAAGAAATGTTAGATGCATTGTATAGTGGAAAAGCATTTAGAACTGTAGCAAAGCAATTGTATGGTTTAGATGACAAAGGATTTGAATCATCTAAATTTGGGAAAAACATTTCTTCTGCAGGATTATTGATGTTTAATGATGCACAATATTTTGATGCAACAGGTTCTGGGCAAGATGTAGAAGCTCAAAGTAGATATCATTTAGGTCCAAAAGAAATTGATGCAATGAAAAGAAAAATCAATCTTGCACAAAATAAAATGGTTGATAGTAAGTATCAATTATCTGAAGACGAAGCAAAAGATATGAATTCCTATATGGGAGAATATTTTGATGGAGTTAAAGAAGAAAATAAAGCTCGTGAAAGAACAAATAAATATTTAGAAAATATAAATAAAGCTTCTGAAGAAACAATTCGTGTAAATTCTGCAAATAGTCAAGAAGAATACGATGGATTATTGTCATCTATTTCAGATAATTTAATTGTAATTAAAAGAGGAGCAGTAGATTTAACTTCATTAAAAGATAATGAAATGGCATTATCTCAAATTATTGGTTCTGATTTTAGTGGTAGTGAAGAAGATTTTCAAGCAACATTAATGGGGAAAGTTAGACAAAAAGCAAAAGAATTAGGTTATGATTTATCAAAAACAAGATTGCAATTTGATTATAGAAATGCTTCTGGAGAATCTGAATTAAGAGCTGCTGTTAAAGCAGGTGGGAATAATGGATATAAATTTGATAGAGAAATTAATAATTTGATTGTTCCTTTATCTGAACAAATGGCAGGAGCAAATGGAGAATTAATGTATAATGAATTGGAATCTGGAATTAGTAAGGTTGCAAGAGTATTATATAATGGAGAAGACCCAACCGCGGTTACAAATGCTTATTTAGATATGGCATGGAATCTCGCAAACAATAAAGATAGTTCTTTAGTTAAAGCTTCTCAAAGACATGCAAAAGGAAGTGCGATTGTTGGAAAAGCTGGGGCGCATGGAATTTATCAAGAAGGTTTAGATGGTTTTGCGGTATTAAATCCAGAACAAATGAAAGAAATGTTAAGATCTGATGGAAGTAAAGAAATTCAAGATCATAATATTGAAAATCTTATGAGACAATTAGCATATCTTAATGAATTAAGAAATGGTGGAAAATTTGTTGTTAATGGAGAAAATATAAATTCATTTGATGAATTTTCACAAATAATGAGTGGGGATTTAAAAGGGTCAGATTTAGAAAATAGTTTAATTGATGAGATTATTAAATATATTGATATTGATGAGAATCCAAATAATGCACTTGGATTATATGGATTAACAAATAGATTTCCATCATTAAATGCATTAGATTTACAATATTCAAAACTTGCAGTTAGTAAACATGTTAATAAAGGACATGTAAAAACTTCTTTTGGTATGCAAAAACTTATGAATGGAGATTCAGATGGAGACACAACGTATGCTGGTATCTTTAATCAATGGATAAAAGGAGATTCGTATGATTCATTTAAGAATAGACAAGGGAGTTTTGAAAAATTAGCTCAATTAGATGCAGATGTTATGACTGCAATTAAGGATAGATATTTAGAAGAATATCAAAATGAAATTGCAAAAGAAGTGCAAGGAGCAGATGTTAGAGAAGAAAGTGGAAAACAAGTTTTAGCCTCATGGTTGAATTCAGAAGATGCATTAAAAGTTGCAATTGGAGCAAAAGATAATTTTGGATTAGTAGGAACATTTTCAAATTTTTCAACAATTTATAGAAATATTTTAAAGAATTCTGGATTGGATGAAATAAATAAAAATTTATCATCAGAAAACCTTGTTGGAACTATGCTTACAAGAAGTATATTTGAAATGTTTGAACAAGATGCAATTTCTTCTAAAAAACTTGCTTCAAGATATGCTGTTGCAGGTGGAACAAGAGATAAAGCAAAGGAAAGACTAATTGCAAAAGGATATTCTGAAAATGATATTGGGCAAGAAGATATATTTGATGAAATATACACATCTTTATCAAAATTTGCAACAATGATTTCATCTGGAAAAGATAAAAACGGTAATTATTATAATACTCGTAGTAAAGAAGATGAAATGAGAAGATGGAATGATTTATTAACATATGGTCAAGAAATCGGTATTTTTGGAAGTGATGAACAATTCTTAAAAGGAAGACAATCCGATATTGCAATGGAGAGAATTGCAAAAACATTAGGATTGGAAGGAGAAACTGGTAGAGCAAAAGTAAAAGAATTATTTGGTAATAATGCAGATTTAGTACAAAATGAAAAAACAGGGAAATGGCATGTTACAGGTTCTGTTTCAAAAGAAAATCTTTTAAAAGGTATTCAACAATTGGAAGAATCAAGCTATCAGATGGGGCAAGGATTTTTATTTAGTCATCATTGGGATACAAGGAATTCTCTTGGGTTAAATCGTGCTGATAGTGAAGTTTCAACTACAAAGAGTGGATTTAAGAAATTTTCTGATTTATATAAAGGTGCATCGCATAGTGGTATGGAGGCATTGAAAAAAGAAGATACAACTGTAGCAGACTCAAATAAAATTTGGGATGAACATGGTAATTTTGTAGCCGATGCAGCAACTTCTGAAAATTTAAAAGCACAGGCTTCAATGGCTTTAGTAGAAGCATTAGGTAAAGAAAATTCTGCTTTTGCTAATTTGAATGGAATAATTAGTCAACATGCTTCTGAAGTAGAACAAGCAAAGAAAAAAGATGAAGAATTAAAAAAGCAAATGGAAGAAACAATTGCAACAAAAGGCTTGGGAGATTCTGATTCTTTATATAAAAAAGTTGGACAAGATAAACAAATCAGTTCTACAAAATTAAATACAATGCAAATGGGCATTGATAATAAGTCTTTAGAAAGTTTAAAAGGTAAAAATTTAAAAGAAATTATAGATGGCACAGGAGATCAAAGTTATAAAGATCTTGCAAAAAAATATTTAGATAGTTTTGTTGCAACAGGAGAAGGAACATTTGCTCATAGTATTTTTGAAGCAATAAATAAAGGGGAAACATTTGATGTAAATCAAATTAATAAAATATTATCTAATGCAGGACTTTCTTCACAAGAAGATATTGATTATGTAAAAGAAAAAATCTTAGGGAAATATGGGTTTGAATCATTTGACGAACTTGGAAATGCTTATAAAGGGGCATATGAAGCCTATAGACAAAGTAATCCAAGTGCGTTTGGAGATAATGTACATCAACGTTCAGAATTTGCATTGTATTCTCAAATTGGTAAAAAACAAGGAGAAGAAGGAATTTCTGATGATTATGTATTAAAAACCATTATTGATACTTTAAAATATGTACCTGGAGCAAATGGAGAAAAAGGGACAATAGAAATTGGAGACTATAAAACAGGTGTTTTACATCAAGAACAATTGTCTATGCAACTTGCAGCAGAGTTTCTTAATGTTCTTTCTAATAAAGATGCAGTTATTAAAGCTTTAAATTTAGAGGGTATTTTAAAGCCAGAAGATATAACTGCTGATATGATTAAACTTATTGGACAACAATTTTCTATTGATTCTAATGGTGTTGGACAATGGAGAACTATAGAAGCAAAAACAACAGAAGATGAAGCAAGAAAAGCTGTTTATGCTCGTGCAACAAATAATGATAATCAATCTATTTCTACAAAATTTAATATATTAGATTGGAGTACGGAAGCAAAATCTGATAATTTTGGAGATGCGGAAACAAAAGCAAGAGAAAAATTAATAAATACTGCAATTGAAAGAATTAAAGAAAAAGATAAGCTTGCATCTTCTTTATTAAAAGTTAATGAAAATGAAGATGTAATTGGTACAGATTTTGGGGAGAGTTATGCAGGTTTAACTCCAAAAGAATATATTGAAAATGCAAAAAATAGACTTGTTGATATAGATAAAGAACTTGAATCTTATGATCAATCCATTATTGATGAAGCTAATAAGCAAATAGGTTTAGGAAAAACAAATAAAGAAATAAATGATATTGGTTCTGATTTTATTGGTAAGGTTGGGGAAGCTGAAGCACAAAAATTTATAACTAATTTATTAAATTCAAATATTGGAGATTCTCAATTTTCTGATTCAATAAAAAAACAAATTGAAAGTAGGAATGTTGGAAATATTGAAAAAAATGCAATTATTGAAGCAGATGAACAAGAAAAAGTAGTAAAAGAAGCATATGAAAAAATTGGAAAAGACACTTCTGATATTGAGGCATTTAAAGAGATGGCAGAATCAGAAGAAGGATATGGAGAATATTCAAAACAAAATGTTCAGTTTAAACTTGCTGCTTTTCAAGAAGCAATAGGTGGAATCTTTAACAATTTCTTAACAAATTATATTAGTCAAACAATAAAAGATACAGAAAATTCATTAAGTAATATTGAAATTTCAGATGAAAAAGTAACTGGATCAATAAAAAGTTTAATATCTCAATTAGCAAAAGATAATCCTTTATTACAAAGAATGTTATTTAATGAAAATGGTGAATTTACAGAAATTGGGCAGAATATTATTTCTGGGGTTCAAAATTCTGCAAAAACAACAATTGAAACAAATAGTGATTTAAAAAAGGTAAATAATGATAGATCAAGAAAAAGAGCTTCAGCATTAATAAAAAATTATGAAGATGCACAAAAAGAAGCGTTTAGATTACAAGAAGATTTATTGAAATTACAAGAAAAACAATCAAAAGCGACTTTTGGTAAAGATGCATATGTTGATCCGATTAGACGAGCACAAGAAGCATTGGCAGAACAACAAGGAAGATATAGATATAATAGTGAAACTGGACAACTTTATGTTGAAGGTTATGCTACTGAAACTTTAACTGGTGCAAAAAAAAGAGAATTTGAAAGAAAAAATTCTGAAGCTTTAAATAGACAAAATAGAAAAGTTAATGATGTTTATGGGGCAAAACCAGGGAAAATATCTCAATTCTTAAATCAAATGAAAGGTCAAATGGATTATTATTTAGGTACTGGATTAGCATATAATGCGGTTGGTAAAATAATGAATTCTGTTACACAAGGAATTCAACAAATAAAAGAATTTGACAAAACAATGGTTGACTTACAAGTTGTTTCTGGTAAAAGTAGAGCAGAAGTAAAAGATTTAATTAAAGATTATAATGCATATGCAAAAGAATTAGGAGCAACAACACAAGAAGTAGCATCAGCAGCTAATGAATTTATGAGAATGGGTTATAATGCAACTGATTCAAGTAAATTAATTAAAGATGCAATGATGTTATCAAAACTTGGTATGATTGAATCAGCACAGGCAACAGAATATTTAATTAGTTCTATAAAAGGTTATAATGTTGCAATAGAAGATTCTACAAAAATTGTAGACATGGCAACTGGACTTGATATGAAATATGCAGTTAGTGCAGGATATATTCTTGAAGCTATGTCAAGAACTGCAGCATCAGCAAAATTAGCAGGGGTTGAAATGTCTGATTTGCAATCTATTATTGCTATTACAGGAGAAACAACTCAAAAAGAAGCATCTGTTATTGGTGAGTCGTTAAAAACTGCATTTGCGAGATATGGAAATTTAAAAGCAAGTGCCTTTTTATCCGCAGATATCGATACAGAGAGTATGGAAAATTCAGAAGAATATACGAAAGTTAATGATATTGAAAAAGTCTTAGTGAAACAAGGAATTAATGTCAGAGAAAGCGATATGAAAACTTGGAGGTCATATTCTGACATTTTAGATGAACTTGGGACTAAATGGAAAACATATTCTGATTATGAAAAGAATGCAATTACAACAGCAATGTTCGGTACAAGACAAAGAGAAAATGGTATTGTAATGTTGGAAAATTACAATCGTGTTCTTGAGGCGCAAAAAGTAGCAGTTAGTTCTGTTGGTACTTCAGCAAAGAAAATGGAAGCTTATAATAATGGACTTGAAGCCGCGACAAATAGAGTTACAGCAGCATGGGAAGGTTTTGTTCAATCTCTTTCGGCAAACGGTATTTTAAAATTAACATCTCAAACGCTTGCTGAAATTATTAATAATTTAAAAACTATTTTAATTGTTGGTGGTTCGATTTTTGCAATATTCAAAGCAGGAACTTTAATTGAAACTATAGGATCATTTTCAAATAATTTTGCAGATAAATTATTTAAAGCAAGAGCAACAATTGGAAGTATTGGTTCTGAAGAATTTGGAACTAATTTAAAAAAACAATTTGGAAGTGCGATAAATAAAAATTCTCAACAAGCAAAAGATTTTGCAGAAATGCGTAATGGAGGGAAAACAAAATCTGATGTAGAAGGTAATAATACAACTTCAGAAAATAATGTGCATAATGAGGAAGCTTCAGAATTTGACGTAGATAATGATAAGAATATGACCCCAGAAGAACAGACAAATTATGAAGCTACGAACAAAAACACTAATGCTATGAACGAAAACACTAATGTGATCAATAAATTAATAAATATTATTCAATCTAAGATAAAAAAACCAGATTCTACAAGATTAACATTTACAGATTCCAATTCTACAAGATTAACATTTACAGATTCCGATAAAATCAGGCAGATTAAAGATAATTTTGATAAAGCAAATGAAAATTTACAAGATGCGATTTTTGAAACAAATGATCGTGTTTTTGCTGATGTAGAAAAATTTTCTGATGATGAAGTAAAGGAAATTGTAAAGCATAATAAGAATATAGCAAATCAGATTTCCCTTATGGAGGGTGGAATTTCTGCAAGTAATGTTGAGTTTGATGAAGAAACACAAAAATATTATATAAGAAAAAGAAAAAAAAAATATAAATTAAAAAAACATAAAAATGTAAAAATCAAAAAAAAAGAATTACCAAATGATAATAACGATAATAATAATAACGATAATAATAATAATAATAATAATAATAATAATAATT
>ERZ808278.395-NODE-395-length-30572-cov-4.760691_pt1 | contig 30572 bp, 33 predicted proteins | sample MGYA00521239_ERZ808278 | MGnify/ENA primary metagenome ERZ808278 (study PRJEB31516, sample SAMN03275600) | gut metagenome | biome: mammalia-associated habitat; material: feces | host: Papio cynocephalus | place: Kenya | collected 2012-07-17 ... | reverse complement strand
AACGAGCCCTTATAGGGCGGAAAACAAACCACCGGCTTAGCCGGTGGTACTGATTGTTTATAAAACTATATATACAATAGTAACTCTGGATGAAATGAAGGTAGTAGTTGAGGGCGAAAATGTTCAATTAAGGAGAAATGAGTGGGGATGAACTATATAGGGGGAGCTTATTAGACAATGATATTAAGTATAGTACTGGGTTCAGAGGAATTACTTAAAAAAATTTTTTTCATAAGGTGTAGATATAGATTTTGAGAAATATGCTATAGTATGATATGATATTTTTAGAATCTATATTATGCATCTTTAGGTCAATAAAAAGAGACTAGAAGAGGAATTATGTAATGGAAAAAGTTATTATTATTGGTGCTGGGCCTGCTGGACTGACTGCGGCATATAATTTATTAAAACAATCGAATGAGTATGAAGTAGAACTATTGGAAGAGACAAATGAAATAGGCGGAATCTCACGTACCGTCAAGTATAAGGAAAATAGAATGGACATTGGTGGACATAGATTTTTCTCAAAGAATAAGATGGTACAGGAATGGTGGGAAAATATTATGCCTATTCAGGGAGAACCAGCTTATGATGATAAGAAGTTAGGTAGAGAAAAAACGCTAAAGCAGGGAGGACCTGATCCAGAAAAAGAGGACAGGGTTATGCTTGTTAGACAGAGAGTTTCACGAATTTATTATAAGAAGAAGTTTTTCGATTATCCAATTTCTATGAAACCTCAGACTTTTATAAATATGGGATTGGTTAAGACCATGAAAGCTGGATGCAGTTATTTAAAATCCTGTGTACATAAACTGCCAGAGAATTCTTTAGAGAACTTCTATATAAATAGATTTGGACGTGTATTGTATGCGATGTTTTTTGAAGGATATACAGAGAAGCTATGGGGAAGGCATCCGAGCGAAATATCAGCTGATTGGGGATCACAAAGGGTAAAAGGACTTTCTATAAGGACTATTGTAAAGGATATGTTTTCTAAGATTATTCAAAAAGATAATAGGGAAGTGGAGACATCTTTAATTGAAGAATTTATTTATCCTAAATATGGACCAGGCCAACTTTGGGAGATTGTCGCAGATGAAATCAAAAAAATGGGTGGAACCATTACAAATGGTGCTAAGGTAAGTAATGTTGAGCTGAGTGGAAAGTGCATAAGTGCTGTTTCGTATAAAGATGCAAAGGATTGTAAAGTTAGGAAGGAAGCAGATATAGTAATTTCCTCAATGGCAATTAAGGATCTTATAGCGAGTATGGGGAGCACGGTACCTAGTAAAATTAAAGATATTGCTTATCATCTTCCATATCGTGACTTTGTAACAATAGGTTTATTAATAGATAAATTAAACATAAAAAACACTACCAAGATAAAAACGCTTAATGATGTTGTTCCTGATTGCTGGATTTATGTACAAGATACAGGAGTTAGACTGGGACGTATACAGATATTTAATAACTGGTCTCCTTATTTGGTGGAAGACGTTGATACAAAAGTATGGGTTGGACTTGAGTATTTCTGTAAAGAGGGAGATTCATTCTGGAATATGTCAGACCAGGAGAGTGTAGCACTGGCAGCAGACGAACTAGTTCGAATGGGCATAATAGATGACAGAGAGTGTGTACTAGATTGGCATAGAGAAAAGGTAAAAAAGGCGTATCCTGCGTACTTTGACAGTTATAAGGATATTGATAAAGTAATTGAATATCTGAATCAGTATGAAAATCTGTATTGTGTGGGGAGAAATGGACAACATCGCTATAATAATATGGATCACTCTATGGTTACTTCATTTGAGGCAGTTGATAATATTGTAACTGGGAGAAAAAATAAGGATAATATATGGAATGTAAATACTGAGCAGGTGTATCATGAAGAAAACAAATAAAAGAATAAAATAGTGCGGAGATGATTTTATGGATCAAAAAGTGAATCAGTTGGTTGATATTATAAGGGGCAGTAATAATATAGTATTTTTTGGAGGAGCCGGGGTAAGCACTGCAAGTGGAATACCTGATTTTCGTAGTTCGAATGGACTTTATAGTAAAAGGTTGAATCGTAATTTTACGCCCGAGCAGGCCGTATCGCATTCCTTCTTTGTGAGATATCCAGAGGAATTTTTTGATTTTTATAAAAAGAATTTAGTTTATCCGGATGCAAAACCGAATGATTGTCATATTGCGTTAGCAAAGTTAGAGGAGGAGGGTAAGTTAAAAGCCATTGTTACGCAAAATATTGATGGGTTACATCAGGCTGCAGGAAGTAAAAGGGTATATGAACTTCATGGTTCTGTATTAAGAAATTATTGTACAAGATGTATGGAATTTTATGATGCAGAATATGTAATGAAAGCAGATGGTGTGCCAAGATGCGACAAGTGTGGTGGAATTGTAAAACCAGACGTTGTATTGTATGAAGAGGGACTGGATGATGCCACAATAAGTGGAGCAATAAAGGCTATATCTGAAGCAAATACGCTTATTATAGGAGGGACATCTTTAGTTGTATATCCAGCAGCAGGATTAATTAATTATTTTAGAGGGAAAAATTTAGTGCTAATTAATAAGAGTTCTACATCGGCAGATAGTAAGGCAGATTTAGTAATAAATGATGATATTGCCAAGGTGATGAAAGAAGCAGTAAACAAATTGTAGTATAATTTAAGCATAAAATTGGACAGGAAATCTGTTTATATAAGAGTAAACTATATACCCCATTATGGAATGGTCATAAAATAAACCAGTTCGTTGTCTTATTAAGTAAATAGAAATATCGTTTATGGGGTTCTTTTTAAGGATAAATGTATATCATATTACTATCATTTTATGGGGGATTGTGTTGGTGCAAAAATCTCTAAAAGTAGCATGAATAGGCTAACATGCTAATTGCAATCTGTTTCATATTGTGTTATTGTATCATAGTAGTGTTAAGTTTATAACAAGCCCATTACAATCAATCAAATATCCTTTATGTGGAAAAAATAGTTGACAGCATAACTATAAAATAATATACTTTGACTATCAAAGTATTTTTAGACATAAGGGGATGCATTATGAAAGTGATTGGTACAGGGAGTTATTTACCCGATTGTATTATTACTAACGAAGCACTTACTGGTATGGTTGATACGTCTGATGAGTGGATTCAAAGTCGTACTGGAATAAAGGAAAGGCGAGTATCATGTGGAGAAGAGAATACGCAATTTGCTATTAAGGCAGCTAGAAGAGCTGTTGAAAACTCAGGATTGAAGCCGGATGATATAGGAATTATAATTGTGGCTACGGCAACATCGGATTACGTAACACCAAGTGTTGCTTGCTTTGTTCAAGAAGCATTGAATATACCAAAAGCAATTGCATTTGATATCAATGCAGCATGTGCAGGGTTTGTGTATGCTTTAAATACAGCATACTGTTACCTGAATTCGGGTATGGCAGAGAATGCACTAATTATAGGATCTGAGACACTGTCAAAGATTACGGATTATTCGGATAGAGGAACCTGTGTATTATTTGCAGATGCATCAGGAGCAGTCGTTGTCAGGCGGAAGAGTAAACATGAGTTTGTCAGTGAATTAGGGGCTGATGGCACTAAGAATCAAGTCATACATTGCAAACAGCGCCCAATCAGCAATTGTATTATAAAAAATGAGTGTAGAATTGATTATTTACATATGAATGGTAGAGAGGTTTACAAATTTGTTGTAAAAGAGATACCAGCTCTTATAACTAGGGTAATTGAAAAATCAGACATTAAAATTGGTGATGTGAAATATTTTATATTACACCAGGCAAATAAGAGGATGAATGAAATAATAGCAAAAAATTTAGGACTCAGCTTTGACAAATTTCCTTGCAATTTGGAGAGGACAGGTAATACGTCAGCTGCTTCTGTTCCAGTTTTACTAGATGAGGTAAATCGGAAGGGAATGTTGAGTCGTGGAGATTATATTGTAATATGTTCCTTTGGTGCAGGAATGACTTGGGGGGCAAGTTTACTTAGATGGTAAATAATAAACAATGTTTATTAAGTATATGATTAATTTTTTAGGAGGAAGAAAGATGAAATTAGATGAATTAAAACAAATTGTTGCAGAAGAGTTAAATGTTTCAGTGGAGGAATTAACTGAGTCAACAAAGTTTATTGATGACTTAGGAGCTGATTCATTAGACTTATTCCAGTTAGCTATGGCTATGGAAGAAAAGTTCGAAATTGAAATTCCAAGTGAAGATTTAGAAAAAATCATTACAGTTGGTGATGCAGCAAAATATGTAGAAGAAAAATTAGCATAAGAAAAAATGGGTGCAAACTTCCTCTAATGGAGTAGTTTGCGCCTTTTTACTGTATAGGCAAGTCATTTGTAGACTTAATATGTGTGAAGGATGGTGTAGAGATGGGAAAGGTGGCATTTGTATTTCCTGGTCAAGGAGCCCAAGTTGTTGGAATGGCAAAGGAATTTTATGACGTATTTTCAGAGAGTAAAGAAATCTTTGACATAGCTGAACAAGAATTAGACTTTGACATTAAAAAAATTTGCTTTGAGGAAAATGAGGATATTAATAAAACGGAATATACACAGGCCGCAATATTAACAGCGAGTACAAGTATTATGAAGGCAGTAGAGTTAAAAAATATAAAACCAGATTATACGGCTGGCTTAAGTTTAGGTGAATTTACTGCTTTGGTTGCCAATGGCACATTATCATTTGCGGATGCAGTTAAAATGGTTCGTAAAAGAGGAATTTACATGGAAAATGAAGTGCCTGCAGGAAAAGGAACTATGGCTGCAATAATAGGTGGTGCTACAGAAAAGATCGAGGAAATATGTGAAGAAGTTACAAAGGAGATCGGAAAGCCAGTTGAACCTGCAAATTATAACTGTCCTGGTCAGATTGTAATCTCTGGCGAAACAAGTGCAGTGGAACTTGCAAAAGCACGTTTAGATGGGGCGGGAGCACGTAAAACTGTTCTATTAAAGGTAAGTGGACCATTCCACTCTGTTATGTTGGAAGGCGTTGAGGAAAAGTTAAGAGAAGAGTTTAAAAAGGTTACTTTTCATGAGGGAAACACCCCATATGTATCAAGTGTAAATGCTGAGGTTATAGCAGCAGATGCAGACAGAAGTGAAATCAAAGCGCTCCTAGAAAAACAGGTTCATGTATCTGTAAAATGGCAGCAAGCTGTTGAGACATTGTTAAATGAAGGTGTTGATACATTTATTGAAATTGGACCAGGAAAAACATTGAGTAGTTTTATTAGGAGAATTTCAAGAAAGGTTAATGTTATCAGCATTAATTCTGTTAGTGATTTGGATAAATTAAATCAGATGTCAAAGGAATGTTGATAACTATCTTGGAAGGGAGACGGGTATGTTTGAAGGAAAAGTTGCATTAGTAACTGGAGCCAGTCGTGGTATTGGAAGAGAAGTAGCAATTCAGTTAGCCAGTAAAGGCGCAAATGTTATTGTTAACTATGCAGGAAGCAAGGAAGCAGCAGAACAGGTTGTAAAGGAAATAAAGGAAGCGGGTGGTCAAGCGTCACCTTATCAATGCAATGTGAATGACTTTTCTGCAGTAAAAGATATGATTGATTCCATAGTAAAAGAATATGGCAGTATTGATATTATTGTAAACAATGCAGGAATTACGAAAGACAACTTACTTCTTAGAATGAGTGAAACAGAATTTGATGATGTAATTGATGTAAATTTAAAGGGAACATTTAATGTCTGTAAACATGCAATTCGTTACATGTTAAAGAAACGCGAAGGAAGAATTATTAATATTGCTTCAGTTGTTGGAATAACAGGTAATGTAGGGCAAGCTAATTATTGTGCGTCTAAAGCAGGTATTATTGGAATTACTAAGAGCATTGCAAAAGAAGTTGCAGCCAAGGGAGTTACAGTCAATGCAGTTGCACCAGGTTTTATCCAAACAGATATGACCAATGTTTTGTCTGATAAAGTGAAACAAGAACTTTTAGATTCCTTACCAATGAAACGTATCGGTACACCAACAGATATTGCGAATGCTGTTTGCTTTTTAGCTTCTGATAATGCAAGTTATATTACAGGTCATGTGCTAGAAGTAAATGGTGGAATGAATATGTAGAGACTAGTGAGGTAGAAGAAATGGAACGTAGAGTTGTAGTAACGGGTATGGGGGCAATTACCCCGATTGGAAATAATGTAGAAGAATTCTGGGAAGGTCTAAAAAACAACAAGGTTGGAATAGGTCCAATTACGAAATTTGATTCTGAGAAATTTAAGGTTAATGTTGCAGCAGAAGTAAAAGATTTTGATGGAAAAGAATATTTGGATCCAAAGGCTTGTAAGAGACTGGATCTGTTTAGTCAGTATGCAATCGTTGCAGCAAGAGAAGCATTGAAGATGTCAGGATATGTAGTAACGGAAGAAAATGCCGATCGTATAGGTTGTATTGTTGGTTCTGGTGTAGGGGGTATTAAAACTCAGGAATATGAAACAATGAGATGTTTTGAAAAGGGGCCAAGAAGAGTGTCTCCTTTCATGGTCCCTATGTTTATATCCAATATGGCAGCAGGTAATGTAGCAATTGATCTTGGTTTACGTGGAAAGTGTTTTTCTATTAGCACTGCATGTGCAACAGGAACACATTGTATTGGAGAAGCATTCCGTTCAATAAAATATGGAGAAGTAGATGCTATGATAACAGGTGGTTCAGAAGCGGGAGTTGCAGCTTCAGGAGTTGCAGGCTTTGACAGTTTAAATGCGATTTCTACAACAGATGATCCTAAAATGGCGTCTATTCCATTTGATGCAAATAGAAGTGGTTTCGTTGTTGGTGAAGGTGCAGGAATTCTTATGCTAGAGGAATTAGAATCAGCGAAAGCAAGAAATGCTACTATTTTAGCTGAAATCGTAGGGTATGGTGCAACTTGTGATGCATTTCATATTACTTGTCCTATGGAAGATGGTTCAGGTTCCACAAAGGCAATGAAATTAGCAATGCAAGAAGCTGGAATTAAGGCAGAAGATGTTTCATATATCAACGCTCACGGAACTAGTACACATTTAAATGATGCAACTGAAACGAAAGCGATTAAGGGAGCATTTGGTGACCATGCGTATAAGTTAGCGGTTAATTCTACAAAGTCTATGATTGGACATTTACTTGGTGCAGCAGGTGCAGTTGAATGTGTTGCAACAATTAAGGAAATTCAGAATCAATACGTACATGCTACAGTAGGTTTACATACACCTGATCCAGAATGTGACTTAGACTATGTTCCAAATGAAGGAAGAGTGTTAGATATAAAATATGCCTTATCGAATTCACTTGGCTTTGGTGGTCATAATGCTAGTATTATTGTAAAAAAATATGAGGGGTAGTGAGAGTGATGCTAGAGATTGAAGATATTAAGAAAATCATCCCTCATAGAAGTCCAATGCTTCTTATTGATCGAGTCGATGAGATTAATCCAGGTGTTTCTGCAGTTGGATATAAAGCGGTAAGTTATAATGAACCATTTTTTCAAGGGCATTTTCCAGATTATCCAGTAATGCCAGGAGTATTAATCGTAGAAGCGATTGCTCAGACTGGAGCCGTTGCATTATTAAGCTGCGAAGAATTTAAAAATAAGTTAGTTTTCTTTGGTGGAATTAATAAAGCAAAATTTAGAAAACAGGTTAGACCAGGATGTGTTCTTCGTTTAGAAACAGAAGTAGTGAAGATTAAGGGCACTGTAGGTATTGGTGTTGGAAAGGCGTATGTAGAAGATACACTTATGACAGAAGTAGAATTTACATTTGTTATTCAGTAATTAGTCTTGCATATTTGCAAAACACATGTTAGAATTCATAGCACGTAAGGATGTTTGAGTGAGAGACAGGTGACGATGGTTGTGAGAAGGAAAAAGTGTAGTACAACAGAAGATGTATTATATCGTATGGGCTTAATGAGTATTATAATTATGTGTTTAGTTGTGCTAATTGCAAAAGAGAATGCTTCTATTTTGCAAAATTTTTCACTGCCATGTGTCTTTCAAATGATAACAGGATTTTATTGTCCAGGTTGTGGTGGAACTAGAGCAGTGAAATTCTTTCTATCAGGACATATTATAAAAAGCTTTATTTATCACCCGCTGATTCCTTATTTGGGAATAGGAGGGGGGATATTCATGGTATCACAGACAGCTTCGAGAGTAACAAGAGGAAAGATAAGAGGAATGAAGTTTCGGAACTGGTATGTTTATATGATGGGAATTGTTATTCTAGTTCAGTTTCTTATTAAGAATTTCGTACTCTACTTTTTGGATTATCAGTTAATATAAATTAGTAAAACCCTTCGTAGAATGTAAGACGTTCTACAAAGGGTTTTTTATTGTAAAATACACGATTGTGTAAGAATTGTAGTATTAGTAAAATTTATCATTATTTTCAAACTGTTTAAATAATTCTGAGGTAGTGGATAAATCAAGGGAAGAAAAAATAATCACGTAATAAATAATAGCGAAAATAGAAGTAATAATACCAAGAACGGAACAGATGATACCGGCAACTGCCATGCCAGGCATTTTTCTACCATTGTGTTTTTTGGAGACAATACCCATAACAATGCCAATAATAGCTGTAATGATTCCAAAACCGTAGCAGCAAGCAAGTGGAATGGATACAATACCAAGAATTAAACTTGCAATTGCAAATCCGTTATTTGGATTAGGTGTATTATTATTTGGATTATTAAAATTGTTGTTATAACCATTATTAAAATTGTTATTATTATAGCCGTTATTATTAAAGCTGTTATTGTTAAAGCTGTTATTGTTAAAGTTGTCATTGAAGTTATTATTATTGTTGTTATATTGGTCATTAAAGTTATTGCCTAATTCATTTTCATTATAACTTCCATTATTACTATCGTTGTAAGTGTTAGTATTATTGTCATTATAAGTATTGTTAGGGTAATCATTAGAGTTATTATTATCTAAGTTTGAACCGTCATTGTTATTGTAATCCATAACATATCCTCCTATTAATTAATATAAGTACGCATAGGTTAATTTTAGCATAATCATTTTTAAAAGACAAATATTATATTGAGAAGTGGGTAAAATAACTTAATAGTTTAGATTGGGAAAGGATGGTTATATGCAGAAGACATTAACCAATAACTTTGATGAAAACTTAAAGTTATTTCAAGATATTTTGCGGGTAGACGAGAGTTTTGATTTGATTTACCGCACCATTACAATAGGTGGCAGGAAAGCGGCGATATTCTTTATTGATGGATTTGTAAAAGATGAAGTGTTGCAAAAGTTAATGCAGTATTTTCAAGATAAGAAGCCTGAAGATATGCCTAGTGATGCTCATGGATTTTCAAAGCAGTTAATTCCCTACGGCGAAGTTGACCTAAAGGATAATGTTGACGATATCGTGACAGATGTTTTATCGGGTGTACCTATTTTGATTATAGATGAATATAGTCAGGTCATGGAAATTGATTGTAGAACATATCCTGCAAGAAGTGTGGATGAACCGGAGAAAGATAAAACCCTGCGTGGTTCAAAAGATGGTTTTGTTGAGACTGTTGTATTTAATACAGCGTTAATTAGAAGGCGTATTCGCAATCCTGAGTTGACAATGGAAATTGTAAGGGTAGGTAGAAGTTCTAAGACGGATATTGTAATTTCATATATGAATGACCGAGTGGATAAAAAGGTACTTGAACAAATAAGAAAGAAACTAAATTCAATTGATGTAGATGCACTTACAATGAATGAAGAGAGCTTGGCGGAATGTCTGTATACAAGAAAATGGTACAATCCTTTTCCAAAGTGCAAGTTTACAGAAAGACCGGATACTACAGCGGCTTCAATTTTAGAGGGAAGTATAGCAATTATTGTGGATAATGCACCGTCAGCCATGATACTTCCTGCAACCGTATTTGATATTGTGGAAGAAGCAGATGATTATTATTTTCCACCGATAACAGGTTCGTATCTTAGAATTAGCCGACTTATTATGAATATACTTGCTGTATTGCTGACACCTACTTTTTTATTGCTGTTCGAAAACCCGGATTTTATTCCTAAGGGGCTAGACTTCATTAAAATTACCGATGAGGTAAATATTCCGATTGCTATACAGTTTCTTATTCTTGAATTTGCAATAGATGGTTTGCGTTTAGCTTCAGTAAATACCCCCAATATGCTGAGTACCCCACTATCTGTTGTAGCTGGTATTGTATTAGGAGATTATACAGTAAGTTCGGGATGGTTTAATTCGGAGGTTATGCTTTATATGGCATTTGTTGCAATTGCCAATTATACACAGGTAAGCTTTGAATTAGGTTATGCATTAAAGTTTTTACGACTTATACTATTAATTCTGACAGCGATCTTTGGCCTATGGGGATGGATAATTGGAATTATATTAAGTATTGTAATACTTGTTACCAATAAGACGTTATTGGGTACAAGTTATATCTATCCATTGATTCCGTTTAATGGGAAGAAGTTATTTCGTCATGTGTTTCGTATAAGTTTGCCAAGGGCAAAGGATTAGGAGTTGTTGCAATAAAAAAGAAAAGCCCAATATAAAATGGCTTTTCTTTTCTTATAATTAATCATAATATGAATTGCGTCGTTCTCTGTAATAGGAACGTTTTTTCTTTCTTTTATTTACTATAAAGACATAGTAGATACATCCAATACCAACAATACAAATAGCAACAATAAATGCTATCTTATTTATAGCAGAGCCCTTTTTATCAAGTGGTTTGTTGTCTTTCGTCTTATTCACTTCTGAGTTGGTATTTAGTTTTGTAATGTCTTTCACATTATAGATGATGTTACCTGTACCAAGATGTTTCCCTTTGTATGTGTAATCAACTGTGCCAATCACATTTTCGCCTTGCTGAAATGTAGTAGCACTATTATAAGTAAAGTTTTGCTTAACATCATCAAAAGCAACTTTCTTTGGTAGAATAATTTTTGTCCCTGGTTCAACATAAATAAGAGGTTTTTCATCATTTAACAAGCCTGAGTATCTGGTAAACAAATCAGAATCTGTAACGTCCTTAGAATTCTTTGTTGTATCGTATACGGAAAAGTTCTTAAAGCCATACTGAAACATTTTTTTTGTGTCTGTGTATTCATTGGCTGGATATGCAGGACCTAAATCTTTTAATACAACAGCAATTAATGTTACCCCATTCTTCTTAGCATAAGTTACTAAGGTTGACTGTGCTTTGGTTGTGTAACCGGTTTTTCCGCCAATGCAATGCTCATATTGATACTTAGGATATTTGTATCCGTAAAGCATCTGATGATGATTTTTAATCCAAGTACGAGCCCCTTTTTTATTTGTTTTAGGAATCGTATATTGTTTTGTCCCTGTTATCTTGGCAAATGCTTTGTTTTGTATAGCAGCTTGCGCGATTAGAGACATATCTTTCGCCGTTGTATAGTGTTTGTCATTGTGTAGTCCATTCGGATTAACAAAGTGTGTATTGGTGCAGCCAAGTTCCTTGGCACGCTTATTCATCGCAGCAACAAATTCCTCAACGCTTCCAGAAACATGTTCTGCCACAGCTAAACAGACTTCATTGGCTGACTCTAAAAGCATGGCATATAAACATTGTCTCATGGTAAGTTTTTCGCCAACGTCAGCAGCAATATGACTGCTTCCGGGTTCAATGCCGAAGACAGCGTTCTTTGAGAAGGTAACAACTTCATCTAGAGAGCTGTTTTCAATTGCAACAAGGGCAGTCATGATTTTGGTGATACTTGCAGGAAACTGACGCTTGTCCACATTCTTCTCATATAAAACAAGTCCAGTCGAGGCCTCCATAAGTATTGCAGAGTCTGCAACAATGGAAGATTTGGCTGGACCCTCAGGCCAACTGACAGAAGAAGTATCTACTGTTGTGGTGGCTTGAATTACTTGGGCCTGCATTATGCATAACAGAAGTGAAAGCATAATGCAGATTTTTTTAACTAGTTTTTTCATTGCAATCCCTCATTAACCGTTTCTATTTTTTTGCATTCTTTTTATAACCTTAAGTCGAGTAAATTCCTCTCGTTCCTTTTCCTCAAGTGCATTCTGGATTTCAATAGTAAGTGCGGTATAGTTAGGAATTGTAATGTTCTGCAAGGCGTTAGCACGTTTTTGTGTCTTTTTAATGTTTGTTGCCAGACGATATGCAGAATTCTCAATCATAGATAAACGTATGGTTAATTCCTTTACCTTATTAAATTTCATTACAGCCTCATCCAAGGAAACCTTTGTCCCATAGAATGAATAAGCTGGTTTACTACTGTTACTTTCGAATTCGACAAGAGGTATCTCCGTACCCATAATACTTCTTTGTTTTATAACAATGGAATTTTCTTCAGGTACAGTATGACTTAATTCTTCCACATTATAAATACCTAACTCGATATTTGCCTTTTGGAGAGCGAGATATGCAGATGAGAATGTTTCATTTATCTCAGATTGTATATCGGTTGCTTGATCAATTAACTCCATTAGTTCACGAATTAAGATATTTCTTTTTTTATCCATTAGCTCAAATCCCTGTCTAGCGAGGGCAAGAGAATTCTTGGCAAGAATTAAATTACTTTTCGTTGGAAATGTATTAGGATTCATAGACTCACCTCTTTATTATATCAATTATTGCTTCACTTCTTCAAGGTTGTTTTCGGAATTTCTTTCCTTTTCTTTGGCACTTTCTTCTTCAGAGTGATAATACTTGTCTAGAATCTTCGTATCAATACGATCCAGTTCCTCTCTTGGAAGCATAGAAAGAAGTTCCCAGCCTAGATTTAAGGTTGTTTCTATAGAACGATTTTCGTTCTTTTCTTGTGCTACGAATCTTGTTTCAAAAGCAGTACCAAACTTTAAGTATTTTTTATCCAAAGGAGATAGTTCATCTTCACCGATTACGCTTGCTAGGGCCCTTGCATCACCAACATGTGCATAAGAGGAGAAGAGCTGATTGGCTAAGTCTTGATGATCTTCCCTTGTATAACCAGCGCCAATCCCATCCTTCATTAGACGAGAAAGAGATGGAAGTACGCTTATTGGTGGATAGATAGCAGTTTGGTGTAAGGAACGGTCTAATACAATCTGTCCTTCTGTAATGTATCCTGTAAGGTCAGGAATGGGGTGCGTAATATCATCGTTTGGCATTGTAAGAATCGGAATCTGGGTAACGGAACCATTTACTCCTCTTACAATTCCGGCACGTTCATATAACGTAGCAAGTTCACTATATAAGTATCCAGGATAACCCTTACGACTTGGAATTTCACCTTTTGAGGAAGATACCTCACGCATTGCTTCTGCAAAGGAAGTCATATCGGTTAGGATAACAAGGATATGCATATTTTTTTCAAATGCTAAGTATTCCGCAGCAGTTAATGCAACCTTTGGTGTAATCAAACGTTCTACAACTGGATCATTGGCAAGGTTTAAGAACATAGTAACGTGAGAACTTGCACCACTTTCTTCAAAGGTACGACGGAAGAATTCAGCAACATCATGTTTTACACCCATGGCAGCAAATACAATACCAAACTCTTCGTCAGAGTCATCTCCAAGAGAAGCCTGTTTTACTAACTGGGCGGCTAACTCATCATGAGGAAGACCATTTCCAGAAAAAATAGGAAGTTTCTGACCACGAATTAAGGTTGTCAGACAGTCAATAGCAGAAATACCAGTGTGAATGTAGTTTCTTGGGTACTCTCTGGTACATGGATTTAGAGGCAAGCCATTTACATTGCGCTTGTCGTCCGAAACAATTGGATCAAGTCCGTCAATTGGTTGGCCTAGTCCATTAAACACACGTCCTAGAATATCCTCAGAAAGAGCAATTTCCATTGGGTGTCCGGTTAATTTTGTATGGGTATTCTTAAGGGACATTTCCTCTGTACCTTCAAATACTTGAATAACTGCTTTATCTTCATAAACTTCGACAATTCTGCCAAGTTTTTTTTGCTTCTTGTCTACTGTAAATTCAACAATTTCTTCATAAGATGCGTCTTGCACACCTTCTAAAACAATGAGAGGTCCATTGATTTCACTTAGGCCTAGATATTCAATTGCCATAATGAAACTCCTTTCCTACGAGAGCCTTTACGCATTGGTTGAAATCAAATGTTCGTAAAAGGCATCTACCATTTTAAAATAATCATCGAATTTCTCTAATTGATTGTTTGGAATGTCATATTTAATCGAAATAATTTTTTCAAAAATATCCTGCTCGCGAAGCAATGACATTGGCATATTCATTGCTACAAGCTTTTTACATTTGTCGTAGAGGTATAAGATAACCTGCATCATCTTTAGCTGCTTTTCCATTGGAACATAAGTATCGTCTTTGTGGAAAGCATTTTGCTGTACAAAGCCAAGACGGATAACACGAGCGATTTCCAAAACTAATTTCTGATCGTCTGGAAGTACGTCACTACCAATCAGTTTTACGATTTCATTTAGGCTATTTTCCTGTGTTAGCAAACTTACTAATTGATTTCTACAGTTTATAAAGTCAGGGCCTACATTTTTAGAATACCAAGGAGATAAATCACTTACATATTCACTGTAACTAGTAAGCCAGTTGATTGCAGGGAAATGTCTTGCATAGGCAAGAGCCTTATCAAGTGCCCAGAAGCAGCGTACAAAACGTTTTGTATTCTGGGTTACTGGTTCAGAGAAGTCACCGCCTTGTGGAGAAACGGCTCCAATAATGGATACGCTTCCTTCTGTTCCATTTAAGTTTTGCATAAAGCCAGCGCGTTCATAAAATGCAGAAAGTCTGGATGCAAGATAAGCCGGAAAACCTTCTTCAGCAGGCATTTCTTCCAAACGTCCGGATAACTCTCTTAGTGCTTCCGCCCAACGAGAAGTAGAGTCTGCCATAATTGCAACATGGTAACCCATATCACGATAGTATTCTGCTAATGTGATTCCAGTGTAAATACTTGCTTCACGAGCAGCTACAGGCATGTTTGATGTATTGGCAATTAAGGTAGTACGGTCTAATAAAGGATTACCAGACTTAGGGTCTACCAGTTCTGAGAACTCTTCCAATACGTTAGTCATTTCATTACCACGTTCACCACATCCAATGTAAATAATAATATCTGCATCGGACCATTTTGCTAACTGATGCTGTGTCATTGTTTTACCTGTTCCAAAGCCTCCAGGAATAGCAGCAGTACCACCTTTGGCAATTGGAAACAGCGTATCTAAAATTCTTTGCCCTGTTATAAGAGGACGATCAGAAGGATAACGCTTTTGTGTTGGTCTAGGAATGCGAATTGGCCATTTTTGTGTTAAGGTCAAAACCTTTTCTTTACCAGAATCTGTTTCTATTACAACAATTGGTTCATCAATTGTATACTTTCCATCAGGATATACCTTAGTTACAACGCCATTCACATCAGGAGGCACCATGGATTTATGAACAATTGCAGAAGTTTCAGAAACTTCCGCAATGATTGTTCCACCATAGATGTGGTCACCTTCTTTTACAGTAATATGTACATCCCACTTTTTCTGTTTATCTAGAGAATCTACGCTAACGCCTCTTGGAATAAAAGCACCGCCAGTTTTGGCAATTTCATTAAGAGGACGCTCAATACCATCGAATATATTTCCGATAATGCCAGGTGCCAGTGTAACGGAGATTGCGCTACCGGTTGAGTAGACTGTCTCCCCTGGCTTTAATCCTGTTGTTTCCTCAAAAACCTGAATGGTGGTTATGTCTTTGGTAAGACCGATAACCTCACCAACGAGCTTTTCATTACCCACATAAACCATTTCCGCCATCTTAAAGCCTAAGTTTCCTTTTAGATAAACGATAGGTCCATTGATTCCATATATTTTACCAGTTAATTGCATCTAGGAAGCCTCCTATCTTTATTGTAGATGAATCACTTTAAAGTAAATGACTCTCTTTCTTCTGCTAGTTTTGTAGCAAATGAATTATCAATTAAAACATTTCGGCTACGAATAACAGCACGGGTTCCACCCATAAAGTCAATGTTGCTGATTCGAATGGAGCAGTGCAGCACCTGCTCAAGAGTATTCTTCTTAGCCCCATCGCTTTCATTAATATAAAGCTCCATTTCCTCACCTTTTGCATAATCAAGTGCATATTGAATCTGAGTTTTGAGTAACTCAAGATACTCAGGTGTCTTCATAAAGTCAAGAAGCTTTTGTTCAACCTTTTGAAAGATTATTTTTTCATGTTCGTTGGTCTTTTTCGTAACAGCTCTCTTTAATAGAAGTGACTCATCTGAAATTCTCTTATTCTTATCACGAATCAAATATTCACTTTCATTTTTCAAAGTGGTTTCTGCTTTTTGAAGCGTTTCCCTCTCATGTTCTTTTTGCATTTTATCAAGATTTTCCTTATATTCGTCTAGGATCTGAACACTTTGGTTGGTTGCATCACTAATTGCCGCATTATAAAAAATATCTAACTTTTCATCAAGAGTCATGATATGACCTCCTTATTTACAGTTTTAGACCGATTGCTTCATTTACATAGTCTGTAATAAAGTTTGGTTTTCGGCCTGTACCGTGTCGATCCGGTATCTCCACAATTAAAGGAAGACGGCGGTTTAATTTTACATCGTCAATAATATCGGGAAACTCCCTGCCGAACTTTTCTGTTAGAAGGACAATACCGATTTCTTTATCACTGAATGCTTTTTCTAGCTGTTCTTTTAAATGTTTTCTAGAATGTATTACGACACCGTTGACTCCAGCCAGGCGCATTCCTGTGTAGGTATCGACGTTATCACTTATTAAAAACATTTTCATACGAATCTCCTCCGATGAAACTATCCTAAAATAGTAAAGGAAATAATTAATCCGTAAAGTGCAATAGACTCTGCTAAGGCAACGAAGATAAGTGCTTTACCCATGATACTGGAGTCTTCACTTAAGGCACCTAGAGCAGAACTTGCAGCAGATGCTACGGCAATACCAGCGCCGACGCAGGATAAACCAGTAGAAAGAGCAGCAGCAAGATAACGCCAGCCTTCTGTATTATTTACGGCTGCTTTTGTAGCTTCCGCAGCCTGAATGTTACCACCAAACAACAAAATGTCACTAACAATTAATGTTCCAAAAAAGAATAATACATTAAAACCTAACGCAGCTTTAAAGTTTCCTGCTTTCTTTTCACTAAATAAGTAATAACCTCCTGGTACTAAGATACTTGCAACTAAAACGAAACATAATAAAATTTTTGTTAACATAATTTCATCCTCCTAATTTGTCTCTTTTGATTTAAAAGGTTTAAATGCCTTGCCAGTTCCACGATAGAATCGGCTAAACATTTCATAATATTCCAAACGAAGTACTTGGATACCAACTACCAGTCCCTCTAATACCATGACAACTAGGTTGCCAAGGATAATAACTAAGATGTTAGGACTGCCACTTTCTACATGAGCAAGTGATAGAACAACCCCCATCATACCTGCATGACTTAGAGCAAATGCTCCAACACGGACGAAGGAGATGGTATTGGTTGCATAACTTAATACAACATCAAATAGTTCTACTAGGTTTTCTACAAAAAACATGGCCTTGCTTCCTTCAGGGAAGATATCCTTTCTTTTTTCAATCCAGTTGCTTAATGGCTCCTTTAAGAAAATGCAAAGCAGTGGTAAACCAACTAATATAGCTAATACAATAGTTCCCGGAACTGGATATCCAAAGAAATAAAGTGCTACACACCCTACAACAGAACCATAACAGACAAAACCTGCAACACCACTGGCATCAAAAAATATCTTCTCAATATTCTTTGCACGAATTCCATTGATAATATTTAAAATCATAGCAACTAAGATTAAGAATATACCAAAGCAGATTGCCATAATTAAGGTGGTCATAATGTCATCCATAGGTCTTCGCCAGACCGCTTCTAGTACCTCTTCGAATCCAAAGATACTTCCATATAAAAAACCGAAAATCGTGGACCAAATACCTGCAACACTAATGATTGCTGCAAGATTCATTTTCTTAAACTTGTAGAGCAGGAATCCGCCTATCATAAGGAGTGCCCCCTGTCCTACATCACCAAACATAATTCCGAATATTAAAGTGTATGTAAGAGCAACGAAAATAGTAGGGTCCATTTCGTTATATGCTGGTAAACCATACATTTGAATAAAGAGTTCAAATGGTTTAAAAATCTTTGGATTTTTAAGTTTTGTTGGAGGTTTGGAACATGCACTTTCATGTTCGTCCTCACAGATACAGTATACATTAGGATCTGCATCAATTTCTTTTAAGAATTTTTTGGCATCCTTTTTTGTCATCCAGCCGCAAAGAATGTAAAACACGATTCCTTGGTTAGTTTCCTTAGTACAAGCAGCAAGTTTACGTATTTCAAAGTTATTGGAAAACTCCTTTAACTTCTGATGGGCAAGGGTAAGCTCAGGAGCAACTTCTAATAGTCTTGCTTGAATTGTCTCGGTTAATTTTCTACGAGCTACTCTTAACTCTTTTTGCTTTGTAAGAAGTGATTGATAGATTTCCTCTGGCGTTCCCTCATATTCTGCTGGCATGTAAATTCGGTCGAAATGAAGAGAAGTAAAGACAGCATCTACCTGAGCGGAAGAGGACGCTGGAACAAAGTAAACTCCCCATACATAATGTTCATCCCGATCACATTCAATAAATACAGTATTCAGTGTTTCGTATACATAGTTCGAAAACTTTGTATAGTATTCATGCGAGATCTTACCAAAGCGAAACTTTAAAAATTTAAAATTTAGTATTTTTTTCAAATCATAATCTAACATGCGAAACGGTTCTATAGTAGCCAATGCCTTTGAAAGAGCTTCTTTTTCATCGGTAAGTTTCTTCCTATCTGAAGATAAATCTTCTACTGCAAGGAATGCCTGTTCCACAACAGTCTGAGCTTCAGACATAGTCATATCGTGTGTAGCAATCCGTGAGCTATCTCCTAGTTTCTCAACGAGAGAATCTGCCTTAACGAGTACGTCTTTATACGGATTGATTTCAACAAACGGTTTTAGATCGTGTACAGAAGACAGTTCAGATAAGGCATTTTCCAGGTGAATCTCATGTTTGGATAAGTAGAGTTCCATAACACGGTCAATGTCATCCTTAGGTCCTGTAATGGTCAAAAACTGCATTTTTTCAATCACTACACATACCTCCTTTATGTACTATAAATATATTTTAGTATCTCATTAGGTTCCAGATGATACCTAATACACTCCAATGCTGTGGTTACACAGTCCAATTCTTCTTCCTTCAAAAACAGGTAATATAAAATGTGAAGCATAGAGTGCGCAGACTCACTGGCAAGTCTTTTGTATAATTTATTCATAGTGTTAAAACATTCGTGTTCCATTGGCAAATTACTGCCTGTATTCATAAAAGCATGATAGTGGGTTTCACCTAGGACTTGGAGAAATTCTGTAATTCCCGGAGATTCTACTAGTTTCATAAGCTGTTCTTTTTTTAGATGGTAATGGATAGGAATGATGGTGAGATATATTTCCTTAGCATCCACGTTGTAAAACTTTTTCGAGCGGTAAACCCACATTATATTTAACATGTCAATTTGCGTTCCAAAGAGTGCTTGCATACGCTTTTTTTCTTTTCCCTTAAACCCTTTGTTAATAGTCTTCCATATTTTCTTGAAAAAGAATACATCCAACTGGGCTTCGTAATCACTAAGAGAAATATCCTCCGCAGAGTTATGTAAATTAGATAGCAGGTTGTGATATTTTGTACCTTCTAATGCCATAATAAATTCGTCTAGGCTGGTACAGCCTGCTAGTGTATCAATGTTTAAATCGGAGTGCTTATCAAAGAATGGTTTAAAATCCGCCAAATGTAAAGCATTTTTCTGGTTGTAAATCAATTCTAAGCAATCTTTTAAAATGTTCACTTCATATCGAAAGAAGAAAATGTCTAGAAATTTCCGCTGTTCTCTCGTAGCAAACGTATATATTTTGCCAAAGTCCATAAGAAGTGATGTTTTAATAAGTTCTTCGATTTGACCACGGTGAATGGTTGTTTCATTCACATCTCTAAATATAGAATGATATGATGGCTTTATTCGTAGATAATTAATAAAGTCTGCCGTTGTCTCAAGCTGGGCAATGTGCTCGTATTCTTTCTGACTTACCAGGTAACTGGACATTGCCTTCACTTTCGTAATAATGCCACCATAGGTAAGAGCATTTCCCATGTGCACCTCCTTGTTATGTAAGAGAGAGAATACGATTGAAAATCTGATCTGCATACTTTTCACAATCAGTTTCAAAATTAGCATCTAACTGTCTTAGGTAGTCTTCCTGTTCTTTCTTAATCTTAGAAAGTTCCAGTTCCACTTCCTGATTGGCTTTCGCTCTAAGGGCAGTTAACTTTTCATTGGTCTCTATCTGGACTTTTGAATCAAAAGATTTCATCTTCTGGTTAGCCTCTTCTGTTAATCGTGCCTTATCGTCAGAAACCCGACTTAAGATTTTATCTGCTTTCGTTTCAATGTCATTTAAAAGGTTAATGACCTTCTCCATACAACGCCTCCTAACAAATAAAATGAAAACTTAGTTCAAGGTAATTATAATACTTTAGGTGCGAAAATGATACTAAACTTTGTATTTATTTTTTTCACTAGATAATAAAAGCCTTAATTAAAAAAATATTTCTGTCATTTAAATAAGGCTTTCATTATTCATATTATTATGGAAGTATTTTATCTAATTCTTCTTTTCGTACATAAATGTGATTTTCACGAGTAGTGAAGTAGTGCATAAAACCTTTCTTTTCAAGGCAGTCTTTTATTAGTGAAGAATAATATTCAACACAAATAATTTTGATATTAAGGCCTTTTGTATCGAGTGCTTCTAGAAGTTCATAATCCATTCCCTCTGTGTCAATATCAAGGATGTCTAAACCTGATTTGAAGTGAGCTTTAAGAATTGTATTAATATTGCGAACTGGAATAGAAAGTTTATTATCAAGTAATCCGCGGTTGCGGGCAACATCTTCAAGAAATGTATTGTGTCCTGGCAGGTGGCTATAGTAGTAAGTGAGAGTACAATCTTCACCTGCAGTTGCACCACATGTTAAAACAGTGTTGTTTGGACGATATTCTTTAATAAGTTCAACCATTTCTGGGTTTGGTTCAACAAGCAAACCATTATAGTTACCATTTTCATAAAATAGATAAGTATTATTACGAACAACAGGATGACATACTCCAATGTCTGAATAAGACGGATTTTCTAATTTAAGTTTGTGAATTAAATCTAACATAATCTGGTCTTCTTGACTTCTGGAATAATAATTATCTATGTTTGGAACTTCAACGAGACGTGAGACGATGGTATCGGCACTTGGCAAAACACTTTGGATTTGTTTTTGGATTTCAGGTTCTTTGTTTTGATAAATGATAATACAGACTTTCTTATCTTGGAATTGCTCTAGAATTGACATATGAGATACTTGATTTCCACAGAAGAATTCACCAACATTTTGCCCTTTCCCATTAATTAAGTAATCTAACTTATAATGTGTTGGGTTATAACGGTTTTGATATTCTAAAACGGGTGTTCCCCAGCCAACAATTAGATCATAATTTGCCTGTAAATCTTCAATTTTAGTCTTTTTTATAAGTTTCATATTTCCTCCATATATTGTAGGTTATACAATATAATTAAACCCTATTTTGCAGAGAAAAACAACTGGAAGGCTATGGTATTAAAACATTTGACACAATCTTGCATAACTCTTATAATATTACCGAAACTGATTAGTAAGTAAGTGAGGGCATTGCAATGAGATTAAGAAATGTAACGGGTTCAAGGGAAATGATTGCGGCAAATGAGTTCGTTATTCATAACCCGGAGGAAAAGAAGGGCTCTTGGAGAGAAGTATTCGGAAATGATAATCCAATTCATATAGAAGTAGGAATGGGAAAAGGAAGATTCTTAACAGAATTAGCACAACTAAATCCTAATATTAATTACATTGGGATTGAGAAATATTCTAGTGTATTAATTCGTGCAGTTGAAAAGAGAGAACAAATTGAACTTTCCAATTTATTTTTCATTCGTATGGATGCAGAAGATATTAATGATGTATTTGCAGAAGGTGAGATTGACCGAATCTATCTAAACTTCTCAGATCCTTGGCCAAAAGATAGACACGCGAAACGTCGTTTGACATCGCATCAGTTCCTTAACAGATATGACCAGTTTTTGAAGAAGGATGGCGTAATTATTTTTAAGACGGACAATAAGGCATTATTTGATTTCTCATTAGAGGAAGTTCCAGTCGCTGGATGGAAACTTGAAAATTACACTTATGATCTTCATCATAGTGAATATAATGAAGGAAACGTTATGACAGAATATGAAGAGAAGTTCTCTAGTATGGGCAATCCAATCTGTCGTCTGGTAATTTCAAGGTAGAATTTTTATTATTTTGCATATGATAATAGTAAAATAAATTCAGGTGATAATATGGATTATAAAGGTTCTTTAGCACGATTCACTGGAAATTATAGAGCACTTGATAAGAAGGTTCTAGCTATGAAAAAATCATGGGATGATGTTGAAAAGTTACTGAGTAAAACAGGTCCACGTAAGAAAAAATCAGAAGATAGTAAGGATAAAAAATAATGTAACGTGGGATAGTATAAGATAAGGGTTATTCGAAAAGAACTTTAGGAGGAATTACTATGGCAATGAAATTTACAGATGGAAACTTTGAGCAGGAAGTGTTAAAGGCAGATCAGTTAGCAATTGTAGACTTTTATGCAGACTGGTGCGGACCTTGTAAAATGTTAGGACCAGTCATTGAACAGCTTGCAGATGAATACGAAGGCAAGGTTAAAATAGGAAAGTTAAATGTGGATGAGTCACCAGCCATTGCGCAGAAATACGGTGTTATGACTATTCCAACAGTATTATTCTTTAAGAGTGGTGAAGTAGCTCATAAGCATATTGGACTTGAGAAAAAAGAAGTGTTTGAAGAGAAAATTAAAGAGCTTATGTAATAGGAAAAAAAGGTCTCAATTTGGGATCTTTTTTTTAGTATTAAATTTCTTTTTCTGACTCATAGAGTCAGTCTGTAAATAATAGTCCCCTATAATGTGGGCTAGAAGAAATACTAAAATAGATTTTGTCATGTATGTTCGCTCCATTTGTTATCCAATACAGTTATAATTGAGTTTCGTATATTTACATAATCATAATATCCAGAACGATTTAATCTTCTATAAATACTAGAGGGAGCAAGATTTGCTTCGGTTGCAATATATTGAATGTTTTTGCCCATAAGAATTTTATAGATTACTTCGCGTTGTTTTACCGTCCATTGCTGTTCTATAAATGAGCAAGCATTAAATGAACTATTAATTAAACGTTCCATGTCTTCATCAACTCCCCAAGAGAGTTTTATAAATACATTTTGCTTTTTGAAAGAGTCTTCCGAAATTTTTAGGTCTTCCACCATCTTACGTGCCTTGTGGTAAACAGGGGCATCTGCACCTAGGGCTTCGGAACGGATGAAATCAGTATCTATTGTTCCTATGCCGATACCAAATCTAATTCTATTGGGATAAAAGTTAAGCTGAATAAACTCAATAATCTTTACAACATTGTGAGGACTGTAAAGTAAGCCTTGGAATTCATCGCCAAGTGTGATGAGAAAATTAGAATGAATATCATCGCTAAATTTCCTATTTACTTGTGCTAGTATTTGGTTTAATTGTATTTGAATCTCCTTTCTGTGCATTAAGGATTTAGAGCCAATAATATCACCTATAATTGCTACATACATGATCTCACCTCACTATATTTGTATATACTGTTATATTATACTATACTTAATTTTTGTGGTCTAGACAGTAAATATTGTTTTTTGCTGTCTAGACAGCAACGTATTAGGGTATATATTTGTTATTGCCCTAATACTTACTCAATCTTTATGACATGTGTATCATAAAACTCCTTTGGTGAGACCCCAAACTCCTTTTTAAAGGCACGATAGAAGCTGGAATAATCCCCAAAACCAAATATTTGGTAAGCTTGTGTTATAGACATTTGAGAAGAAATGGCATCTTTACATGCGTAAAGTCTCTTCTTTAATATGTATTGATGAATTGGAATTCCCATATTATTTTTGAACACATGTGATATGTAATATTTGCTTACAAAGAATACAAGCGCAAGGTGTTCAAGGGTTAAGTCTTCCTCAAGATGAGTATCAATGTAAGCTAGGAGGTTTTGATACAAGCTGGATTCTTCTAAAGGAGTCTTAGTATTCATTTGTTCATGTACAATTCGATTCAGATGCAGAATTAAATCATTTACACATAGTGTAATCTGAGCATTGCGGCCAAAACGATTCCTATTCATCTCTTCAATCAGGCGAAATACCTTAGATTGTATCACGTTGAATGCCATTAAATCATTATGAAAAAGATATTCTTTTCTTATACAAGCATGCTGCATTAAAAATACATAGTCAGGAGATTGATTCACGAGAATATTACAGTAATCCCTACTTATCCAAAATACAAAACGTCTATATGGAACGTTCTGTGAGTGAATAATTGGGTAATGCCTAATGTTAGGTGGAATCAGCACAATATCACCAACGCTAATTGGATGAACTTTATCTTCAATTGCAATAGAAACATCACCCTCTAAAAAGAAATAAAATTCATAATAATTATGGGTATGTTCCTTTACCTCAGTAAGATGTTTGTCATCGTAATAGTAAATCTCAAAATCCTTCGAAAGCATATACTGTCTATGATGAAACTTGGTTTTATAACTTTTCTTCATGATTCCCTCCAAGTAAATAATCCTTCCCTTCAAGTATAACACAACAACTTTTGCAATGTTAACAACAACTTTGACCATGTGATTTCCTCCATGGATTTTATATAATCAGCTCATATGATACGAAAATAGTATTTAGAGAAAGGAAATGTAGAATTATGGAGATGACACTAAGATGGTATGGTTCACAATTTGATACAGTAACATTAAAACAGATTAGACAGATTCCAGGAGTTAAGGGCGTTATCACTACTTTATACGATACAAAGCCAGGTGAAGTATGGGAACAGGACAGAATACATGCCTTAAAAGAAGAAGTAAAGGCAGCAGGACTTCACATCGCAGGTATTGAAAGTGTAAATATTCATGATGCAATCAAAACTGGAGCACCTGAAAGAGAGCGGTATATTGACAATTACATAGAGACACTCGAAAATCTAGGAAAAGAAGACATTCATCTTGTATGTTACAACTTTATGCCCGTATTTGACTGGACAAGGACAGAACTTGCAAGGATGCGTCCTGATGGTTCAACTGTTCTTGCCTATTCACAGGAAGCAGTCGATGCTCTGCAGCCAGAGAATATGTTTGCGTCTATTCAAGGAGAAACTAATGGAACCATTATGCCAGGCTGGGAACCTGAACGTATGGAAAAAATCAGAGAATTATTTGAAATGTACAAAGAGATTGATGATGAGAAATTATTCGATAACCTGAAATATTTCTTAGAGAGAATTATGCCAGTATGCGATAAATATGATATTAATATGGCAATTCATCCAGATGATCCAGCTTGGAGTGTGTTTGGCTTGCCTCGTATCATTATAAATAAGACCAATATTTTAAGAATGATGAAAATGGTAGATAACCCACACAATGGAGTTACTTTCTGTTCCGGTTCTTATGGAACTAATTTGGAAAATGATTTACCAGACATGATTCGTTCTTTAAAAGGAAGAATTCACTTTGCACATGTTCGTAATTTGAAATTTAATACTCCGACTGATTTTGAGGAGTCAGCACATTTATCTTCCGACGGAACATTTGATATGTATGAGATTATGAAAGCGCTTTACGATATAGATTTTACAGGTCCTATTCGTCCTGACCATGGTCGTATGATCTGGGATGAAGCTGCAATGCCAGGATACGGCTTGTATGACAGGGCTTTAGGTGCATGTTATTTACAAGGCTTATGGGAGGCAATTGAAAAGGCAGACAGATAGGAGGAGTTAGAGTGAGGTTAGACGCTAAGGGCATTTTAGATAAGGAACAATGGGAACAGGCAGGGTATATACTGCCTCAGTTTGATAGGGAACAAGTTGCAAAGAATACAAAAGAAAATCCAACATGGATACATTTTGGCGGTGGAAATCTATTTCGTGCTTTTCAGGCAAATGCAATGCAAACCTTATTAAATAACGGTGATGCCAATACTGGTTTAATTGTAGCAGAAGGTTATGATTATGAAATTGTAGAAAAGATGAACCATCCACATGATGACTTAAGTATTCTTGTGACGCTAAAAGCGGATCATACAGTAGAAAAAATGGTAATAGGAAGTGTAGTAGAGTCATTGGCATTGGATACAGATAATTCAGCCGATTTCAAAAGATTGTTAGAGATATTCGAGAAGGATTCTCTTCAAATGGCCAGCTTTACAATTACAGAAAAAGGATACAGTCTGACAGATGGTTCAGGTCATACCATACCTGAAATTGCAGAGGATTACAAGAATGGTCCCAAAGCTCCTAAAAGTTATTTAGGAAAGGTTGTCTCCTTGTTATATCATCGCTTTATATCAGGTCAAAAGCCGATTGCCATGGTAAGCATGGATAACTGTTCTCATAATGGAATGAAGTTATATAATGCAATGCATTCAATAGCGCTACAGTGGGCCGTGTTTGGATTGGTGGAAGCAGACTTTCTTAATTATATAGAAGATACCAACAAGGTATCTTTCCCGTTATCTATGGTTGACAAGATTACACCTAGGCCAGACCCTTCTGTAAAAGAAATGTTAGAAAAGGATGGTTTAGAAGAGGCAGAGTCCATTATCACGTCTAAAAATACATATGTAGCACCATTTGTTAATTCAGAAGAATGTGAGTATCTTGTAATTGAAGATGTCTTTCCCAATGGAAGACCTTGTTTAGAAAAAGCAGGGATTATGTTCACAGATGCCCAAACAGTAGATAAAGTGGAAAAGATGAAAGTCTGTACTTGTCTAAATCCCCTTCACACAGCCCTAGCGATTTTCGGCTGTTTGCTTGACTATCACTTGATCTCAGATGAGATGAAGGATGAGACACTAAGAAAGCTAGTAAAAGGAATTGGTTATCGAGAGGGACTTCCTGTGGTTATGAATCCAGGAATTTTGAATCCAAAAGACTTTATTGATGCAGTTGTGGGTGTTCGTTTGCCAAATCCATTTATGCCTGACACACCACAGAGAATTGCAACAGATACTTCACAAAAGCTGGCTATACGGTTCGGAGAGACAATAAAATCTTATAATACTTCCAAAGAATTAGATACAGCAGACCTTAAGTTAATTCCACTTGTGTTTGCAGGGTGGCTAAGATACCTTATGGCAATTGATGATAATGGAAAATCATTTACACCAAGTTCCGATCCATTACTTGAGACAGTTCAGCCATATGTTGCAGATATTAAGTTGGGCGATACCATTGATGCAGAAGAAAGATTAAAACCTATCTTACAGAATGAAAATATATTTGGAATTGATCTATATGCTATAGATATGGCTCCTCTTGTGTGCCAGTATTTCAATGAAATGATTACAGGCACTGGGGCAGTTGGTACAACATTAGTAAAATATACGAATACGATTATGGAGGATTAAGTATGGTTTCTTTTATGTCGGAAGATTTTCTCTTATCCAATGAGACAGCAAAAATATTGTTTCATGACTATGGTTCAAAGATGCCAATCATTGATTTTCATAATCACTTGAGTGCAAAGGAAATATATGAAAACAAGTGTTATAACAACATTGCTGAAGTATGGTTAGGTGGAGATCACTATAAATGGCGTGCCATGAGAACTTTTGGAATATCCGAAGAACTTATTACGGGAGACGGTGATCCTTACGAAAAGTTTCTAGCATGGGCAGATACGATTCAAAATGCTTTTGGAAATCCATTAAATCACTGGACTCATCTTGAACTACAACGATATTTTGGAATTGAAACACCTTTAAAATGCTCAACAGCAAAAGAGATATGGGATGAATGCAATGCAAAGTTACAAACCGAGGAATTCTCAATTCGTAATCTCTTAAAGATGCAAAGAGTGGAGGTACTATGTACTACAGATGACCCAATAGATAACCTAGAATATCATAAAATTTTAAAACAAGAAGACTTTGAAGTGCAGGTTCTTCCAACATTTCGCCCAGATAAGGCAACTGCCATTGAGAAGCCTGGCTTTTCACAGTACATAAGGATTTTAGGAGATGTAGTAGGAAAAAAACTAGAGAAGATTTCGGATATATTAGATGCCTTAAAGGAACGTTTAGAGTATTTTATAGAAGCAGGATGTTGCGTTACGGATCATAGCATTGAGAACCAGTTCTTCGTGGAAACTTCTGTGGAAGAGGTGGATAACATCCTAAAAAAATCATTAGCAGGTGGACATTTAACAGAAGAAGAATGTGCAAAATATCATGGATATGTATTAACTGAGTTGGGGCGAGAGTATGCAAAGCACAAACTTGTTATGCAGATACACATTGGTGCGCTTCGTAATAATTCTACACGTATGTTTGAGGAGACAGGAGCAGATGCGGGTGTAGACTGTGCAACGGATATGAACTATGCAGTGCAGCTTTCTAAGCTTTTAGATGCTATGGATAAAACAAATGAGCTTCCAAAGGTTATTTTATATAACTTAAACGAAAAGGATTTTCAAATGCTTGTCGCAATGATTGGCAACTTCCAGGGAAACGAAGAAGGTATTCGTGGCAAGTTACAATTAGGAAGTGCATGGTGGTTCTTAGATAATAAAATGGGAATAGAGCGTCAATTGCAAACACTTGCTAGTGCTGGATTGATAAGTACTTTTGTGGGAATGTTGACTGATTCAAGAAGTTTTTTGTCATTTCCACGTCATGAGTATTTTCGAAGAATTCTGTGTAATCTAGTTGGAACTCACGTTGAAAATGGTGAGTATCCAAACGATGAAGAGTATCTAGGATCTATGATTCAAAATATATGTTATTACAATGCAAAAGAGTATTTCAGGTTATAGGGGGGGATGTACATATGGAGAGCATTTTTAATGAGATAAAAGAGTTAGGAATTGTGCCTGTAGTTGTGCTGGATGATGTAAAGGATGCCAGACCTCTTGCGAAGGCTTTATGTGATGGTGGACTTCCTTGTGCGGAAGTGACATTTCGAACCAATGCAGCAGAGGAGTCTATTCGTATTATGAGTGAGAAGTATCCAGATATGCTAATCGGTGCAGGAACGGTGTTGACAACTGACCAGGTTGACCGTGCTGTGGCAGCAGGTGCTAAGTTTATTGTAAGCCCAGGTCTAAATCCTAGAATCGTAAAGTACTGTATAGGAAAAGGTATTCCGATTTGTCCAGGCTGCGCAAGTCCAAGCGATATTGAACAGGCGCTGGAAAATGGGTTGAAGGTTGTAAAGTTCTTTCCAGCGGAAGCAGCAGGCGGGCTTCCAATGATTAAAGCTATGGCTGCACCTTATGTTGGTGTTATGTTTATGCCAACAGGAGGGATTAAGCCAAGTAATGTTAGAAGTTATCTGGAGTATGACAGAATTCTGGCTTGTGGAGGCAGTTGGATGGTTCCAGGAATGCTAGTTAAGGAAGGTAATTTTGAAAAGATTACAGAGTTGACTAGAGAAGCAGTTGGAATTGTGAAGGAAGTTAGAGGGTAATTTAACATAAGACAAGAACACTTTTTTACATACAAGATAAAGAAGTGTTTTTCTCTTTTATAAAGAGTATCTAATTTATTGGTATATTTTCTGGAATTTCTTTATTAGTAGCGTCATAAAAATGAACTGCTACAACACTTTTTTTAGTTCCATCAATTTCACCTAACTGATCTATTTTTATAATAAAGCCATCATTAGGATTGAGGTCATAAGTGATATCTTTTACATTATCATTCTCTTTTATTGTTACAATACCTTTTACAATTTTGTCCCTGTTACCAGAAAAAATAACCATACTGGAGCCAACACTATATTTTTTTTGGATAGGAAAATTTGTTACATAGTAAGAGTAAGAATTTCTACTATTACTGGGATTAGGTTTACATGAGCCAAATAATTCTAAAAAATTTTTATGGTACTTAGATGTGTTAAAAATAAAGAGTTCATCAGAAGTTGTATCTAAGCCACTTGTAGAAACAGCAAAATAATAATTATTAAATTTCTTTATGTAGTAGTTTTTTGAGTTACAAGTACTGTTTTTTACACAATAATTCTCTAAATTATTAACGGTGATGTATTTGGGAGCATTATGTATGTAAAAGACAATCATAAAGATTATGGAAAGAAAAAAAAGTAGTAGGAATGTTATTTTTATTGTCTTTGTATTCATTTGCATACCTCCTATATTAATTGAAAGTGGCGTTAGTAAAGTTTACATAAGAATAAATTTTATAAAGATACACTCCTTGGTAAATGTATATAAAGACGTTGTGACCGTAATAAAAAAACTTTCCAAC
>ERZ808278.394-NODE-394-length-30574-cov-4.802058_pt1 | contig 30574 bp, 22 predicted proteins | sample MGYA00521239_ERZ808278 | MGnify/ENA primary metagenome ERZ808278 (study PRJEB31516, sample SAMN03275600) | gut metagenome | biome: mammalia-associated habitat; material: feces | host: Papio cynocephalus | place: Kenya | collected 2012-07-17 ... | reverse complement strand
TAACAGTAGGGATGACAGTAGGGACAACGGAAGGCTTTATGGAAGGTTTTACAGTAGGTGTATTTACCAGTTCTACTTTTACGTAATCCAATGCAACATAACCCCAATTAGTGGATACACCAAATTTATGAGAACCTGCAGAGAGGGTATATGTATTGGATGAGGTAGTCCAGGTACTTCCTTCTGTTGTTAAGGTACCAGCACCATTGTCATCTAAATATAACCAGTTTTCCTTATATTGATCGGATGCAGAGGTAATAGAGATTTTGTATTTACCTGCTGTTGGAACGGTGAAGTTCACTTCAGCCCATCCAGATGCCAGATATACATAACCATTTCCAGAATATCCAGAGAATTGATCATTAGCAATCTTGTTGCCAGCATCACTAGCAAAATGATTTGCGTTTTCAAATTCATAAATGCCATCCTGAGAAGGTGTGCTTTGAGAAGCAGTTGGATTAGTAGTTGGTTGAATAGAAGATGTTGGAGTAGGGGCATCTTTGGACTCAATAATTACATAATCAAGAGCAACATAACCCCAGTTGCTTGATACGCCAAATTTATGAGAACCTGCAGATAAATAGTATTCATATGTAGTGGTACTCCACTTATTAGCTTCTGTTTTTAAAGTACCAGCACCATTGTCATCTAAGTATAACCAGTTTTCTTTGTATTGGTCAGAATTGGATGCCAAGGTGATTTTATAGTTGCCTGCTTGTGAGATATTAAAATTCACTTCAGCCCATCCAGATGTCAAATATACATAGCCATTTCCGGAATATCCAGAAAACATCTGATTATCAATTCTGTTTCCAGAATCGGATGAGAAATGATTTGCATCTTCAAATTCAATCTTTTGGTAAGAGTCTGATGATGCAGCGTTCACTGTTGTTGTCACAAAGCTGCCTAAAAAACAGTTGCTTAATAATAATGTAAGAGTCATAAAGAAAGCAGTAATGTGACGAAATAATTTTCCTTGTTTCATTCATAAACCTCCTTTTAAACTAATGTTAGCTAAATAATTAAACTAACAATTTAAGTTACAATTGGATTATACACTAAACAAATAAAAAGTCAAGGAGGATTGTGTATACATTAAACAATAATAATGATATAAAACGATTAAATGTGTGCAATTATTCCAAATAGGAAAAAGTGTTTATTAATTTAATATGTTATTTATGTATAATGTAAAATATAAACAGTAAGGCATTAGATTAGAAGAAATGGTTTACAAAAACAATACATATTAGCTAATTTTAAGTTATAATTTAAGTTAATATTAATAAGTAATATGAGGTGAAAAGAAAAAGTTAGAACTTATGATGATAAAAGGAAAGTATACCTTTTACACATTTTTTTAATATAAATTTTGTGCAGAATAACAATGAAAATTATCTATGTGAAATAGTTGACAAATGGTTGAGATGGTTTTAAACTGTCTCATAGTATGATATAATGAGGTAGGTTTTAGAAAATTGACCTTATACCCCTAGCCTTGTCGAATTTATTTTACATAATAAATGAATCAGGAAAATAATTTTTTCATGGGAATTTATCGTCTCATAAAAATTATAAATAGCAATACTAACAATAATAAAGAAAAGAGAGGTTAAGTGCAAGATGAAAAAAGTAGATTTAAGTAAATATGGCATTACAGGAACACCTGAGATAGTATACAACCCTTCTTATGAAGAATTATACTGTGAGGAAATGAAACCTGAACTTGAAGGTTATGAAAAAGGACAGGAAAGTGAACTTGGTGCTGTTAACGTTATGACTGGTGTTTACACCGGACGTTCTCCTAAAGATAAATTTATTGTTGAGGACGAGAATTCTAAGGACACTGTATGGTGGACTACTGATGAATATAAAAATGATAACCACAAAGCATCCGAAGAAACTTGGAAAGCAGTGAAAGAAATTGCTATCAAAGAACTTTGCAATAAAAAACTTTATGTAGTAGATGCTTTCTGTGGAGCTAATAAAGATACAAGAATGGCAGTTCGTTTTATCGTTGAAGTAGCTTGGCAGGCACACTTCGTAGAAAACATGTTCATTATGCCAACTGCTGAAGAATTAGAAAACTTCGAGCCAGATTTCACAGTTTACAATGCTTCTAAAGCAAAAGTTGAAAACTATAAAGAATTAGGACTTAACTCCGAAACAGCTGTAGTATTTAACATCACAAGCCGTGAGCAAGTTATCATTAACACATGGTACGGCGGAGAAATGAAAAAAGGTATGTTCTCCATGATGAACTACTACTTACCATTAAAGGGTATTGCTTCTATGCACTGTTCTGCAAACACAGATATGAATGGTGAAAATACAGCAATCTTCTTCGGTCTTTCTGGAACAGGTAAAACAACTTTATCTACAGATCCAAAACGTCTTCTTATCGGTGATGATGAGCATGGTTGGGATGATAATGGTGTATTCAACTTCGAAGGTGGATGCTACGCTAAAGTTATTAACCTTGATAAAGAATCCGAACCAGACATCTACAATGCAATCAAACGTAACGCTTTATTAGAAAACGTTACAATCGATAAAGATGGAAAAATTGATTTCGATGATAAGAGTGTAACAGAAAATACACGTGTATCTTATCCAATCGATCACATTGACAACATTGTTCGCCCAATTTCATCTGCTCCAGCAGCTAAGAACGTAATCTTCTTATCCGCAGATGCATTTGGTGTACTTCCTCCAGTTTCTATCTTAACACCAGAACAGACTAAATATTACTTCTTATCTGGTTTCACAGCTAAATTAGCTGGTACAGAACGTGGAATTACAGAACCAACACCTACATTCTCAGCATGCTTCGGCCAGGCATTCTTAGAGTTACACCCAACAAAATATGCTGAAGAATTAGTTAAGAGAATGGAAGCAAGTGGAGCAAAAGCTTACTTAGTTAATACAGGATGGAATGGTACAGGAAAACGTATCTCCATTAAAGATACTCGTGGTATCATCGATGCAATCCTTGATGGATCTATCAACAATGTACCTACAAAGAAAATTCCTTTCTTTGATTTCGAAGTACCAACAGAACTTCCAGGTGTTGATACAAACATCCTTGATCCTCGTGACACATATGCAGATGCTTCTGAATGGGAGGCAAAAGCAAAAAACCTTGCTGGACGTTTCATTAAGAACTTTGCTAAATACGAAGGAAATGAAGCTGGTAAAGCATTAGTTTCTGCTGGACCACAGTTATAAGATTTATATTATTGCAGGTTAAAATAATAAGGAGCTACTCACGAATTACTTGGTGAGTAGCTCTTTTTACATTGTTGCATTATAAGCTTTTTATTGTTCTTCTATCCACTTATTCATATATTTTTCAAGGACAGGGAATTGACAAGGGCCCATATCCAATAGGAACTTATGAAAGTTTATAGCTGAAAAATTGGCACCTAGTTTTTCTTCAGCTTTTTCTCGTAGCTTTTGAATTTCTAAGTAGCCCATAGTGTATTTTAAGTAGTTACATGGTTCTTCTACCATACTATTGAATATAGTGTTTACAATTTTACTATCCTTAAAACCAAAACCTTTTAGATACTCGTTTGTTGCATCCAGATCCCATCCGTAGTAATTAATGTTTAAGTCGCATTTTGCATAAATGCAGAGTGTTGCAACTTGGTTATTAACAAGAACTTTTGCAACTGACTCATCCAATCCTGCAATTCCGTAGGAATACATCTCAACATAAGTTGCCCAGCCTTCTGAATAGCCCTCAAAGTTAAGCACATGGCGAACTAAGCTAGGATTCTGTTGATTATAATAGCAGTTCTGATATAGATGTCCCGGATAGCCCTCATGGGCAATGGTAGTAAAAATTTCACTCAAATCATATTTCTTATTCTTATTAATGTAAATACAATTATCTTTAAAGTTGTCTAGCTGTGGTACTAAGTAAAATGCTGGACTTAGATAGTCCTCAAGAGATTTATCAACGGATTTTATGGTACAATTTATGTTCTCTAAAGGTGGAAAGTCATTCGTTATAGCTCCTTGCAGATAAGTTAAGATCTCGTTTGGGTCTTTAAGAGGGTAATAATAATTATTAAGTTTGGTTTGTATATCTTTGTCTGATGCAGCTACAGCAGCAATGTTTCCTAGACATTTGGCAATGGTGTCATCGAGAAGCTTGTTAATTTGTTTCATGGAACGATTAGAACCAGTATTATTCTTAACAAGATGTTTGTAGTATTCCTTACCTTTTTTGAAGTTACATAGACCGCCATTGTTTTTTCCTGTTCCCTTTAGTGCTGTAAGCTGTTCAATTAAAATTTCATAGCCTGGAATTACAGAGTTTAAAACAGCTTCCTTATTCTGTTGTTTATAGGTTTGCTTTTCTGTTTCGGAAAGAGCGGTATAGGAATCAATTCTATTATCAAATAATGTAATCAGATAATTTTTATCCTTATCTTTGATAAAGCACTTACATTGATCGATAACTGCATCTGCAGATGTGTCACTCATAAATAAGCCAGCTTTTGATTTTTCTTTTTGAAAATGGCATATTTGCGAAAAATAATCTTTTAGCTGGTTCAAAAGGAAAATGTAATCTTCAATGTCTTGCTTGTCGTAGAAATGAAATTCTGCTAATAGGACAGGAAGTTGGGCCTGTAATCCAGTTGTTGGACTTAATATTTCATTGTACAAATTTAATTTGTCGGAACAGCAACGATCTTTTAAGTATTGAAGAACAATATCATAGGTCTTTTGCTGTTCTTCCGATAAGGTGCTATAGTCAAACTCTTTGAGTTCCTTTATGTACTTTTTGGCCATTTTATGGCTTTGTTTCATTTCTTTTTGACCATAGTTACCGAAGGTGGGTTTGAAATCTTTGATTCCATAGTTTTCTGGTTGGGCTAGGGTATAATTAAGGGTGACACTGTCGCTTTGAACTTCATTTAGAAAGAACTGATCCATATAAGTGTCAAATTCTTCGGCTGTACGGGAATGTTTATTGGTTGGTGTACAGCTTATGAGAGAAAGTGTCATGCAAAGAATAAGTAAGAGAGGTAATATTTTTTTGAGTTTCATAAGAAGAAACTCCTTCCTTGCTATGGATAGAGTTGATATAGTTTATGTGGGGGGGACAAAAAACATGTGTTGATGTGAGAAAATTAAGGAAAGGAGAATAGAGTAATAATTTTTCACTTATAATTATTATATATTTTGCCTATACTACAATTAAGAGTTGCCAAACTCCAACTTTGGCATTATAATAATTAGTACATTATAGAAAAGCGGCTATGAAAAGAAGAGTAACTACACGAACGATCCACAGAGAACCCGTCAGCTGAGAAAGGGTGATTATGTAAATGTAGTGAAGATGGTCTTGGAGCTTCGCAGTTGAGAGGAAACTTTAGATTGCGACGGTTGCACCCGTTATCGTGATAGGCTGTTAGAACGCAGTTGATAAGGCTTTAACTGTGAAGTTAGGGCGAATTAAAGTGGTACCACGGGAATTCTCGTCTTTAGATAGTATAGAAACTGTCTAGGGCGTTTTTTTTTACTCATTTTTAGAGATAGTTTTAGGAGGTAATGTCATGGCAAAGAAACCATATTATTTGACAACAGCAATTGCCTATACATCAGGCAAGCCACACATTGGTAACACATACGAAGTAGTATTAGCGGACAGTATTGTACGTTTTAAAAGAATGCAAGGTTACGATGTTCGTTTCCAGACAGGAACGGATGAACATGGCCAGAAAATTGAATTAAAAGCAGAAGAAGCGGGAATTACACCAAAGGAATTCGTAGATAACGTATCTGGTGAAATCAAAAGCATCTGGGATTTAATGAATACATCTTACGATAAATTCATCCGTACAACTGATGCAGATCATGAAAAACAAGTACAGAAAATTTTCAAAAAATTATACGAACAAGGCGACATTTACAAAGGATTTTATGAAGGAATGTATTGTACACCATGTGAATCCTTCTTCACATCTTCTCAGCTAGTAGATGGAAAATGTCCTGACTGTGGAAGAGAGTGTCAGCCGGCCAAAGAAGAAGCGTACTTCTTAAAATTAAGCAAGTATCAGGATCGCTTAATTAAGCATATTAATGAGCATCCTGAATTTATTCAGCCAGAGTCCCGTAAGAATGAGATGATGAACAACTTCTTGCTGCCAGGACTTCAGGATTTATGTGTATCCAGAACATCTTTCAAATGGGGGATCCCAGTTGACTTCGATGACAAACACGTTGTATACGTTTGGTTAGATGCACTAAGCAACTACATCACAGGTTTAGGATATGATGTAGATGGAAACAATGGTGATTTATATGAAAAATTCTGGCCAGCAGACCTTCACTTAATCGGTAAGGATATCTTAAGATTCCATACTATTTACTGGCCAATCATGTTAATGGCATTAGATTTACCACTACCAAAACAAGTATTTGGTCATCCTTGGTTATTACAAGGCGATGGTAAGATGAGTAAATCCAAAGGTAATGTTTTATATGCAGATGAGCTAGTTGATTTCTTCGGAGTAGATGCAGTTCGTTACTTCGTATTACACGAAATGCCATTTGAAAATGATGGCGTAATTACTTGGGAGTTAATGGTAGAACGTTTAAATTCTGAGCTTGCTAACACACTTGGTAACTTAGTAAATAGAACAATCTCCATGAGCAATAAGTATTTTGGTGGTGTTGTAAACAACGCAGGCGTGAAAGAAGAAGTGGATGAGGATTTAATTCGAGTAACATTAGAAACGCCTAATAAAGTTACTGAGAAAATGGATAAACTAAGAGTTGCAGATGCCATTTCTGAAATCTTCACATTATTCAAACGCTGTAACAAATACATTGATGAAACAATGCCTTGGGCATTAGCAAAAGAAGAAGAGAAAAAGGCTAGATTGGAAACCGTTCTTTACAACTTAGTAGAGAGTATTTCCGTAGGCGCAAGCTTATTAGAGCCATTCATGCCTGAAACTTCAGCAAAAGTATTAGCACAGCTTAATGCATCTAAGAGAGAATTAGAAGACATGAAGGAATACGGCAAATATGTATCTGGTACAAAAGTAGTAGAAAAACCAGAAATCTTATTTGCAAGATTAGATTTAAAAGAGGTATTAGAAAAAGTGGAAGAAAAGAAAGCAGCAGAAGAAGCTAGAAAACATGAAGAAGAAGTAGCGAACAACGAGCCAGTAATTGATATCGAGGCAAAAGATGAAATTGAATATGATGATTTTATGAAAATGCAGTTCCAGGTTGGTGAAATCATCGCTTGTGAAGAAGTAAAGAAATCCAAAAAACTTCTTTGTTCCCAAGTTAAAATCGGCAGCCAGGTAAAACAGATTGTGTCTGGTATCAAACAGCATTACAGTGCAGAAGAAATGGTTGGTAAAAAAGTTATGGTTCTTGTGAACTTAAAACCAGCGAAACTTGCAGGAGTTCTTTCTGAAGGTATGTTGTTATGTGCAGAAGATGAGAACGGTGAGTTAGCACTTATGGTTCCAGAAAAGAAGATGCCAGCGGGAGCAGAAATCTGCTAAGATATCTGTAGTAGGGAAAATTTAATAAGTTACTGTAGTTTTTAGAAATTGTCTTGCTAAGAAATTAGTGAGACAATTTTTTTTGTATCTAGTTACAATAGCCCTAGATAAAAAACCTCCTGTGCTATAATAAGTGAGGGTCCTAAACCACACAACAAATAGCAAAGGAGAAAATCTAATTGGAAAAAAATACTTTCTAAATACAACATTCGACATATACTAATATAATTAGATTATTTACAACTATTTAAGCTAATGCTATAATATTAACGTTAAAGAAAAAAGTTGTAATCTTAGGTAAAAACATACAAAATACTTAAGTAAAAAGGGGACAGAAAATGAAAAGATGTAATATTATTGAAGGATTTGAGCCATTTAACGAGGTATTGTATAAGGACTGTTATTATCATGGCTTGATTCCTGTATTTAAATATTTTGTTGGTTTTATTGAATCATTCCTTCTTAATGATATTAGGTTTTATTATTCCTTTAAAGAAAGTGAGAATGGAATTGTAATTGGGTGTGATTCTATTTTTCATATTGAGGAAAAGGAAAATTTGCTCCAATATGGAATCGCTTGTCATGAGGTATTAGAGACAGAGCACATAGTGGAGGATTTAGTAGAATGCATTAGTAAAAATGAACCTGCTATTATACGTATTGACTGTTTTTATGAGCCACTAAGAATGGATAGTTATAACTCATTTCATGCATCACATGCTATACCTGTATATGGGTATAATTTAGATAAGAGAGAATTTTACATACTTGAGGCAAAATTTATTGATAGTGTATCCTATGCAAAGAATAGCATTTCATTTGATGATCTAGAAAGGGCCTATAAGGGTTACATAGATAGATTCTATGATGGAAGTAAGAATACTCTAGAATCATTTTACATAAAAGAAGAGTTAACACCTGAAAAGTACCGTAGTATATATCTTCAGAAGTATCAGGCAGTGTGTGATAGTATACTCACGGGAAAAGAAAAATATGAAGATTCACAGAGTAATCTGGTGAAATACAAGAACAGAATTTTGGACGTATTAAGAAGTAATGAGTATGAAAGTATTGGGAAAGAAAACTTTATAAATTCTCTAAATAATTTGATTAATAATTTGAATATGCAAAGATATCTTTTTAATAAGGTATTTCAATGTGATTCTGATTTAATTCGTTGTGTAGATTCTATAACTTGCAATTGGAAATCCATTCGTGCAATTATAGCAAAGTATAAATTACGAAAAAAAATAGAGGTTAAGTCTATTGAGGCAATAGAAGTAAAATTACAAAATCTAATTGAGCTGGAGCAAAGTAAGTACAATATGCTTACCACCTTTTTTTATAATGGAGTATCGTAATAAATTTACAAGAGAAGGAGTTTAATATGAATCATAATATATGCAAACTAGACTTGAAAGAGTATTTTAACCATAAGTTTATTGTGGGAAAAGGAGAGCAAGAGTTAGCAAAAGAACATCTTGAGAATGTGAACGAGTATGGCCTTTTTCAACCACAGCTTTTACCAGAATCGAATGCTGACTTTGAAGTAGAGGGGGTGCAGTTTGTATTTCCCAATAAAGCGATTGATATGTACGACTCAATTCAGTGTGAAGGACAATGTATTGGAGTAGAAACGAGGCCGTATAAGAAAATCCATATAATTGGAACTGCAGTTAACAATGACTTTATCTATGAGGAATTGTACCTAAGGAACGAAGAAAGCGGTGTTCAAAACGAAGCCCCTCTTCTTATGAAGGATTTTTACTACCTCATTGGAAATACTAAAACGGACTATGATACCTACTATGATTGTAGGGGAGCAGAAGGATATGTAGCTTATGATAGTATGAACGAGTCCATTAAGAGGGGAATGTACTATTGTGAGAGTAACATTAGTATGGTAAAAGAAGTAAATACAATTGAGCTTCCTTATAATCCAGACCTATACATATTCTGTATTACACTCGAATGGTAAGAAGAGTTAAGAGAAAGCGGTAAGAAAAGTGAGTATTAAGATTAAAGAAGAAGAACTTTTACGATATAGTAAAGATAACTTTTATTTCTGTGAAGAAAAAGTTTTAGCTGGTCTTGCAAAATACTATGGACATGATTATGAACTAATGTTTTTAGGAACTTACAACTTTAGTTATCACAGACAAAAGGATGAAAAAAAAATAGGTATGAACTTGTGTGCATACTATAATGACAGCGATATCTTTTTAAAAAAGTATCATGGAATACAGTTACATAAAATAAAAAGGGAAGATGAAGAAACGGAGTATTTTAATCTTGTTAAGCAGGAATTAAAAAGGGGAAATCCGGTAGTTGCGGGACTAAATAATTCAAAAAGTATTTGGCCATTGGAAACTGGATTATTTAAAATTAGAGAATTGATTTTCATCATTTATCAGATTGATCAGGAAGAAAATTTGTATATTATAGATGTACATGATGCAGGAAGAATTCGATGTATTCCAAGAGATGTTTTTGAGGAAAGCTGTAACTGGTGTACGACGGTGAAAGAAAATGCACTTCCCAAAGAAATAAAAGCTAGTGAAATACTAAGGGATTTGCTTTCCACTAGAAATCTTGGAGTAAAAGGTTCATGTGATTGCAATGAGATCATTAAGTATTTTCCAAGTATCAGCCCTAACAGGTGTTACAAAGAAAAAATAGAGCAAGTACAGACAAGTATATATGAACGTTATATGCAGTTAGCAGAAGACGTAAAGAACATGTCGATTGAAGATGAAACAGAAGGGTTCAATGATTTGTTGTTTACACCTTTCTATTTTGATGCCTTAACACTGTTTAGAACTAGAATCATGTTTGCGAAGGCTATGACTTACGTAAAAGATAAATTCCCAAATTTGAATGTTGACAAGATTATTCAGAATGCTTTAGCATCAGGTTCAAAGTGGAATGAAGTAAGATGGAGGTTTTCTGAACTTTTTGGGAATAAAGGAGATGCAAAAGTCTTAACTCAGGAAATGTCCAAAGCAATTGCAAGCATAGCAAAAAATGAAAGAGTGATTGAGTTAGAGTTAGAGCATTTGTATAATAAAGAACTTCGTAATGAAAATGCAAGAGTACATAAGGTTAATTTACATAAGTATCAAAATGCTTTTATTTTTGCAGAGAGTGTAAGTTATATTAGCAAGAATATCTCTTATGGAAGGTATATCTTAATTGGTGAAAAGATATATGGGAAACAATTTAATAGAAAAGAGGTTGTATTTGATTATCCTGAATGTTCTGAACAGGGGGATGCGGTACTATGTCAGGAGCAGAGGATTAATATAGAAAAGGGTAACTATAAAAAAATATTAATTGTTGGAACAGTACTAGATAGTGAAATGTTATACGATATGATTGAATTTCATTTTACAGATGGTTCAACAGAGGAAATATGTATTGGATTTGAAGGATGGACAAGAAATGAGTTCGTGGTTGATAAAAAAGCAACTCCTGTTTGGAAAGGAACCGTTCAACATACCAAGGGGGATATTAATATGCGTGAAATAAGCATATTTGCAAGCAACTATGAGTTGAGAAGTGAAAAAGAACTAGATTATATGATACTTCCACATAATAATCTCATTGCACTCGTTGCAATATCATTATATGAATAGGAAGTAGGATGAAAATTATGAAAAATAAGTATGATAATTTTATACAAGCATTTGAAGAGCAAGCTGCAACAAATCCTGCTAATATAGCAGCTGTAGCAGAGGGGCAGTTTATGAATTACAAAGAGCTTAATCAGAAGGCAAACTGTTTAGCAAGGAAGTTAAAAGAATGTGGTATTGGAAAAGGTAAGATTGTTGGACTTGTAATTTGCGAATCCATAGATTTACTTATAGGTCTTATAGGCATTCTCAAGACTGGAGCATGTTTTTTGCCGATTGATTCAGCTTTGCCTGAGCAGCGTATCAATTATATGATGCAAGACTCAAAATTGGAGATTATTGTATCGCATAGTTCGATTTCAGAAAATTTGATTATTAATATACCTGTAATAAATGTAGATAACTATGATTGCAAAGAGAACAATTCAGAAAATCTTAATATTAAAATCGACCCTGAAGATCCCGCTTATGTTATATATACATCTGGAACAACAGGAAAACCTAAGGGAGTAGTTATAGAGGAGAGAAGTCTGGTAAACTATTTTCTTTTTATAGCAACAGAGTATAACATTAAGGGATCAGACAGAGCAGCATTAGTCTCTTCTTTCAGTTTCGATCTTGGATATACCGTAATATTCACTACCTTAGCTTCTGGTGCACTAGTACATATTGTAAAAAAAGAGGTTTATCGCAATCCAGATAAATTAGGGGAGTATTTGCAAGAAAATCAAATCACATGGATTAAGTGTACACCTTCATTACTTAGTATGCTCATAAATTCGTATGGTTTTGCAAAGAAGGATTATTGTAGTACGTTAAGCAAGATATTTTTGGGTGGAGAGCAAATTAGGGTTGAGGATGTAGACGTTTTTCATAAAAGATATCCTAATACTATTGTGATTAATCATTATGGTCCGACAGAAACAACAATTGGAGTAGCCACTTATCCAATTGATTTTAATGACTTCGATAATTTCAAGAAAACATTAGTCATTGGAAAGCCAATTGCTAATATAGAATTTTATGTATGCGATGCACAGATGCAACCAAAGGAACATGGAGTAATGGGGGAGTTATGCATTAGTGGGGCGGCTTTAGCACGGGGATACCTAAATAGACCTGATTTGACAAAAGAAAAATTTGTTTGGATATCAAAAGGTGACAACACAAAAAGAAGAGTTTATAAAACGGGCGATCGGGCTAGAATTCTTGACAGTGGAAATGTACAGATACTTGGGAGAATGGATGAACAAATTAAGATTCATGGATATCGCGTAGAACTAGGTGATATTGAGGTTCAACTTCGTAAATATAATAAGATTAAAAATGCAGCAGTTTTAGCGGAAAAGCAGCAAAATGGTGATACGGTTCTTAAGGCGTATTGTGAGCTGAAAGAACGATGCACCATAAAAGAATTGGCAGAGCACCTAAAAAGAGGTTTACCAGATTATATGATACCAAGGCGTTTTATAGAAGTAAGTGAAATGCCTATTACATTAAATGGAAAAATGGATAAAAAGAAATTAGCTAGCTTTACTAAGACATTAGAGAGTGGAGAAGACTATGTAGGGTCATCCAGTCTTATGGAGTTAGAAATACTTAGGGCATGTCAAGAGGTACTTGGAAGAGACAATATGAGTGTGAATGATAACTTCTTTTTATCTGGAGGAGATTCTATAAAGGCTGTACAACTAATCGCCAAAATTCATAAGTTTGAGATTGAGTTAGAAGAAATATATCATTATCCGACAGTAAGGCTATTATGTGCAAATCATGAGATAGAAGATGTAAATCCATTTATAAATACTGAAATATATCAAAAGTTAATTAGTAGAGTGCGGGATGATTCTGTCGTTGAAGAGGTGATTTCATCTAAAAAGGTTAATATAGAATCAATCACTGCGTTTAATGAGGTATTTTATAAGGATTGTTTTTATAATGCACTATTTCCAGCTTTGCAGTACGCACATAAAGAAATAAATAGGATACTGTGCAAGGATGTTTTTCTTTATAAGGGAATTAAAAGCGATGGAAGAATGCAATTAACGTCGAAAATCTTCGCAGGAAAGGGAATTGAGGAATTGCTTGTTACATGTTTAGGTATTTTTACGGTAGTAAAGATGGATGAGAGCAGCCTTGTAAATGAATTAAGAAATGCATTATCTAATGGAAGATTAGCAATTGTGCGCGTAGATTGTATGTATGAAAGTATTCGACCAGATTTATATCGAAAAAATCATTTTCCTCATGCATTACTGGTTTGTGGATTCGATGATGAAAGCAAGAGATTTACAGTTATAGAACAAAGCGATGTAAATAAACTGGATTATACATGGAGGACTATTACATATCAAGAGTTACAGGAGTGTAACAAAGAATACCGGGAGAACTTTGCGTCAAAGAATAAGCCAATTTACTATGAATTCTATGACAATGTGGTTCTTCCAGAAGAAATTGAAGTAAACTCAGCAGAAAGCATTTACTGTGAAACAATAACAGAAAGGCAGCATTTGATACAGGAGGGACTAAACAGTCTCAATCAATTCAGTAAGTATTATGAAGAGGTGGTATCTGATGAGTTGCTCCTGAAACAGGAATGTGAGTCTCTTATATTTCAGGTTAATGATATCTTATTAAACAAGCATGCTGAGGAATATAAAAATAAAGCTATTTTAGGAAGTGCTCATAAGTGCTCTCTAATATGTGCAGAAATTAATAGTTGTTGGAACGTTATAAAGGTTATTTTGGAAAAGTACTATTATAGTCATCGGTATAAAAGAGAGAAGTTTCTAAATTCAATTGAAAAAATTAAGAAAATCTGTGAATTGGAAAAATCTTTTTATGAGGAATTAAAGAATGGAAATTAATAGTAAGGGAGAAAAAAATATGAGGAGAATAGATATGATTGAAAAAATTATTATGGTTATTTTGGAACAATTAAATGTAAATTTAACAAAAGAACAAGTTTCAGAATCAAGTAAATTGGAGGATATTGGTGTGCACTCCTTAAATTTTGTTCAAGTTATTGTTGCACTAGAAGATGAGTTTAATGTTGAGTTTGACGATAATGAATTAGAAATATCAAGGTTTCATACTGTACAAGATTTGTATGAAGAATTGGTGACCTTAATAGAGTAGGAAGGAAAGTGTTATGATTTATATTTATAACGAAAAACTAAGAATCAGGGAAAAATTAATAAAGCGATTTGGGAAAGTAATTACTTAGAGTCTGATGAAAAGAATGGATACGCATATCTTGAGGCAGTTCAAGATGCTTTAAGAGATTTAGAATATATAGCTTTAAACAGTGTATATGATAGAGAGGGGAAGATTAAAAGATGAGTAAACAAATAGAAAAAGATGCAGTTTGTACGATAGCTTCAAAAAACTATTTAGCGCAAACAATGGTTATGGCAAAGAGTATTTGGGAATGTAATATGAAAAGAAAGGTATATATTCTGATTGCAGATAATGTGGATGATGAAATTAAGCTAGAAGATATGGAATTCAATAAGAATATAACTTTAGTAACTTTAAAAGAGTTACATATTGAAAATGTCAATAAAATGGCTTTCTATTATAATCTAGTTGAATTTAACACAGCAGTGAAACCATTTTTTATGAAATATTTACTGGATACATTTCATCTAAATAAGTTAATTTATTTGGATCCGGATACTATGGTGTTTCATGATTTTGATCATACTTTTGAGTGTTTAGAGACAGACTCTATTGTTATTACCCCTCATGTTATTACTTCGAAAAAAGAATTATATACCGACCACGAAGAATTTTTAATGTTTGGTACATATAATTTAGGTTTTCTAGGAATAAAGAGTGGTGAGATCACCATGGCATTTTTGGACTGGTGGGCGGAAAAGTTAGAAGAAAGCTGTTTCTATGATCCAGATAGGGGACTTGCCTGGGATCAAAAGTGGGTAAATATGGTTCCTGCTATTTTCCCTAAGGTAAAAATATTAAAGGATCCAGGATATAATGTATCTTACTGGAATTTACAAGAGCGTAAGGTAGAAGAGAAAGAGAAGAATTTTATCGTGAATAAACAATATCCTCTTGTATTCTATCATTTTAGTCATTTTAATATTGAAAAGAAAGGATATATTATTGACTATGGACCAGGACGATTAAGAGTAAGGTTGGAAGATCACAAAGAACTTATTCATATTTTTGATAAGTATTGCAAAGAACTAGCTTCGATGAATCTTGATATGTATAAAAAGAAAACATATTGCTTTAATTATTTTAGTAACGGGCAGGAAATAAAACCTGAGTTTAGAAAGGCATTCATTAATAGTAGTCAATTTAGTAATATTGAGAATCCTTTTGTGGAACTGTCTGAGTTAGACTTTTCAGTCCAATAAGGAGGTAGCGGATGAAACAAAGAGGAAAGCAGAAGGTAATATTGTATGGAAATTGTCATATGGAATGTATTCGTTTATACTTATTGTCTTCTTGTCAGTTTAGTGAAAAATACGAAATAGTTGACTTGCCGCCTATATTTCGTTTAAATCAAGAAAACATCAATTTTGATATTTTTCATGAATGTGCGGTATTTATTTATCAAGAAGTAAGTGATCAAACATATAAGGCGTTAGGGACAAAGAACATTATAGCAAGATTACCTGCAGATTGTATTAAAATTTGCATAACAAAGTCTTACTTTACAGGATATCATCCTCAGTATTGTTATAACACGGATTGTAAATCAGAACCAGGATATGAGTTTGGTCGTTTCCCATATGGAGATAGCAATATTCTGAGTATGCATGGTACAAAGAGTAAAGACGAGATACTAAAAATCTTAAGTGATGAAGATTTCTATTCAAAAGAATATGTAAGAGCTAATGTAGAAAATACGCTACAAGAGTTAAGAAGACGCGAGCAAGATGTAGATATTAAGATAGCAGATTATATAGAGGAGAATTTTCAGAAGAAAATGATTTTTCATACGGTAGATCACCCAAATTATGAAATTATTCACTATATATCCAGTGAAATATTGGAAAGGCTTAATCTAGATTCAAATGAAATTAGACATATTATCATAGAGGGACTGAAGCGGGTAGTTATTCCAATTTATCCATCTGTGATTAAAGCACTTGAGCTTAAATTTGTATCGGCGGACACGAGGTATTCATATTTTTATCATGAAATTACATTTTCAGAATACATAAAATTATATATGGAAAGCTGCTATGGTATGTAGATTCTGGTTTGTACATAGTGAATGACATTGAAAAGAAAATATAGAACTGAGGGATAAGACATGAGTTATTTATTTCCTTTTATTAAAAGGTATAAGATCAAGTATGTATTGGCATTAATCATTATCATGATTACATGTACAATATCAATAATGAGCCCTTTTATATCGGGAACAATAATTGATAAAGTAATTATTGGTGGGAGTAAGAATTTACTACCTATAATGATAGCAATATATCTGGGTTGTTCCATTATTAGATCAGCATTAAAATACATACTTACAATGATTTTTGAAAAAACATCACAAGATATTGTGCTTGGATTTAGAAATAATATGTTTGCTCAATTGGTGAATCAGAACTTTCGCTTTTTTGACAATCATAAAACGGGAGAACTGCTTTCTAGGTTAACAGGAGACATTGAAAATATAAGAAAGTTTATGAGTACTTCTATGTGTGCCGCTATAGAAGATACGTTTTTGCTTTTTTCATCACTATTTATGATTTGTTTTGTTGATTATCATTTTACAATATGTATTGCTATTATAATGGTTAGTTCAGCTATTATTACAGTAAAACAGTTGGATGCTTTGAGGGAACCATTCATGTCTCTTAATGAGAAGTATACCGCACTTAGTTCGTTTGTACAAGAGAATATAGATGGAAATCGAGTTGTAAAGGCATGCAATCAGGAGAATTACGAAATTGAAAAAATGGAAATGTTAAATCAGCAATATCGTGATTCTGAGCTTAACATACAGAATATTACCAAAAAGTATGCACCAATGTTTGAATTTATATCGAATTCAACTATTGTATTGATGTATCTAATTGGAGGTATTCTTGTAATACTAGATCAAATAACAATTGGTAAAATTGTAACTGCATGTGGTTATGTTTGGATGACAAATATGTTGTTGAAGGATATTTCATGGATTTTAAATGATTATAGACGATTTAAGGTTTCTGTGGATAAAATTAATCATTTAATGAGTGAAACATACTTGCATCAAGAAAGTGACAAAAGTTCAGAAGCAAAACCAAACAAGGTTTATGGTGACATTGAATTTGAGAAAGTTTCCTTTAAGTATAATGACAGGTATGTATTACAGGATATTAATTTCAAGATTAAAAGGGGAATGAAAGTTGGAATTATCGGTAAGACAGGTTCTGGAAAATCAACATTAATGCATTTATTATGCAAATTTTATAAGCCTATAGAAGGTAAAATCAAAATAAATAATCAAGACATAAATGAAATAGACACCAATGTGCTCAGAAATAGTATCAGCATATGTATGCAGAATAATTATCTATTTTCCAAGACAATATATGATAATATTTCATTTGGAACAGATACTTGCACCAGTGAAGACATTTTTAAGTATGCTCATATTTCAGATGCGGACAGCTTCATTGACAAAATGCCAGAAGGGTACCAGACTATTATAGGAGAAGAGGGAGTTGGCTTATCTGGTGGCCAGAGACAGAGAGTCTCGCTTGCCAGGGCTCTAATCGCTGACAGGGAAATACTAATTCTTGACGATACAACCTCTGCAGTAGACATGCATACTGAGGTAAAAATAATAAAACGAATAAGAGATATAGCAAAGAAATTTACATTCTTTATTATTTCTCAGAGAATCTTTGCTGTAAAAGATGCAGACATAATTCTTGTTATGGATGGTGGTAGGATTATTGAATCTGGAACTCATGAGGAATTAATAGAAAGTAAAAACTACTATTATAGTCTTTACAGACAGCAGAGTGGTTTTATTAAGGGAGAATAAGTACATTCTGAGAGGAGCAGATGTAGAGATGGCAAGAAATCAATATAATGTTGACGAAACTTTAAAAGAGAAATTTAATTATAAACAATTCAAACGTTTTTTGCTTTATCTGAAGCCATATAAAGCAAAAATGATAATTACAGTAGCACTTATGCTGTTATCTTCGGTGTTAAGTATGATTACACCAAAGATACTTATCATTATTTTAGATGAGTACATACCTAATAAGAGGACAAGAAGTCTTATTATTACTTGTATTATGTTATTGTTTTTAAACGTTATTATATCGCTGCTTATGCGTATTAAAATGTCAATTTCTGCCCAGGTAGGACAGAACGTAGTATGCAACATAAGGAGAGATATTTTTAATAAAATCCAGTATCTTCCGTTTTCCTTTTATGATGATAAGCCACATGGTAAAATCCAAATTAGGATTGTAAATTATGTTAACAGTTTAAGTGACCTAATTACAAATGGCATAGTAAATACAATTACAGATACACTAAGTCTAATTATTATTATCTTTTTTATGTTTTCCATAAATGTACGTTTAACATGTATCTGCTTACTAGGACTTCCAATTCTATTTTTAGCTACCTTTATCATTAGGAAAAAACAAAGAACTGCATGGCAGTCGTCTTGCAACAAGGCATCCAATATCAATGCCCTCATATCAGAGAGTATCTATGGCATACGAACTATAAAGAGTTTTGGAAAAGAAGAGGAAACAATTCGTAATTTTAATTTGGCAAGTAATCAGAATAAGAAGTCTTGGTTAAGTGCAGTAAGATTAAATACATTACTTTGGCCAATTGTAATCAATGTCTCGGTTTTTACGACTGCAGCTATTTACATTTACGGTGTGAGCTGTATCGATAAAGATGTAAATGGAATAACAATTGGTGTGATTATTGCAATGTGTACTTACATAGATAGATTCTGGGCACCGATTAATACTATGGCAGGTTTTTATAACTCACTTATTACTACGGTTTCCTATTTAGAGAGAATATTTGAAACAATTGATGAACCAATTTTAGTAAAGGACTCGGAAGATGCAGTAGATATTCCAGAGATAAAGGGAAGTGTTGAATTCAAAGATTTAAGCTTTGGTTATGAGGAAAATCAACTTATTTTGAAAAATGTAAATTTACAGGTAGAGAGTGGAATGGCGATTGGTATTGTAGGTCCAACTGGTTCTGGTAAAACTACAATTATAAATCTCATTAACAGATTTTATCCAGTTGAAAAAGACCAGATATTCATTGATGGCTTTGATATTAGCAAAGTAACAATCCAGTCTTTACGAAGACAGATAGGAACTATGATGCAAGAAAGTTTTCTTTTTTGTGGAACCGTTTTAGAAAATATTCAATATGGAAACATGGACGCTACAAAAGAAGATGTCATCCGAGCTTGTAAGTTAGTACATGTTCATGAAATTATTATGGGATTAGATCAGGGGTATGATACAATCATTACAGAAAGGGGAAACCAGCTTTCAGTTGGACAGCGTCAGCTCCTTTGTTTTGCACGAGTTATTGTTTCAAATCCTAAGATATTAATACTAGATGAAGCAACTTCAAGTATTGATACAGAAACTGAAATGTTATTGCAAAAGGGATTAGCAGAAGTAATAGAGAATCGAACGTCATTCATTATTGCTCATCGCTTGTCTACTATTCGTCAGTGTGATTTGATCGTCTATTTAGAAGATGGAAAAATCAAAGAGTGTGGAAAGTATGATGATCTGCTGAGTAAACAGGGAGCTTTCTATAAGCTCTATATGTCACAGTATGCACATGAATAATATTAAACTTTTTTATGTAATACTTTTAACCATAAGAGAAAGGGTGTATACTTATTCTTATTATAAATTCATTATTTTAAAGACACAGAATGTATTCTAATAATTAAGGGAGACTCGATATGAAAGAGAATATTAAAGACATTTATGGTTTAAATGTATTTGACGACGCAACTATGCAGGAGAGATTGCCTAAAAAGGCATATGACTCTTTAAAAAAGACAATGAATGAAGGAAAGACGTTGCAACCAGAAGTTGCAGAAATTGTTGCAAATGCGATTAAGGACTGGGCAATTGAAAAAGGAGCAACTCACTATACGCATTGGTTTCAGCCAATGACGGGAATTACTGCTGAAAAGCAGGATGCATTTATTAATCCAATGCAGAATGGAAAGGTAATCCTAGAGTTCTCAGGAAAGGAACTTGTGAAAGGAGAACCGGATGCTTCATCATTTCCAAATGGAGGATTACGTTCTACATTTGAGGCGAGAGGTTATACAGCTTGGGATTGTACATCTCCAGTCTTTATTAAAGAAGATAAAACAACAACACTGTGTATTCCAACTGCGTTTTGTTCTTATACAGGTGAAGCTCTAGATATGAAAACACCATTACTTCGATCTATGGAAGCAATTAATAAGCAAGCAACTCGTATCTTACGTTTATTAGGTGACACTCAAGTTAAGAGTGTAACACCATCTGTTGGTGCAGAGCAGGAATACTTTATTGTTAGCAAAGATGCTTACAAGATGAGGGATGACCTAAAATTTTGTGGACGCACTTTATTCGGTGCTCAGCCTCCTAAAGGTCAAGAAATGGAAGACCACTATTTTGGGCGTATAAAAGATAAAATATTAGAGTTCATGGATGATGTAAACAATAACTTATGGAAAATGGGAGTACCAGCAAAGACACAGCATAATGAAGTTGCACCTGGGCAGCATGAATTAGCCCCAATATTCGCATCTGCAAATGTTGCAACGGACCATAATCAGCTTATTATGGAAACCTTAAAAAGAATTGCAGACCATCATAATCTAAAATGTCTCCTTCATGAAAAGCCATTTGCAGAGGTTAACGGTTCAGGAAAACATAATAACTGGTCACTAGTTACCGATTACGGAAAGAATTTATTAAACCCTGGGAAAACCCCACATGAGAATGTTCAGTTTCTTGTATTTTTAAGTGCAATTATTGCTGCAGTTGATAAAAATGTTGATTTATTAAGAGTATCTTCTGCAAATGCAGGAAATGACTATAGATTAGGAGCGCAAGAAGCACCACCAGTTATTATCTCTGTTTTTGTTGGAGAACAATTGGAAGATGTTATTGCTCAGATTATTGAAACTGGAGAAGCACACAATAGTAAGCAGCCGGAAGTATTAGATACAGGTGTACATACTATGCCAAGTCTGAAAAAAGATGACACAGATCGAAACAGAACATCACCTTTTGCTTTTACAGGCAATAAGTTTGAGTTTAGAAGTGTGCCATCATCAGCTTCTATTGCAGATTGTAATATTGTCTTAAATACAATTGTAGCAGAAGAACTAAGCAATATGTCAGATCAGATAGAAAAAAGTGATGACGTTGACAAAACAGTACATGATCTAATTAAGAAATTATTGTATGATCACCAGAAGATTATCTTTAATGGAGATGGTTATGCAAAGGAATGGGTAGAAGAAGCGGAGCGAAGAGGTATTCCAAATATTAAGTCTACCGTAGATGCAATTCCAGCATTAGTAACAGATAAGGCGATTCATTTATTTGAAAAGCATGAAGTGTATAATCAAAAAGAATTGAATGCCAGAAAAGAAATTATGTATGAAACATATTCTAAGACCATTAATATTGAGGCAAGAACTATGATTTCTATGGTTTCAGTTCAATATATACCTGCTGTAACTAAATTTACTAGAGAATTGGCAGATACCATTAATTCAATCAAACAAGCAGCTCCTAACAGTAAAGTCAATGCATATGAGAGCATATTAAATGACTCTGTATCTTTAATAAATGAAGCTTACTCAAGTCTTCATAATTTAAATACTAATTTAAAAAGAACTTCAGAAATAGGGGATAGCTGCGTATTAGCAACTTACTTTAGAGATGTAATTATTCCAATTATGCAAGAACTCAGAAGTAAAATTGATAAACTTGAAGAGATAGTGGATAAGGAATACTGGCCAGTTCCTTCTTATAGCGATATGCTTTACTTCTTGTCCTAAACTGTGTAAAAAGGAAGATGATATTAAAATAGATAATTGTAGGTGTTCTGCGCTCATAAATTAATGCAGGACACCTATTATTTTGGTCTTAAAAGTAAAAAACATGAAATGCCCCTTTTAGTTGATAGTTTTTTTTGTTAGAATAGTAAGTATTGAATTGAAACGAAAGAGGTTTTAAACAGATATGATATTCGAAAGCCATGCTCATTACGAAGATGAGCGTTTTAATGAAGATAGAAAAGAACTTCTAGAATCTTTTTCCACTAACGGAATCGGTTACGTAGTAAATGTTGCTTCCAGTCTAGAGACCATAGATAAAACAATGGCTCTTATGAAAGAGTATGATTTTATCTATGGAACGGTAGGTGTTCATCCAGAAGAGTGTGCACCGTTACAGGAATCGGATATGGAACGTTTTAAAGAGCTATGCAAAGAGCCAAAGGTTGTTGCAATAGGTGAAATTGGGCTAGACTATTACTGGAATGAGCCGGAACCAGAAATTCAAAAAAAATGGTTCATCAGACAGCTAGAAATTGCCAAAGAAGTAAAACTTCCGGTCATTATTCATAGCAGAGATGCCGCAAAAGATACTATGGATATCATGAAACAGTGTCATGCAGAAGAAATTGGCGGAGTAGTGCACTGTTTTTCCTATTCAGCAGAGATGGCAAAAGAATTTATAAAAATGGGCTTCTATATAGGAGTTGGTGGAGTAGTAACCTTTAAAAATGGGAAAAAGTTAAAAGAAGTAGTAGAACAGATACCATTAAAAAGCATTTTATTAGAGACAGACTGTCCGTATATGTCACCCGTTCCACATCGTGGTGAGAGAAACTCTTCCCTTAATATAAAATACATCGCAGAAGAAATTGCGAAAATCAAAAATGTTTCATACGAAACTGTAGTCAGTGTGACGGAAGAGAATGCAAAAAGAATGTATCAAATACAGTAATGAGAGGTAAATGAATGGCGACTTTAGGTAATCCGCAAAATACAATTGCAATTTTAAATAAATACGGTTTTAATTTTCAGAAGAAGTTTGGTCAGAACTTTTTAATTGATACTCATGTTTTAGAGAAAATAATTCGTGCAGCGAATATAACAAGAGATGATTTCATTGTAGAGATAGGACCTGGTATTGGAACCATGACACAGTATCTTTGCGAAGCGGCTAGAGAAGTCGTAGCAGTAGAGATTGATAAGAATTTGATTCCTATCTTAGAAGATGACACATTGGCGGCTTATGACAACGTAACAGTTATCAATCAGGATATTTTGAAACTTGATTTAAATAAACTTGTTGAGGAACGTAATAATGGAAAGCCAATTAAGGTAGTTGCAAACCTGCCATATTACATTACAACACCTATTATTATGGGATTATTTGAGAAGGACACTCCGATTGAGAATATTACTGTAATGGTACAGAAAGAAGTTGCACAGCGTATGCAGGTAGGCCCTGGAACAAAAGATTATGGTGCCCTTTCATTGGCTGTCCAATTTTACGCAGAACCTTATATTGTGGCTAATGTACCACCAAACTGTTTTATGCCAAGACCAAATGTTGGTTCAGCAGTAATTCAGCTTACAAAGCATAAAGAAAAGCCGGTAAAGGTGAAAGATGAAAAATTAATGTTTCAGTTAATACGAGCATCCTTTAATCAGAGAAGAAAAACCTTACAGAATGGACTAAATAACTCAAGTGAACTTCACTTTACAAAAGAGCAAATTGTATCAGCGATTGAAGAGGCTGGACTTGTAGCTACTATTCGAGGTGAAGCACTTACGTTAGAGGATTTTGCTAGATTATCTGATATCCTTAGCCGAAAACAGGATGGATGTTAAACTATATAGCATCTGTAATGGTTTGTATAAAGAGACAGAGCCTGTACAGTTTGGGGGGAAGTACAGGCTCTAATTGAGATTTGATTTTCGTACGTTTGAGGAGTCGAGTTTTAGACTGTACGAAAAATACGAATTAATATAAGTTTAGGTACCATACAGTAGGCGTAGAAACTACTGCATCTGTTAATATTATTGCTCATTTTGTATAAAAAATAAATCAGACTTTATTCCTATTTTTCCAAGAATTAGCGAGGTTCTTAAATTATGTACATAAGATCTAGTTTCGAAAATAATAAAAACCCATCTGCTAAATACACAGAGTGGGTTTTTATCATTTATAATACTTTATTTAAAAAGTCAATTGTTCTTGGATTTTTAGGATTAACTAGAACCTCTTCTGGTGTTCCTTCTTCGACAATGTAACCACCATCCATAAAAACAACACGACTAGCAACTTCTCTTGCAAATCCCATTTCGTGAGTAACAATAACCATTGTCATTCCATCGTTGGCAAGCTGCTTCATAACATTGAGAACTTCACCAACCATTTCTGGATCAAGGGCACTTGTTGGCTCATCAAATAGCATAATATCTGGATTCATAGCTAACGCTCTTGCGATTGCAACACGTTGTTTCTGTCCACCAGATAACTGAGAAGGATAAGAATCTGCTTTTTCTTTTAAACCTACTTGGTCAAGTAATTCAAGAGCCTTTTTATCGGCTTCTTCCTTAGTCATTTTCTTTAGTTGAACAGGAGCTAGTGTAATATTCTCTTTTACTGTCATATGTGGAAAAAGGTTAAAGTGCTGAAACACCATACCAATATTCTCGCGAATTTTGTTAATGTCATTTTTCTTATCCCTAAGATCCATCCCATCTACAATGACAGTTCCAGAAGTAACTTTTTCAAGACGATTTAGACATCTTAAGAAAGTACTTTTACCAGATCCAGAAGGTCCAATTAGGCATACCACTTCGCCTTCTTTGATTTCCATATCGATTCCCTTCAATACTTGAAGACTGTGGTAGCTTTTTTTAAGCTTTTCAACATGTACTTTATTTTCCATACGCGGTCTTCCTTTCAATATATCTAGAAATCTTAGTAATTGTATAAATAACGATGAAGTAGTATACAGCAACAAGTGACCACATTGCCATAGACTCATAGTTCTTAGCAATTACAAGTTTACCAGCCATTGTAAGCTCACGAATACCGATGATACTTAAAATCGAAGTATCTTTCAGTGTGATGATAAACTGGTTAATCAGTGAAGGAGTCATTGTGCGAAGTGCTTGTGGTAATATAACTTTGCGCATTGCTACATGGGTTGGAAGTCCTAAACTGCGAGCTGCTTCCATTTGACCCTTGTCAACTGCTTCAATACCACCACGAATAATTTCAGCCATGTATGCACCAGCATTTAAACTGATAGCAATGATACCAGCTGTCATTTCACTCATTCTGATACCCAAAGCGCCAGGTAAGCCGAAGTAGATAATATAGGCTTGAACTAGGAATGGTGTACCACGAATGATGTTAATGTATATACTTGTAATGATTTTAAGGTATTTGTTTTTGGAAACATTGATAACGGCACATAAAATACCGATGATGCTTGCAAATATGATACCTATAATCGTAAGTTGTAAGGTGATTCCTAAGCCCGAAAGTAAGTCGCCACCAAATTCTACTAACAAATCAATCAGTTTCATTTCATCATTCCTTATTTTTTTCTAAACATTATATTTAACAAAGGTACAATAGATTGTTTATGCTGTATATTTATCTAGGATTGCTTGATATGTTCCATTTGCTTTAATGTTTTCAAGGCCTTTGTTGAATTTATCTAAAAGTTCAGCATTCTTGCCTTTGTTTACGGCAAATCCGTATGAAGAAGTGTTTTCCTGTTCACCAACAACTTGTAATGCTAAGCCTTGTTTGATGGCAAATGCAACAACAGGGAAGTCTTCAAAACAAGCAACTGAACCGCCTGCGATTACTTCGTCGTACATTCCTGAAGAATCCTCGAATGTCTTTATCTTGAAGTTGTATTTTTCCTGAATTGATTCTGCAAATGCAGCACCTTGTGTACCTAATTTTACAGCAACCGACTTTCCGTTCAGATCGTCATAACTTTTAACATTTGTAGTTGTATTTTTAACAGCCATTGTGACACCAGCCTCATAATATGCAGTTGAGAAGTCATATTTCTGGGTTCTTTCATCTGTAATGTTCATACCAGCGATTACACCATCAACCTGTTTTGACTCAAGTGCAGTAATTGCTGCATTGAATCCTAGGGTTTTTAATTGATATTCAAACCCTTGATCTTCTGCAATTGCAGCTAATATATCCATGTCTATACCAACCATTGTTCCGTTGTCTTCATACTCAAATGGTGCAAATGTAGTATCTGTAGCGATTAAGTACTTTCCGCTATCAGAAGAAGAACTACCACAACCAGTAACTAGTGCCGTCATCATTGAAAAAACTAATATCATAGATAACATTTTTTTTAATCTTTTCATCATATCTTCCTCCAATTTGTACGTAAACTAATCCATATATAAGGACTGTAAGTGTATTAGGTATATGCTAAAGATTCGCAACTATCTATTCTTATCTTTCCCTCAATTGCATAAAACATTCGCTAACTGATTTGAGTATAATTGAAATGATAAATTAGCAATAACTTATCATCCTATAATTAAACCAATAAACAAACCAATTTACAATAGGAATATAATGGCAAGTTTCAGAATATATATAGTTGAATGTATATTTTTATAAGGAGTTGGTGATATGGCGGATTATAAAAGATTGGTTTCATATATATATAATTATGAAGCAGGAATTCGAAACAGAAATATTGGTTTTAGCCGTGTAGAGTCGAAAAATGGTCAGTGTAAGGTAACAATACATATTACAGCCAGTATTTCTTCTGTGGAGCCGTTAAAGGTGTATCTTTTTCATCGAAACGGGTTCAAAATGGAGGGAATTTTGCTTGGCACAATGGCTGTAAAAAATGGAACAGGGGACTTTAGAACTGAGACAAAGGCCAATGCGCTGATGGATACAGAGTATAGCTTGAATGATATAAGTGGAGTTCTTATTATACTAAATCAAAATAAGTTTTTTGGTTCTCAATGGGATGACCAGGAAATTCACATAGAAAATTTCTATGAGTATACTAAAAAAGCAGAGCAAGAATCGGTAGCACAGCTTGTGAAAGATATTGAATTAAAGCCACAGGATGTTACAGAAATGTTAATGGAAGAGGATTTAGCAGAGCAGGTAAGAAAGCCTTTGATTACAGAAGAGGTTCAAGCCGCTGAGTTAGAAAAGTCTAATAAGGTGAGTGAAGCGATCGAGACAGTTGCCAGCGTAGTACAGTCTATCTTTCAAGAGGAAAAGCAAGAAGAACCTGTGGTATTCCAAGAAGAGCAGGACATTAACGCTTCGGAGGTGTCAGAAGAGAACAATACAGAAAAGTCAGAGGAAAGTTCTGTTCCTGAAAGTAAAGAAGTCTATATGGAATCGGCCTCAGTCACAGAAGAATCTGTGGAAGAAGAAAAATCGGAAAAAGTAGAATCAGCTGAATTAAAGTTTGAAGAAGAAAAGTCTGAAGAAGAGATAGAGGAAATAAGCCTAAAGGAGGAAGAAACAAATTCCTTAAAGGATGAGCAGATAGAAGCAAAGGAACAGGTACAAGTTGAGGCAACAACGTTACAGGAAACCTGCTGTTGCAGCGAAAACTATCCAGAATGTGTTAGACGAATATTAAAGAGTTTTCCGCCTGTAAAACCTTTTCCAGAAAGTGAGGCAAAGAACTGGGTTCGTATTGAGCCAAAAGATATTGGAATGCTACCTGTGGAAACATGGGTACTTGCCAATAACAGTTTTTTGCTCCATGGTTACTACAACTATCGTCATTTAATATTTGGAATACTCAAATTAGACAAAGGTGAACAGTATGTAATTGGAGTTCCAGGTGTCTTACAGAGTACCGAACAGACTATGGCTGGTATGTTCGGATTTCACCGATTCCTATCAGCAAATGAAGGTGAAAACCAGTACGGGACATTCGGTTACTGGGTACAACAGGTTGTTTTATAAACCTAGTCAGGATAAGGGGTAATGAGCGAATAACATGCATGATCATGCCAAGAACCATTTAACTTTGCATAAGAAGCTCTAACCCCTTCTCTATTAAAACCGGCCTTTTCAATAAATAAGAGAGAGGGAAGGTTCTTTGTGTGAATGAGGGCTTCGATCCTATGAAGCTTAAACTTGGTAAAAACGAGCATACAAGCATATTGTACCGCTTCAAGGCAGTATCCATTTCTAGTATAATTATGGTCGATTTTATATCCAAGGGTACAACTCTGAAAAATTCCATGTACAATATTATGAAAGCTAACAGTTCCGATAGGTTTATGAGGATTGTTTTTTAAAAAAATGTAAAATCGTATCTGTGCACCTTTCTCATAAGCAAGATAGTCGTAATATAACATCTTACCTTGGTAGTCAATGGTGTAGAAAAGTTTATCTCGATCCGGTTCCCATGGTTCAAAGAAATCTCTATTGTTGATATAAAATTCTAACACTTCTGGTGCCCAGTTAGGGTCTAATACTTTTAAAATTAATCTATCTGTGCTAAATTCTGTGAACATAGTGCCTCCAAATAGTCTGGTTTTTATAGACCTATAATAGCACACTTTTTTACATAAGGTGTGGCAATATCAAGAAAAAAATCTAATTCTTTCCTGGAGTAACTTGAATAAATGGGATGTATAACTTCAGAAGATTCTCGGTATGGCTGAAGATAATATGCTTTTGCACCTTGTATCCGTTTGCAGATACTTAAAATGTCTTCTTTTGTATGAAGCTCTTTCATAATAGTTGTACGAAATTCATAGTCACAGTTACTCTGCATTATGTAATCAATAGAATCATTTATTTTTTCTCTAAGAAGGTGATCGGTGCCGGTAGTTATCTTGTACTTATTCCAAGAATTTTTTATGTCCATGGCAATATAGTCAACAAGATTATTGTCCAGTAATTCATTTATTTTTTCAGGATTCGTTCCATTGGTATCTAGTTTTATCTTATATCCAAGGGTTCGAACTTTTTCAATAAATTGGGTTAAGTCTTGCTGTATGGTAGGCTCACCACCAGTGATACAAACCGCTTCTAATTTATCTTTTCTAGATTCAAGAAAATGAAGTACTTCTGCCTCTGAAATGTTAGGAACCGTATTAGGATAAAGAACTAAGTTTTTGTTTTGGCAGAAGGGGCAAGTAAGGTTACAGCCCCCTGTAAAAATAGTAGCAGCCAAGCAACCTTTATAGTCAAGCAACGTCAGTTTTTCTAATCCTTTTATTCGCACAATACCCTCTCCTTGTATAAATTTGGATTTTCTATGTTTAATCCTACATCCTTTTTGGTATAATGTAAAGGAAATAGATTTGAATGTAGGGATTTCTTGTGATAGAATAGTTCAGATTTTACAAATAGGAGATATTTATGGAAGACGAGAAATATATGAAAGAAGCAATTAAGCAGGCAAAACGGGCTTTTAAACAAGATGAAGTTCCAATTGGCTGTGTCATTGTACAAGATGGAAAGATCATTGCGAGAGCTTATAATAAAAGAAACATGAAGAGAAATCCTCTGGCTCATGCTGAAATTATGGCAATTAACAAGGCTGCAAAGGTGACAGGTGACTGGCGATTAGAAGATTGTGTTATGTACATTACGCTGGAGCCATGTCAAATGTGTGCTGGTGCAATTGTACAGGCTAGAATTCCCAAGGTTGTGATTGGTAGTATGAATCCAAAGGCTGGTTGTGCTGGTTCGATACTTAATCTGCTTCAGGTACAGGCCTTTAATCATCAGGTTGAACTGGTTAAGGGTGTTATGGAGAAAGAATGCACCGATATGTTGCAGGACTTTTTTAAACAGCTTCGAGATAAAAAGAAAGAAGAGAAGAAAAAATTAAAAGAGCAATCTTGACAGAGCAAACTTTTTTGCGTATACTAAACTTACGCTTTTTTGAGCGTAATTAATTTGTTAATAATTCTTCCGTGCAGCTGGGGAGTTAGCGGTGCCCTGTACCTGCAATCCGCTACAGCAGGAGTGATATCATGCCTCGGATTTGACTTTGTGGAGCTGCCCTTTATAAGTGGCGTTGACGTTCTGGTCTCGCGCAACAGGAATCTGTGAACCGTGTCAGGTCGGGAACGAAGCAGCACTAAGCAGAGTGCCCTGTGTGCCGTGAGGGTGCTGGGACTGAGTTAACTGTAAAGGTAACGTCTGTGAAGCTTTTTCAAAGCGTGATGCACGGATTATTCATAATAATTCGATAAACTTTAAAATCAAAGATGCAAGTGACACTGTTACTTGTATCAAATATTGACAACTAACTTCGTCTAGTATAAGTTAGTTGTCTTTTTGTTAGGGCATGGCCCTGTTTCTCATTGTGGAGTTTTTCCCAACGGAAAAA
>ERZ808278.390-NODE-390-length-30855-cov-4.492403_pt1 | contig 30855 bp, 57 predicted proteins | sample MGYA00521239_ERZ808278 | MGnify/ENA primary metagenome ERZ808278 (study PRJEB31516, sample SAMN03275600) | gut metagenome | biome: mammalia-associated habitat; material: feces | host: Papio cynocephalus | place: Kenya | collected 2012-07-17 ... | reverse complement strand
GTTTAGAGTCTGGTAGTATTTGTTATTGGCACACCTTAAAGGATTCGAACCTCTATCTATGGTTTTGGAGACCACTATTCTAGCCATTGAACTAAAGGTGTAGAGTGTGCTCCTCAATTAAGAGGAGCGTATGCTTATGAGTATTGTTAAATTGGTGGTACTTGGAGTAATAGAAATGGTTTATGTCTTATGTCAGGGTTATTACCAAGTACCTTTATTGGCTCTCCCAGCTGGACTCGAACCAGCGACGTACGGATTAACAGTCCGGTGTTCTACCAACTGAACTATAGGAGAATATTAACGAATGGGAATTATACATTCTAATACAGGGCTAATGCTCTACCTGTTGAGCTATATCTGCTAGTGCAGATAGTAGGATTCGAACCCACAACTTTTAGCTTGGCAAAGGTATAGAAGGAAGATTGTATATATCCATTCGTTATGTGTTTGCATAGATTTTATCTACTAACATATTATGATTTTATGCTATAAAGAGTAAAATCTTTCATAGAATAACTTTTTATAAATTACTTCTCTTAATGGTGGGTAGAGTTGGATTCGAACCAACGAAGCTTGCGCAACAGATTTACAGTCTGCCTCCTTTAACCACTTGGATATCTACCCAAAAATACTGCTAGGATAACTAGGGGGAAAATTTATGATGAAACAAACAAATAATTAATTGAAGGAAGTATTATTATCATCTATCCTAGCAGTTACAATATTAAATTGTTAAAATGGCTGGGCGAGATAGAATCGAACTATCATTACATGAGTCAAAGTCATGTGTCCTACCGTTGAACGATCACCCAATGTTACGGAGCATATTAATGCTCCGCTTGTCAAGGTTGAGTCACCATGTACTTTTACTAAGTACAAAAATTATATAATATTATAGGTTTGAAAGGAAAAAATTATGAGGAGTTATTTAAAATAACTAAATGGTCACTCCGACGAGACTCGAACTCGTAATTCTCACCGTGAAAGGATGATGGCTTAACCATTTCGCCTACGGAGCGTCATAACCTATAAGGGATATATGGGAGACTTGTGCGTCTCCCTCGACTCGTTTGTTTTCTTATTAACTTTTTATGTACATAATATAATACCTATTTCTACATCTTATAACACTTATTTTTAATTTTTTTATTTTCTATATCCAGGTACACCTGTATTAGATGTAATGATACCTCTAGCACCTGGTTGTAGTATATCTTGTGAAGACATTTTGCATATCTTTTTCTTGGTTGTTTTTGTTTTCTTTTTAGTTGTTGTCTTCTTCTTTATCATCTATATCATCTCCTAATCTCCATGTATCTGGAGGATCTATAAATATACAATCGTTAAATATTTTAGTTATATCACATTTATCACAATCTTCATATCTATTACATATATCTATGAAAGGTTTTAAATGTTTATATAAATCTTTATTCATCTTGATCATCCTGTTCTTCTTCGTTATCTATATCATCTTCATATACATAGTCAGGATTGTATCGTCTTTTATTTCTTATTGTTTTACATCTATTACATTCATTATTAAGACGATCCCATCTATCTTTCTTATATATAAATTCACTCACTGGTAAATAGTTTTTACATCTACTACATCTTTTCTTTTCTACACCATTTTCGAATATATGTGGTATTCTAGGTGGCATACTATCACTTCTTTCTTATATATTATGCTTAAAATAATATTACTGACATCAGTTCGGTATTTATAATATGAGGTGAATAAAAATGACAATAGTAAAAAAGAAACACATGTTGTTCGGTACTGTAAGGTTTGATCAAGGATATCCTTTCCTAGAAGATGTAGCGAAAGCTCTTAACTATAGAGATAATTCTTATAAATCTTACGTAGGTGATAATGTAATAATTAAAAATAATCATATACTTGTTAATGACGAAGGCATTGATTCTCTTATAATACATTCTAATATTAAAACACCTATAGTGTTTAGTCAATGGATGTTTGAGTTTATACTTCCTTCATTAAGAAGAGAGGAAGTTATAGAACATCCTAAAGTTAATAAAGAATCTGTCAAGGAACAATCTCTTGCTAAGAAATTAAATGATTCATTTATTAATCATGTTAAATCTATTGATGGTTGGATAACAGTTCCTGTACATGGTTTTAGTAATAACCATATGTATAGTTATACTGAAAATGGAAATATAGTAAAATCAAAAGCTTATTGTGTGTGGAGACATAGATTTCCTACACAATACTTAGATAAGCTATCGCATATAGATTTTACTAAGCCTATACAAGCATATTATATATTTGATCATAAAGAAGAGTTTGATACTCCTAACTTTAATAAATCAATAGCTGATGTAATAGCAGATTACTTTGGAGTAGATGACCATCAAATAGTAAATGAGATATGTCTTCAAGGTAAGATAGTAGATACATATGATGAAGGTAAGATACACATATTTTTATATAACATATAACAAAAGCACCCAACTAAGGGTGCTTATTTATTTATAAGTCTTTACGATACTTATTATATACTTTTATAAATTTTTGTGAGTTTCTATTTGCTTGGTTATAGTTATAACTATAGTTTTCGAAATATAATCCTCTATTATAATATGCATAAGTCCACCATATTACATTACTAGGGTGTTTCTTTTTAGCTTTATTATAGCATAGAGTTATCATTTCATATGAACCTGCTTCTATATTGTCTGCTACATTATATTTTAATCCATTAGCTATTTTATTTCCCATAGCTTTTCTTATTGTTGGTATTACGCTACTATTAACTTGCATGATTCCATAATCTACAGAACCATTTCTATTTACATGTCTTATCATTTTAAAATCTGATTCTACTTCCATTGTAGCAAGTAATATTGCTACTTTTCTTTTATATTCTGAACTACTTGTATTCTTACCTGATCTATTTCTAGCTGTTACTGCTGCTCTCTTTATTTTATATTTTGATATACTTGGATGAGCTTTTTTATTATTATTATACACTCTGTTTATACTTTTGCTGCTTAAAGTATGTGAAGATGCTGCACTTGCTTTGACAGGTGTGCATCCTAGAACAAGACACATTGCTAATGCTCCTGCTATTACTTTCTTTGTTGTCCTGGGCCCTACTATTTTCTTTATAATTTTCATTTAATCAATCTCCTTTTAATTATAATTTTTGCTATGTTATTGTATTACGTATAAATATTACCATATTTGTAAATAATTTGTAACTTCTTATGATTATTATAGCATAGTAATATAATTATTTGGCACTTTTTATTTCTATTTTATGTCTTTTCTTGTTAATTGCGTCCATTCTTAATTGCTTAATAATGTTGCCGTTAGCTTGTTTGTGACCTAATAAGTCACATGCATTACAGTCTTTATTTAATTCACAATATTTTACATATTCACATTTAATATTTTTCATAATTTTATCACTCCCGTATGTTTACTGACAGAGTTACTGACATAAAAATACCAAAGCATTGCAATTACTTATATTATTCTAGGTGACATAAAATAAGTAGTTTTATGCCATATAAAAAGGAGCTGCAATTATACAGCTCCATAGTTTGCTTGAGTTTTTAGTATTACAAACTTAATTAGTAATCATAAAAGTGTTACAAAAATCAAAAATATATTACTCATGTTGTCATCACTCCTTTACAAGTTTTTTCTAAATTCCGCTATAATATATTCATGCTTCTGCTTTGTATTTTTATTTAAAAATTTTATCTTATGGTCTGGATGATTTCTTTCAAATAACCAGCCATCCTCTGTCATTATTTTAATATGAATATTTAGAGACTCATAATCTGAATACAGAAATACTATTTTCTTTCTTTGTAAATAGATATGAGTCTCATCTTTCCAGAATAAAATTTTCTCTTTATTCAGTTTTTCTTCTAACTGTTCTAATGCTATGTTACTTAATGTTTCCATAATATATGTACGATGTCCTTTCTATTGATTGTATTCCTCCCAATATATTATTCTACAAAAGTAAGCAAAATATTACTATAATTCTTTAGCAGATTTGTTATCTTCATTTCCTGCTAGTATATTCTCTAACAGTTTTTGTGCTTTAACAGTTTCTGCTATTGCTGCTGCGTTATGTTCTTTAGCATTTGTTGTATTAGGGTCTGTATATGGTTTACCTATTTCAGATGTTAATGTTTCTAGGTTAGAATGAGTTATTTCTCTTTGCGCTTCTTTAACTGCTTCTAATGCGTTTACCACATATATATGTGCTAATTGAGATTTTTCATCTACGACTAATTCTCTATCTGTAGCTTGTGCTAATTCTTGTGCTTGTTTCATTTGTGCATATATTTCAGCTCTTTGTCTTTCTATTTCTTCCATTATTATATAAGCTTCTTCACCGAATTTTTCTACTAACTTAGATAGTTTAACATTTTTAATTCTTTTCATTTGTTCATAAGCTACTTTGCTAAATCTAAATGAACCATCTGCTAATCTAGATACATCTAATATTTCAACTGATTCTGGGTCAACACCATATCTCTTAGTAATATAATGGCGTGCTTCATCTGCAGTTTCATATAGACGAGTACAAACATAAACAGATTGCGCTTGATTAAATCCAAATCCCATATAACCTGTCATTTCTAAACTATAATCAGTTCTTTGATTCTTTCTAGGATTTAATTTATTTCTTAACTGCACAATGTTAACTTCTAATGCTCTGTTTAATCCTTGAGATAAGCATACTGTATGTTTAAAGTCACTTAAATATGTTGCTTTATATTTATTTCCTTTTGATTTAAGTAATAATCGTACAGCTTTACCACTGTTTTCTAGGTCTTCTTTTATAACTAATGCTTCATCCATAGTCTTAACTATATCTTCTAACTCAAATGTAGTTCTTTTTCTAGGTGCTAATGATATTATAGCTATTTCATATTTACCTTTAAACATTTCTTCTGCTTTTCTTATTAAACCTTTGTTACTTAATACTTCGCTTGCCTTTTTCATCTTTATATTCCTCCGTTTATTTAAATATTTGTATAAAAAAAAGGACCAGTAGAAATACTGGTCCTCATTTATCTGTTATTATAATAGTTCTGAAGTTATATATGCTGTGTCATATGGTGTAACTACTACAGCTTCATATGTTTCAACATCTTCCACTGTTTCTTCTATAGTATTACCATTTTCATCTACAGTTTGTACAACTCTTTCGACTATTTTACTTCTTACTGTGTCGTTATCATCAAGCTTATCTTTATCTGCTATAAAGATTATATCAGCTTCTTTTATGTCATCTACTATTTCACCTCTTGCATGTGCATTCATAGATATTAATTCATAAAGATTAGGTTTGGTTGTTTTAACTAATCCTTCTAATATTACAGTAGTTCTAGATTTGTTATCTAAAACAGTACGACTATAGTCACAAATACCAGAACCTAAGTCTGCCCATATTAGTTTTCTATTTTTAACATCTATTACGCAAGGTATAGTAGATCTTTCTTCGCTAGTTAAATCTAGTTTAACTTTAGCTAATGAAGGTTCGTATGATGCTATTTCAGCTCCTTCTGGGATTTCCATATATCCTACGAATGCTTCAGGTAATTGATAAAAAGGTTGTGAGCTAAATGAATGTACAGTTACAACCATATATCTTACACCGTCTCTAACCTTATCTAGTTTTATGTCTACATATTCAGTGGCTCCGCCTTTATTGTGTGGTGCATCTGTAAAGTCACCAGAATGTTGACAACCTTCGGCATGTGTTTTAGAAAAATTAACTCTATCTACCATTTTGAAGTCTTCATCGTACATTCCTATAGATAAATCTAAGTCTGTACGATATTCTCTTTCATCTATCATAGCATTTAACCAGTGGCAATAGAATCTTATATTATCGCTTGTTATATCGAATTTAGATCCTCTTTCAACTGGTTTAGATGTTTTACTCATATCTCTTAATTTAAGAGGAGCAACGTATTGTCTCATCTCTGGGTCTATATAGACTTTACCTAAACTAGATTTTTCTGATAACATATCGTTCATTAGATCAGATAGTAATTCTGATACAGAAACTAATGTATCTATATCTAAGTCTTCTAGGTTATTTTCCCTAGCATATAGCTTCGCCATTTGTCCCTTTGGATAGAAGACTCTTAAATTATTATTGCTAGATCTATTTTCAAAATAGTTAGCTATAGTTAATAATGTACTTATTGGCACATTATTATATGCTGCTTTAACAAAGCATTGTACAACTGCATTAGTATTATATTCTATTTCTTCAGCTAATAATAATACTCTATTTAAACTTCTAGCAAATTCGCCAGGTCTTTGTTCTAATAGTTTTAATACAGTATGTATATCTTTATTCTTAAATGCTCTTTCTTTTCTACTATTAAATGTTTTTGATTGTAAGCTTTTGGCATTATTTCTTAGGCCGTCGAAACATTTAAAGGTATTAGCGTATCTAGATTTATATTCACCTGGATGTATCTTTTCGCCAAGTTTTAAGAACATTGATTTATGTCTTAATAAATCTTCATAGTTATTAGTACCTAGTCTATTAAACATATCTAATAACATTCTTCTTTCATTTCTTTTAAAGTTTCTGAACTTACTAGAATGTGCTAATGACACATCTCCATCAGATAATGCTACAGCATATCTTAATACATCTGTATATGTTTTAAAGTATTTAGATACAATATTTCTTACATTATTATATCCATACTCTTTAACTAATACAGAAGTTATATATGCTATGTTTTCTTTTATATCTAATGTTTCAGGCATTAATTTATCTAAACGTATGCCAGAATGTATAAGAGATGACTCAGATAATATAATATTTATATCTGATTGATCTTGGCTTGAATAAGATACTTTACTACTTATTAATTGTTTACACATATTAATATAATCTTCTTCAGTGCCTAAATCTATTCTTTCTAAAGAACCATCAACCAATACATTTTCTAGTTCTTCTCTGAATAATTCATCGCCATATCTTTCTATTAATGCATCCATTGCTTCTGGATCATCTTTCAAATCTACATAAGCGTATTGAAATACTCTTATAGATAGATTATTTGGAAATTCTGCAGTAGAGAAATTATGGAATAATGGTGTCATATTTTCTCTTTCACCACGATCTTCTCTACAGAAGTCAACTAAGGATTCACTTAACATTTGTATGTCTGCAGTATGTTTACCTAATAATGCATTAGTTAAATCCGTAGACATTCTAAAACCTAGACGTCTTAGTTCTTCTGTTAATACATACATTAATTGCATGTTTTGTTCAGATGCTCTTATAGCATCTATATCTCCTATCACAAATTGTTTCTTTCTTCTAAACAATATTGAATTCATGTCTTTTGTTATCATAATATAACCTCCTTAAAATATAAGTGTAATGCCATACACCATTTGTATGGGCTTTTTAGTATACATAATATATATATGGTAAACCTTTTAATGCAAATTCTTTGTAATTTTTGGATTACCATTATCATCTATATAAATTCTTTTCGTATAATAAAGGCCCAGAGCACGTAATCCAAATGATTTTCTCTTAGTGCCTTTATGATATCTCATCTGATTTACAATAATTAAATCAACATCATTATCTTTGCATAGAGCTATTATCTCTCTTATCTTTTTAAAAATATCAAAATCATATTGTAAATTATTTATATTCTTATCGCTTGTTACATTAGGTAACGAATCGATCACTATAGTATCTAAATCATTAATGGTTCGTGCAACTAGTTCATATATATCATTAATATCATTATTCCTAAAGATGAACATATTCTTAGGATAATCTAAATTATCTTGAAGCTTACAATCTACATCTATATATAATGACGCTTTATTCTTATCTAGTAATGATAATGCATATAATGTTTTGCCTACAAAATTATTTCCATATACTTCTATTATCTCAGCCATTTTAGTTTGTGCTATTATCTGCGTCTCCGACGTCAACATAATCACCTTCATCTATATCTGTATCTGGTTCTTCTATTGGAGCATACATGTTTTCTATTCTTTCTCTATTTGCTTCAATTAGCTGATGTGTTGCTCTAACACTATCAAATATTTCTAGGTATTCATTATCTAACTTATTTTGCACACCTAATTCTATCTTTTTATTTATTTCATCTGTTTTAGAATCTAATTCTAGCTTTTGAGATATTTCATTAAATAAATCACTAAATGCAATTATAATATCATCAAAATCTATTTCTACGTTATTAACTGAGAAATGTACAGATGCCATTAATTCATTAGTGCTTATTATTGATTCACTCTTATTAACGATGTCATTTAATTCTTCTATTGATAATGAGCTATTGTCTTTGTTGGCTACATTATTTAATAGTTCTCTAAGAACAGTGCCTGTTGCTATATTTACTTTTGATAATTTCATATATCTATCTCCTTATATTATTAGAGGCGTTAATTAAAACGCCTCATTATTATAATCCTTGCCCCATTCAGAACATATTGCTCTAGCCATACAACTAGAACAATGATATCCTATACATGGATACAATAAGTTATTTTCTATGCAGTTGCCTACATTCTTTACTATTAATTCTAATTTATTTAAATCTCTTTCTAATCTTGCTGTATATTTATCTTTGCTAATATTATAATTATGATAAGTAATAAAAGTATTTTTATTAAACATCTTTTTTATTGCGTATGCGTCTAGACTATGTTTAATATTATTATCTATTAAATATGACTCTGGCATTCTATTAGAAAAACTAGGTACTAATATTTCTATGTCATCTCCATATTTAGATATCATATCTATTTGTCCTTCGACTGCATATGATGTTCCGGGTATTTCTATATGATATGGAATATCAACATCTAACACTTCTATATGTTTATCTCTTAATAATTCATATACTCGATATAGCATACCCCAACCTTCTATTACTTTCTTAGGCAATATTTCATTCTGATGTTGAATACATATTTTATCCCAATGCTTTTTAATTCTAGCATCGAGACCTTCTAGGCCATTATAATTATAATCATTAATAATCCATTTATATGATTTATGTAATAATGTATTATATGTATCAGGTTCATTAATATTATTATTTTTATAAACCATATACTTTATTGGACAAGATATAAAGTTTAATAAATCAGATTCTTTAATCAGCATCGTTTTCACCTACTCTAGGATATTTATATATTGCATCTTGCATTCTTATACAATCTACAAACATTTGTTGTATTGATCCTACAGTTGGTCTACAAAAATGTACTTCAGTTGCTTCGCCATCTTGAGCTTCTATTAGTTGATAAATTTGTTCATAAAATTGTTTAGGAATTCCATATTCAAATTCATCAAGAACTTCTATGTCATTAAATTCTTCTCTTATTCTAAATAGAGAAGTAATAGGATGTGCATCATCTCTATAACAATTTCTTAGCATAGCAGCTATTATTAGTACGTCTATATATTGTTGTCTTGTTGTAGGTTGTAAAACATCTCTATATATCATATCGTCTAATATTATCTCACATAGCTGCAAATCTTTATCTGTAAGAGTATAATTAGCTTTTTCTAGGGCTTTTCTTACAAATATTCTTTCATCATTTTCCATTAGAAAATCTATAAATCTTTCTCTATTAGATGTATCTGCTAATTCTGGAAACATTTCTTTGCAAGTTACTATTCTTATTCTATTTTTCATATATGCCATTCACTCCTAGTATCTATTTTATTTTCTTTAATATTTTTGATACTTCACTTTTATTTAGTTCTTCGTCATTTATATATATGTGTGTACTTTTGTCTATCATTCCTTTAAATGGTTTGAATTCGCTTACTATAATTGCAGCTCCTAACCATATAAAAAAATTCGAGAACACAAACTTCAAAATTTCTAATACCATTGACATCACTCCTATATATTTATACTTTAAATTCTTGATATTGCTTTATTATATTTTGCATTCTTCTTATTTGTTCATCTATAAGTTTGTTATATCCTTCTTTGGCTTTATCTTCTGTTAATGCATAATATCTATTACATGCGAGTACTGCACTAGATTTCTTTATTTTTCCTTTTTTATTGTATTCATAGAACTCGCCATCTTTAATTATTCCTAGGACAGGTGGTTGATTTAACGAAAAGCTGTCACATTTTGAACTGGGCTCAAATGCATAACCCCATACGTCTTTACCTATAAACTCGTCATATCTATTATACATAACTACATTCCTCCATAGTCTTTTAGTACCTCTTTTATTGTCAAAGGAAGTATTTTGTTTATTTGCTTTCTTAACACAGATTCTTCTATATCTTTTAATATATCTGATTCTTCTTTCATCATGTCTTCATATACAAGTGGAGATAATGTTTTTATTAATAGACCCATTTTCTCTATTATAAAGTCATCTCTTGTTAAAACTCCTTCATCTACTTGTTTAAGCATTATTTTATCTACTCTAGGTTTAGTAAGTACTGTTTTTATCAAGGCTCTTTCTTTTTCATGTATATTAGGATTCTTAGGTAATTTTTGTCTTTGTATCTCTGCAAATCTTTCGCTTACAAGTTTTACAAAGCATTGTTCTTGATTACAATTTTTATATTTAGGATTCTTAACTACTATACCTTCACCTTCATCTGGTCTTAAAGTCATAGTAGATTTTCCTATATATTGAGCTAATTGATCGTAGTCTTTAAATTCTCCAATATAGAAAAATGGTACTGTGTTTAGACCAAGTCTTGCAGCTTCAAACATTACTAAATCATCTGGTAGATATTCTTCTGTTTCTTCGTCCCATATGCTAAATAAATAGAAATTATGATAATATTCTTCTTTATAAACTACTTTATGTGGCACTAGCCATTCTCCAACATATCTATATGTAGGAACTAATTTTTCTTTTATCGGTACAATATTTTTTACTATCCAATCATAATAACCTTGTAGTGTATTATCATATTGTACTCTTTTTTTTCTTGAGAACGCAGAAACTCCCATTGGTGATTCACAATCGTCATCTCTTATAAAGCTTGCATTAGCTCCATCTATCTTTTCTGTGATACTTATTCTGTCTCCTGGAGTTAACACTTCTACTGTTTGCGGTTTTCCATATCTTACAATGTCCATATATTTCTTTAGTTCTTTCAAATGCTATTCCTCCTTATAATCTCTTTTCTTTATGTATGGATATGCTTTATCTTCATAATATCGTTTTTTACACGACGGGCATACATGTTCATGATATTGCCTTTCTTGATCTTCTAATGTAGAATAATAAATAGTTTCTATGTTACACTTATCACAATAGTGTTGTAAATACTCTACATTATCGGATATTTTAGTCTTTTTAATCATAATATCCCTTCTTTATAGTAGTCTTAGTCTTTGTATCCATTTAGGTATACTTTCGTCCTTATCGTATACACCTAAACATACTGCAGTAATGCTATCAGGTTCAACTTCTGTCAATCCTCTATCTCTTACTGTTGTATAACCTCTTCTTTCACATTCAAGTAAAACTTTTTCATGTGCTTTTAACACAACTATTGTGTCTCCATTATTCTTAAAAGAATCAATTACATCAGTAAAGATCGTTGGAATTACATCTTGTGCTTTGTTTAGTGTATAAAGATAATCAAATACTGCATGAGCGGTATGAGCTCCTATTTTACCAGGGCTCATATTTAAATCTTCATTAATAACTATATACATTACTTTTCGCATTGCATCACTCCTAACTCTTTAATAAAAATATATATGTGGCAGTTAATATAATAATGACTGATATAACCTCTACTATTATATACATTAGACTACCTCACTCGTTACTTCTAACGTATCAGGATTTATTATAATTAATGTCTTTCCGGGATTTACTTTTTTAAAATAATCAATACAATGACCACTGCCACTTTTCATATCTCTTACGCATGCTATCAATATATCGCTATTATTTGCTATATATTCATTTCTTTTAAATAACTTTTTAGGATTGTATTTACCTTCTGCTGTATTAGGTACTTTATAGTCATTTAGTGTGTCTACATATGTTAAATAATCTGAGTGTTCTTTACACTCATTATATATATTTACTGATTCTTGTGGCCATTTAACCCATTGTTCATCAAATGGTATAGCCATTTCTATTTCAATTTGTGCATCATCACCATAATCATATTTAACTGAATCTAGGGCATACCAAGCTTCTGTATCAAAGCCTAATGCTCCACCTACAATACCTTTTATAGATTTATCTTCAGTAGATTCTATTATGTCTTTTAATACTTCTTCTATTTTGTCTCCTAAGTCGTTCCACTGTTCATTACGTTTGTAACCATAAAGCTTATTTGGTCTATGGCCTGTAAATCCTACTTTAATCATCTTTATACTCCTTATCTACTTTAATTGTTCCATCGCTATTATATACAGGGCTCATAAATCCTTGTTGATATGCTGTGTTTACATAGTAGTGAACACCTGTTTTTGTATCTACTACTTCGTATACTGCATCTCCTCCTATAGATTTTATTTCTGATAAAACATAAAAACCACAAGAATTTTCAGTGGATGTAGATATTGCACATCCACTAGTTAATATTCCTAAAGTAGCTATAATAGCTAATATAGTTGCAATTTTTACTCTTTTATTTTTAATCATAATTATTCTCCTATTATTTCTTGCATAGATTTCTTATAGTCTATGCTATATACTATTTTTCTTGCTACTTCATCCATAGCCTCTTTAGCTTCTATTTCATCTGCATTAGTAGTTTTCATATAATCTTTTAAAGCATCTAATCTTTCTTGTAAATCTTTTAGTTCTTGAGTTTTAGCTTCAATATTCATTTCTAATAAAGTTTTTTCGTCGTTTAATCCTCCATTTGTTTCTTCTGCTTTAGCTTTTTCTGATAACCAAGCTTCTTCCTTTTCATTTAATTCTTGGACTAAACTCTTTAAAATATCTTTATTGATATTTTTACCGAAGTTAAAATCAGCTCTATATAAAGTTATTAAATTTTGCTCTTGTTTATCTACTACTAATATAATATCGTCTGCTAATCTATATTTACATTCATTATGGTTTTGGAACTTACCAGTGTATATTTCTTTACTGTTATCATACATTTTATTTAAATCTTTTTCATATTCAGCTCCATACATAGTCACATTAGCTTTTAATGCACTTTTTTCTATTCCTTTTATTCTTGATGCATATCTTTCTCTTGCATGTTTTGTTGCGTTAATCATAATAATATTCCTCCCTATTTTTTAGTTAAATTATAAGTATCTAATATCCATCTTATTTTACATAAGTTGTCCATATCATATTTGCAATTTCTACAATGTGGAAAACTTTTTTCACAGAATTTACCAAATTCTTCATCTAGATCATATGCAGACATTTCTTTTTGTTCTAGTTTTTTTTCATCCTCTTCGTCTTCTAACTTACATTGTATCCATTTAGTAGTACTGTTAGTTGTCCATGATGTACATCCAGCGTCAAATGTTTTAAATAAATTTTTTTCTTCGTCATAGCCAGCATAATGTCTTTTTATCCATTTAGTGTTACTACTATCTCTAACCAATACTCTTGTATTTATTGGTACTTTGCTCCAATCTTTTCTCGACCATATTTGGTTTCCATTTATATCATAAACTTTCATGATATTTTTGTTACAATCAGTTTTATGACGTAAATCGTCATAATATTCATTTTTTATATGACTATTAAAACTACCGCTAGGCTTCAATGAGAGTTCTATAGTTTTTTTAAATAAAACTCCTTCTATTATAAAATAGACGTCTCCTTCTTTGATTTCAAAGCTCATTCCATTTTTTAAATCTGCTTTTTTCATTATATTCCTCCTAAGTATATAAATTGTCTGATACTTCTTTTACTTCTAAAGTAACTTTGTTTGTTTGTAATATTGAGCCTACACATATTAGTTCGTGTTCTACATTTACTATTCTATATTTTTTATCTAGACAAGATATTCTTTCTCCTATTCTAGGTATAGTAAATGAATGACCAAATAAACCATTTACTATTTGCTCATTATTGTCCATATTTATTATCTCTACTGTCGTCATTCTCAATTATATTCCTCCTATTTTATTATTTATTATCTAATATATGACTACTGTACAATCATAAGCTGTAACTAAATTAAATAACCATTCAATATCGCTATTATGTAATCTTATGCATCCGTTACTTACTGCTTTTCCTATTGATGATTCATTATTGTTACCATGTATTGCATATACAGTGCCTTCATAGTTTCCTACTTTAAGTCCTAACCAGAATCTACCTAATGGATTATTAGGTGCGCCTCCAGCTATATGTCCTTTGTAATATGGTCTGTTTTTAATTTTATTAACTATTTTAAATTGACCTTTAGGTGTAGGAGTGCTAGATTTTCCTACCGCACAACGCATAGATCTTACTAATTTACCATGTGAGTAGCAATTCATTTGTTTACTAGATAAATTAACTGTTATTCTATCTACAGTTATATGAGCATTGGCTTTATTAGTAGTTAAATATTGTGATGCTACATAACCTATGGCATTGTTATATATAACTTTACTCCAGCCACTGCTATAAGTAGCTATTACTTTAACTTTTTGTCCTCCACGTATAGTCATTATTTTCCATGAACTAGTACTTGGTCCTTTTCTTAGATTAAGATCATTTTTAGTATATTTAAATACACCTTGACCTGTTATACTGGTATTCTTATTAATATTTTTATTAGATGAACTACCAGTATCTCTTTTTAAATATAAACTACTTACATAATATCCATTATTTAGTTTAGCCCAGCCATATCTGTCTATAGATACAACTGTCACTGTTTGACCTAGCGCTAATTTTCTAATTACCGGATAATTGGTTCCAGGTCCTTTTCTCATACATAATACTGATGTAGTTTTGTATTGAGCAGATAAAGCATCTGCATGTTGCACTATTCCTATAGTTCCTGTTGTAGCAGCAGCTATTGCTGCAGCAGTTATTATTTCTGATTTTTTCATTATATTCCCTCCTTAAAAGAAATCGTCATCACCAATATATCCTTCATAATAATCATCGTAATCTTCGAATCTCATAATACGTGGTGATTTCATAGTTTTTCTTAGATATTCATCTTTGTACTTACTTATATAATCAGCAGCATCTTCTTTTGTAGTTCCAGAAAATTGAACTTTGACCACTGGCACAATTTTATTAATAAAATCTATTTGTTTTTGGGTAGGAACTTTTTTAAATTCCTCTACGTTATTGCTAATGAAATCATGAGCCTGTTGTCTTGTAGTGCCTCTGAATTCAATATCAAGTTCTCTACATATTTTTTCTATGTATAACAATTGTTTTTCTGTAGGCTCTTTGTCACACATCGTATTCCTCCTTATTTACACATAAAAAAAGCAGATAAATTAATATCTGCTTTTTAATCTACATATTTATATTAGCAAGGTTTTTTCTTGCCACTTGATTTTTTGCTTCCGCTTTTCTTAGCTGAACTCTTTTTGCAAGCCATTCATATCACCTCTTGCATATATATTACGGTAAATAATCATGTACTTCTTCAAATGCTACACCATGTTTTTGATAATATGGATCATCTTTATGTCTTTCTTCATATTCATTCATTTGTCTTAACACTTCTTGGATTTCATTGTTTATTTTTTCTCTTTCTCTATGTAATTCTTTTAATTTTCGTTTAAGTTCTGTCATTCCCATAATTAATCTCCTATCTGAATGTATACTTTAGATTTGCCCCATTTAATTTCTATAAAATCTGGTTTATCTAAAGTTTTAACTAACTCAGTTCTGTTTCTTCTTACTTCTGATGTAGAATTAACTATACCTGCATTTACTAATATTCTAGGCAAAAAACGTTCTTTGGTGAATATTACATCATCTTTAATTGAATCCCATTCATCATATTCATTACAGAACATATACCATGGATGACAAATAGGATCTCCTACTACTATATTTTTAACTATTACTTTCTTTGACATGATTGCCTCCTTATATATAATAATCTCTAGGTGCTACACCATGTTCTTCTTTAAATTCATTTATAAATCTTTCGTCATCGACTAATAAATTATAACCTCTATTACTCATCATACTTATTATGTCTTCTAATGATACTGCATTAGGTTCCCATGATACAGTTTCTGGGCTATCTATACTTGTTAATTCTGCAAGTGCATCTTCTAGATCTTCGTCCATAGTATCATTAAATCCTTTGCATTGATCCCAAAATTCTTTTTCTACAACTATTGCCCAATCTATTTTTTCTCCATCTTCGAATTGATCATGAAATACTGTAAAATATATATCTTTCATGTTATCCATTCCTTTCGTCTTTAAATTCGCATTTTCTTATAGTTGTCAGATTTTGTATATGTCTTATTAAACATAATCCAGATTGATTGTGTAAACAAGATTTGCAAAAATATCTTTTTTTCTTAGCAGCCATTAATCATCATCCTCCTCTGAACTATACAATGACATATTTGCATTTACACCTCTAGGAAAAGCTTGCTGAATTGTATCGAAATATTCTGAAGCAGCGATACTGTTTGCTGTATATACATTATCTCTTACCAATAAACGTATGCGTTCTGCAAGTTTATGACTATTGTAATAATCAGATGGTGATATTTCTAATACGCCGTCTTTTATTTTGTCTTTTGCATTTTTTAATTCGATATAACGTTCATAATCTGATCTTTGAGTGTATATTCGTCCTTCCATGTTTGCAAATTCATTTTCTATTTTACTATAGTCATAGAAATCATTTATATACTCTATTAGTTCATCATAATCATCAAATGTTGTTCTTTTAATAGATTCATCTTTTAATCCGTCTTCGCATTCTAATGAAAATATACCACCTTCTGATGTTATAACTAAATCTATAATACTAATAAATATATAAGTAGCACCTAGCTCTTTAGCTAGGCACATTTTTTCTTTTAAAGTCATGTCTCTATCTGAGTTTAGGAACATCATCTTCTCCTTTCTCTCTTCTGTTTCTTAACCATTCCTCCCATTCATCACCAGTAACATAATTTTTAGGATATTTCTCTTGCTTTTTATTCTTAAGTTCTTCAAGTATTTCTTTAATTGTTTTACATTTCTGTATCAAACCACATCTCTCCCATATCATCAATATGTATACTACCTATTCTAAGGCCTTGAATTGTATTAGTAAGGGTATCCGGCATATTTGATATTCCTGAGATCATTTTTTTCTTCGTTTTTATAATGCTCTTCTATAATATCATAATCATAAAATTGATTGATATATTTTATCAAGTCATCATAGTCTACAAATGTTTTGCTAGTTTCTTCTTCTGTTAATAAACCGCTATTACTTCTAACTTCATAGTTATCTTCATCAAATTTAAGTATTGTTATAGAAGATGGATCTTCGTATTTGAAACATCCAAATAAACAAAAAGCATTCATAATATCTATTGCAAGTTTGTATCCTTTTTTGACATATTTACTTATTCTTATTTCTTGCTTTATTTTTTCTTCTCTCTTTTGTTGCTTTACATCCTTAATGAATTTATCTTCTTCAGGACTTCTAAATGGGTTACCTTCGTAATATTTCATGCGTCTGCTATTAAATTTCATAGTATTCTGAATCTCCTACCGATAATAATGTTATTCCATTAAAGTCGTCTGCTGTCAATATTATTTCTCCATCTTTATACATCTTTTCTACTATTTCTGCTGCATATTCTTCCGGATCTTCTACTCCATCTGGAATTTCTATATTTATCTCTTTATTTAAATGTTCTTCTATATTAACCTTAACTTTCTTCATCTGGAATCTCCTTTGTAATAAATTTATTATAGCTAACTGTTTTGTCATCTATCTTATATGTATAATATTGATATACTCTAATAGGATCATAATCTAACAATATTGCCTTTTTCCAATTGCTATTTATATCATCTCTAACAAATACTTCATCTCCAGGTTTAAAATTATTCATCCATAATCTCTTTTTTATTTCTTCTTCTATATTTTCTATAGTAAATATACTTAAAACATTTCCATGTATTTCTAGTTCTTCTATTATTTTATGATGTAAGTTCAATGCTTCGTCTTTTGTTTGTAGTCTACCTTCTTTTTTATAGTTACTTTCATTAAAAGTTAATAGTATATTTATATTGTCATATTCTTGAAATGTTCTTCTAACTAATGTATGTAGATTCTTATCATTTTTGCCATATATCTTATCATATACACAAGTTAAAGGCAGTGGTCTATCTGTTACTATTACATCTACTTTATCTTTAACTCTAAATAATCTATGATTTTGTTTGGCAAATATATATAATTCGTCTTTCATAGTTTCGTCTCTTTTTTCATAGACTAAATCTTTGGCAAATTCAGATACCATTTCTACATTGTATCCTTTTATTTTTAATTCTGAGAATATTTTAGCCATTGTTGTAGATTTACCACAACCTGGACCACCCCATAGGTTAATAACTACGCACATACTATTCCTCCTTTATTTACTTTTACCACATATAGAACAATGCATTTGAGAACTTCTCGTTTCATATTCTGAATCATATACCCATGCATCTGTTCCATCTGGGTTTTTATGTTTGCATGTTCTTTTTAAATAATCTTCTTTCTTTTCTAGATGTCCTGTTACATTAATATATCCTAATGCGTCAACATCATCACGCATTATTTTATATGGGCATTTTTCATATCTTATTTTTTCTGCCATGCAATTATAGTCACTGAAAAATCTACAATGTTTTAAATTGCACAGTGGTTTGTCTACAAACATGCTATTCTCCTTCCGTATTTAAATTTATAAGACTAAACTTATATATTTTAGTTTCCTCATCGAATTTAAGTACTTTATCTATTAATTTGTTTCTTTCTTTAACAACTAATTCTTTTGCACAAGATTCACAACAGCAACTTTGAGCTACGCTACTGCTTGGTAAATATACTAAATATTCTAATGTATCATTATCAAATGTTTTTCCACAATTACGACATTTATTCATCTTTATTTTCCTCCTTATCCATTAAATCAAATAAATTAACACCAGTGTTGACAAACATTTCATCTAATGCATCATTATATGCTTTTTGTTGTTCTGGAGTTAAATGTGTCATGCCACCTTTGAATCTTTTCCAAGATTCATGTTTTTCTTTTATCATTTTATATTGTATATAATCTTCTATTGCACTTAATAACAGAATAACAGCAGCAAATCCAAAGATAAAAGATATGCATAGAGTTTCTAATGTAGTAAGTCCAGCATTACAAAACGTTATTACTAAAGTTACCATTAGTATTGTTGATAATATCTTTACTGCAATCATTTGTTCCATTTGTTTGATTAATTGTTTCATATTATTCCTCCTTACTGCAGCCTTTTATTCTTATAAACAGACAAAGAGTTTCGTCTCCACTAGGAGATTCATTTACACTTATCCATTCAACAGAATGATTATCATAATATTCTGTAACTTCTTTTGTACGTATTTCATTAGCAACACCATTTTTATCAATAATAAGAGTATAATCATCCTTGTCTAGCATTAAATCAATTATATCGTATAATTTTATCTCCATAGTCTCCTCCTTTTATAATCATAGCAGGGACTAAGCCCTGCTATAACTTTATTTTATTATATTTTTAGATTTAGCTGCTTTTAACCAATCTGGAAATTCTCCTAATAGAGCTTTGTATAAATCTTCATCGTTTAATTTAGTTAAATTAGAGATTTTTAAGAAGTCTGCATTATCTACAACTCTTCCATCCATATCATCTAATTTTTCTAAGAAATTAAATGATGAATTACCTATTCCTACAAATTGCCAGAACAGAGGTTTATCACTAGCTGTTCTTATTGCTTTTGTAGTTTTATCTTTATCTGTATCGAAACAATCTCCGTCAGTTATAAATATAACAAATGTAGGTATATCACCTTCTTGATTATCAACTACTTTATTTATAGCTGGAGAATAATTTGTTCCTCCCATACTATATTTTTGTAATACTTTTTCATCTGTTATATAGCTGCTAAAGTTATTTATATTTAATGGTGCTAATTGTTTACAATGATTACTAAATAGATATAGTTCCATTTCACCATCATCATCAAATCTTAATGCCAATGGCAATAATCTATTTAATGTTTCTTGTACAACGCCATCTCTGTATAATTGGTCCATAGAACCAGAATAATCTAGTACTACTACAACTTTAGAAGTTAAATCTTGCAATTCTGTTTTTGTTAAGCATACTTTGTTAAGTGTTTCTTTTCTTAAATTTATAGTTGCTATAGCATCGGATTTTGTTTCTTTTGCAACTATTTTTTCTTCTTTTAAGACTTCTGTTTTTGGTGCCTCTGGCATTTGTGGTGTTATTTCTGCTTCTGTTACTCCACCTTTTTGAAATATTTTTTTAAAGAATCCCATTCTTATCTACCTCCTAGAAAAATCTTTTATTTTTGTTTTTATCAGAATATTTTTTAATACAAGTCATAACTATATTATCACTATCTAAATAATAATTTTCTAGCTCGTCTTGTTCTTCTTTACTATGCTGTCTATAAAGGTCTAAGCCTTCTACTTTTAATTCACTTATAGTTGCAAAATATTCTTTATTTTTAACCATATCTATGTCTGAATTATTAAATGCTACTCTTACTTCACCAATAGGTCTACTGTCTTTATCTGTGGCCCATATTGATACACTTTCGTTTGGATCAAATAAATTAAATTGAAGAGAACGTTCAAATATTTTGCCGTTTTCATATGTTATTTCAACTGTACAATAACTATTAGAATCATCTAAATGTAATATATTTAAATCATTTATAGATTCTTCAAATTCATAACCATTATTTAATTCAAATGCTATTGCTCTTAAGCAGTCATAGTTTATTTTTGTCATACAAGTAAACTTAACTACTTTATCTATTTGGTCATAATATTGTTTATCTAGTTTATCCATTAAATAAGCAGTTACTTCTGCTTCATTTGGATAACTGAATCTAAAATGATAATGTATTCTACCTGGTCTATTCAACATACAGTCGTTGATTTCGTCTAAATCATTGCATATAAATACAAATAATTTTTTACCTACGCCTAGACCATCTAGTACATTTAATACTTCATATTGAGGATTGCAATCTTCTCTTTCCTCAAATGTTTTATCAAATTCATCGAATAGCACTAATACTTCTTGGTCTATTTTGCTAATATAGTTCATTATTCCTGGCATATAGAAGTTAACTATTATTACCGGTATTCCTTTATTTACTGCCACTCTACCTAGCATTCTAGCAAATAAAGATTTACCCATTCCTTTATCTCCAGATAACATAACACCTAAGTTTCTATTGAATAAGTTAAATGAATTTAATACTTTGTTAACTTTTTTACCATGATCTCCATATACTTTATCTTCTTTAACTTGCATTGTAGGATGTTCAGTTAACCAAAAACCTTGTTGTTTTTGAAACTGTACTTCATAAAATCCTGCGGGTAATCTATCATGTGTTGATACACTGTCTCCTCCATATATATAATATTGTCCATTACTTTCTATAATCTTCATTTTCTTTCTCCCTTCTATTTTCTGCATTTGCACCAAACCAAAATACTCCTAATAAAAATCCGGCGCATACACCTATTATAAATTTAATCATTTGCCTTTTGTATCTCCTTCGATTTTTCTTCTTTGAATGCTTGATAATAGAATATATTATCAACAGCAATTCCTACAAACATTAATATGAATCCTACAGGTGTAGAAAATGTTATAAACGAGCTTATTGCAAATCCTATTATACTGGTTATATAGCTATAATAGTTATTTTTATTGTCATATTCTTCTCTTTTCTCACCTTCATATCTTAATGCTTTAAGTCTAGTACCACCGCATATTATATTTCTTGTAATAATAGCATTTAATATGGCATCTCCCATATAATACATAGATGGAGAAGCTACTCCACCTAAAAATGCTATAGTTAATATACCGTACACTATTACTTCTACACCTAACATTACACCATAGAAATAATACAGCTCTTTACTTTTCTTTAACCATAGCTTTGTTATGATTGATGCTAAAACACAATTGGCTAGACTAGCAAAGCTCAGCCATTTAGAGTCTATGCCTTGCATAGTAATAGTATGAACTATTGGATATGCAAGACTATAGAATAAATTACTTACGGCTGCTCCAACGACTAATGGATCTGCTTGTTTTAACTTATTCATCTTTAGTAGTCCATGGTTTGAAATTTCTAACTTGTTCAGCTAAATTATCTGTATTGCCAGTAAAACATATGGCTCTGTCATCTATATAGACTATTGCTGGTGGTTTTCTACAATCAATGCCATCTACTTCTATATTATATTCTTTCAAATAGTCTCTTATAGCTAATCTTCCTTCAACAGTTTCTGCTCTTGAAGATACAATAACTACTTTATGGTCTTTTCTTAAATCTTTAATAGCTTCGTCAATTCCTTCTACTAATGGATCTGGGCATTGATCTGCTCCTTGCCATCCACTAGTATAACTATGAATTACTCCATCAAAATCTATTGCTACTGTTGGTTTATATGACATTTTAGTCCTCCTCTTTGTTATGTTTAAAATCGTTTATATTTATTTTACTTATAGGTATAAAATTTTTGTCAGATATATCATAATCACATATACCATTTATATCATATGGTATACCATCGTATATATAGACTATATGATTATATGGATATGCTTGACATACTTCTCCACCTGGAAATGCATCTTCTAATATTTTTGCAAAGTAATAACAGTACCCTTGAGTAAATAAATCATATATTACTTGTAGATTTTCTATACCACTGTGATATAATATCTTTCCTATAAATCTTAATATGCCCCTGTTTCCATTGTTCGTATATTTAAGTACATTATCTATGAATTTTTCTACGAGTTCTTCATGATCATCATGTGTTTCTTTAAGCATGTCACTAAGTTTAATATCTTTATTTTCTCTTGCATATTTTATTGTAGATTTCCAGCACATTTTGCATTTATGTTCATTGCTTTTGCACACACACCCTGTTGGATCACAATCTTCACATTTTACTCCTTCGATTGTACACCAACGCATATTTTCAGAGGGGCATACTACACGCAATCCTCCTTTTTCAAATAATTCATCAAAACTAATCTTTCCATTAATATAATCTTGAAACATTATTCTTTATTCAACTCCTCTTTTTTATTTCTTCCTTTATATAAATTTCTTATAGCTATAATATCTGAACCTTGCACTTCTTTATCTTGTTTTATCAACCAATTATAAAAATCCATTTCATATGGTTTCAATATAGTTGGTTTTAATATATATCCTTTATCATATACTTCAGATACTACATATCTTAATTTTTTCCATGAATTATAATAGTCTGTTTTTATCTTTGTCATAAATCCTTGACTATCTTCTATTACATATCCTTCTAGATATGGATCATCATTAATACTATAAACATACCATGTCATGAAATCTTCCCAGTTATCGAATAAACATTCTCTATATTTAACTTTCATATTAAAGCATTCACCAATTACTTTTAATTTTTCATATTCTATATGTCTAAAATTCATTGTATTGTATATAATATCTAATAATATGACTTCGTCTTCTTTGTATTCGATTATATGTGGATCTTTCTCTGGTAAGATAACTTCAAATACAAATGTTACATCATTATCTCTTATATATGCTTTGATATCTCTTAACTCTTTTGTACTATAGTGAGATTCCATATATTCTTTGAACCATTGAGCGAATTCTCCTTCGTTTGTAGATTTACTACAATACATTAATTCGTCTGTTTCTGGGTTATAACCTAGAAGTCCTAGATATCCATTATATTTTCTATATACAGATACAGGATATTCGAAATTAAGTTCAAGGTTTCCTAATTTAGTTAATGGCATTTCGCCTATGTTAAAGAATTTATTATAACTTCTTGCCACTATCTTATTAAGATTAGTGTTTATAAATAATCCTCTTGCTCTTATTGTTTCTTCATCCCATATTTTCTTTTTAAATGCATGAGGCGTAAAATTAAATGAAGAAATATTATTTTCTAATTGTTTTTCTTTAATGTATCTGTTGTCTCTCAATGATTGTATTATCTTTTCTAATGGAATATCATCTAAATGATCAGGTTCATACGATATAGCATTGAAATTATTATTCTTAGTATAGAATGTTTGAAATCCTTTATCATGTGTTAATGTAAGACATCTTAAACAACCACCGAATTCTACTTCTCCTTCTAAATTAAATGCGGCACCATTCCATATTTCATTCTTTTCTAGATTTCTATGTCCATGTATTTGATATAAATCAGTTGTATTATATTTTAAAGTACTCTTTGTAAAAGTATCTTCTGCTGTTTCGGTTTCGTTGTAATCACCTACACCTTTAATAAATTGTTCTGTTGCCATTAACATTAAGTTATCTGGCATCTTAGATATTCCACCATGAGTAACTACTATAGTTTTGTTATCGTAAGTATAATAAGCTATTTGAGCCAATTTTCTGTAAAATTTTCTTATTTCTTTCTTAGATATACCAGCTTTGTCAAATTGTTTAGCTGTAACATCATTAAACTCTTTTGATGCAGATGGTTGATCTTTAGAATAATCCCATAAATGTCTTTCATGATTACCAGTTAATAATAAAACGTTATCACGTTGTGCTAATTTCATCATATATAATAAGGTTTCTACATTCTGTGTTCCTCTATCACAATAGTCTCCACAGAATATATAAAATTCATCGTCTTGAATATCGCCTAAATATTCTTTAAGGCAGTCTAAAGACCCATGAATATCACCTATATGATGTATTCTATTCCATTTATTATAGTCTAATGGTTTTAATTGTATTGCATCATTTACTTCTTCTGGTTTAATCTTTTTAATCCAGTTAGGTATTTTTTGTTCTTCAAATTTTTTATATGAATAATCAATTACAAACTCTGGTACTCTTTTATATTCAGGTAATCTATTTGCATTTCTTTGTTTGCATACATCTATTGGTACATCTGTCATGTCTACTATTAAAGCTCTGTATCTATATAATTCAACAAGACGTTTATATTTTGACATATTTGTTGTTGTACTATTAGTCGCATCAATAACTACGAATTCTCCTCTTTTCATTCTTAATTCAAGCATTTCAAATAGTAGTTTCCAAACGTATCCATCATTGCTTTGTGATATACCATAAGTCCCGTCTGCTTTTTGTACAGGTGCTTGACACATTAATCTAATATTATCAGCACTTAATGAATATTCTTCTAGGCCATGATTTTTAATAAAAGTACTTTTGCCACAACCAGGTGCTCCTCTAAACATTAATAAAGTTCTCATATATACCTCCTTTAAAATATACTTCTGCTTCTAAATGAATGATATTCTGATAATTCAATTGTTTTATATTCTTTATCATATTCTTTAGGAAAAGATTCAATAACTGTGCCATCACACATAATTCTAAATCCCATTTCTTTCAAAATATTTATATCTTTATTAATTCTATCAATTATTCCTGGTAACACTTCATCTATTTTACTATCTATTTTTTCTTTTATTTTCTTGTAATTTTCTTGGCAATCTTTCTTTTGCTGAATTAATTCATCAAGACTTTCTTCTTCTTTTGTTTCGTTTTGCTCTTCTTTTATATCAACTTTATAACTATATCCAATACGTACTAAATAACCTTCTTCTTCCATGCGTCTTATACATTTACTTAAAGTTCTCATAGCTTCTGCATCTGAACCAAATTCTTTTTCTACTTCATTACGTATTTCTGTAAAAGTAAATCTTTCTTTTTTAGATAATATTAAATTAGATATTGTCATATTATAATCTTTTTGTTTCATCATGATTCTCCCTTCTTAACATTCTTCTAAAACTGTAAAACTCTTTTCTATTTGGTATTAATATGTTTTTAGATAACAAAGTAAATTTTTCTGGATATCTATATATTATTCTGTTATCATAAAGCACATCACGATAAAAACGTGGAGGTAATTCTCTAAATGTTAATCCAAAATCCCATCCTTGGTCTTTATCATCATATATGCGTATATAAAATACATCTATATTTCTTCCAACATATAGTTTTCCTTTACGAAATCTTATTTTATTGCAAAGCTCAATATCTGTCTCTGCTTTAAACAGTTTTATTGATTGCATAATGCTCACTCCTTATTTTACATGTACAGAACCACCAGCATCTACTGGTCCTTGATGACTTCCTTTTATAGTTACAGATCCACCTGTATCTATTGGTCCTTCGACATCTCCTTCTATTGTGCAGCTACCGCCACAATCTATTGAACCATTAACTCTACCATTAACTTCTACTGAACCTCCACAATTTACGTTTTCTACATCACCATTGATCACTACATTTACTACTGGTGATGAAACTAATTTTTCATCAGTATATTCTTTACCATTAACATATACTTTTCCATTTATAACGGATACGCTTGCACCTTCTGGGGTATCAATAGTCACTCCGTTAACTATTGTTTTTCCTTTTATGTTTGTTATTATGTTGTTGTTTATTCCATTGATTATATTTCTAAACATTTTTATTCTAATCCTCCTCATTTATTTTTACAAAATCCATTTTACCTGTCCCATTCATTTTTACATTTACTTTGACAGCATCTTCATCTTTTGTTGGTGGGGCTATTTTATTTATAATTTTAATTATTCTTGCTAATAGTTTTACGCTTATATAATCTTTTTTTGTCAAAAGATTACAACCGCATTTAGGACAAGGTTTATTTAGCCAATGTTTGTAATCTTCAAATTTTACATCTAGATTTATATAATCACATTTTGGATTATCACATTTTATTCCTTTTATTGTATGCTCTATTGCTTTATCCATCTTATATCTCTCCTTTATTAGAATCCTATTTTTTCTTTTATCTTTTCTCTATCTTCATAAAGAGTTTCTATATCTTTATATCCATATGTATAATAAGTTTCTCTATTACTATAATGTATCTTAAGGTAATGACAGTCATCTGATACAGTCTGATTATGTATTTGTCTTATTCCTCTAGTATCGATTATAGTATTATGCTCATCGTTTAATTCTACGTAGCTCATTTGCATTCCTCCTTATTCATATATTCCCAATACAGCATCATATATAATGTCTTTTTTATTCCCATTATTATCTATATATGTCAATATTATTTCTTTTAATTCATATCCTCCATCGCGAACGTAATTTCTAGTACTTACGGTTACACTATCTCCAGGTCTTAGTGATACACCGTTATTACTTATCATATAATCATTTTCTTTATAAGAAAAACATACAAATGATATTGCATAACTACTATTATTGGTAATAATTGCACTGCCTTTTTTAGTGAACTCGATCTTTAAATCATTTATATCAAATTCATTACTAGTTTGTACTTTAGAATACGATTCATCTTGTTGTATATTTTCTTTTACTGTATACGTTCCGATACCTAAAAAGCCTAATATACTTATGATTAGTAATATTCTATCTAATACATCCAGCATTTTTTCTCCTATCCTTAATGCTTTAAAAGGTTTAGGATATTTTTTCTCCAATTTTTTTAATAACATTTTATTGCACTTCCTTTCCTCCCTGAAGGGAGGATTATTTTATTTTATACTAAACTCTTCTGTGTCGACATTATACAAAACAGTGCATTTAGTAGATAAAAATAAACCTAAATCTATTTCTACATCTTTAGATCCGCTAGGATCGAATGTTACATATTCATAACAATCGTCTACAGAATTTCCACTTCTGATACTATTATATTCGTTACCATGTTCAGAACCGAATTCTATATCTTCATTGCTTATGCCGTCTTGATATAATGTACTACATAAAGTCCATCCTGGAGTGTCATCGTTTCCACTTTCATTATAGAATGAATATTTTATTTTAACTGTATTGCCTACTGTTTTTATATCTTTTACAAGCACCATACAATCGTCGTTATATAATGCTATTTTATAATCATCTTTTGAAAATTGGTATTGTTTCCATGTTATATTATTATTTATACTGCCTAATTCAGCATCAGAATCTGGTTTTGGTTCCGGGTCTTCCTCTGGTTCTTCTTCAGGTTCTGATTTATCTTCTACAGCAGGTTCTTCTTTTTGTTGTTCTTGTTTTGTATTATATTGATCATCACTTGAACTATCTGTTGTAGATGATGGTTTACTACAACTAGCTACTATTACAGCTATTATGCATATTCCTATTAGTATTGCTCCTATTTTTTGTCCTATTGAAAATTTATTCCAAGATTTTTTTATTTTGTTCATTTATATTCCTCCTATTATAATATCACACATATACCAATAAATACCAATATTAAAACTGCCATAAATAATAATGTACGAAAAAAGAGACCTACTTGTTCAAGTAAGCCTCCCAATATTGCTCTTATTAACCACATATTATTCTGTTTTATTTGTTGATGAGATTATTCTAGCGGCAGATACTCTTTTTGGCATTTGTGTTTCTCTTTTGTAATATAACCATGTTACTTTATTCATTTTCATATATCCCATTTCTTTGGCTAATTTTTCTATTGCTTTATTCATTATTTCTTTTGCCTCTGTTAATTTAAGTACATTTACTATTTCTGGTTGTCCTGTTGTTTCTATTAGTTTATTTAATAATATAGTTTCTAGTTTTTTATCTGTAATAAAATCGTATTTATTTAAATCTTCTAAGGTATTTATATTTAATTCTTTTCTTACTATTTCTTTAGTTCTTTCGTTATTACTAAATATTTTCCATACCAATGCTTCATTTAGTGCTATAGCATCCATACTCATTACAAAAGTATAATCAGGTTCTTCATTATTACTAAATCCTATTTCGTGAGTTGCTACAGAAACTATATAATATTTATTTGTTTCGTCATCTGATACCAATATACTTTCGTCCATACGTAATCTTTCTCCAGATACTACTGTTTTTCCATTGTCTAGTTTATAAAAATATCTGTCTTTTACTTCTTCTGGTTCTTCATCTTCTACAGTATTTGCTGCTTTGATCATATGTTCTATAAGCTCTTTAAATGCGTCTTTGCCATCCATAAAGTTTTCTGGGCATAACTTATACGGAGTTTCAGTTGCACTTTTGTGTAAATATTCTAAAGTTATTGGTTTTGAGCCATCTGCTTTTGTATCTTTTGTATATAACTCACTTGTTGGGAACGTCATTATTCCATAATCATTTATAGATACAAAACTTGGGTCTTCTACTATTAAATGAGCCATTTCAACTCCGAATGCTGTAAATACATCTTTTACTTCATATGGTCCATTTTTCTTTATGAACATTTTATTTAGTTCCATCATTTCATCACTTAAATATACTTTCATTCCTTTTTTAATTTCCATAATTACTCTCCTCCTAATTTTAATAACATCTTTTACAAGCTCTATATCCTCTAGCTTCAGCTTCTTCTCTTGTCATTTTTTGAGCACCTTTCATGCCATGTGCATGTGGGCTACTATGATATATATTTGAAGATGAACTACCTCCATTACGATATACATATTCTTCTGTTTCAGTGTAACTATCTTCATAATTATCTTCTTCATCAGAAGAGTCATCGCAAGGTGTTTGATCTTCTTCGTCATTATCTTGTTGCTCTTGTTCTTCTTGTTGTTCTTCTAATTTTTGTTGTTTAGCCTCTTCTTGTTCTTGTGCTATTCTTTCTTTTTCCTCTTGTTGTTCTATAACTTGATCTTGTAAATCGTTATATTCTTGTTTAGCGTCATCTCTATCTTGTCTTTTTGATGAAAAATCAGCATATATTTCTTTTTCTTCGGCTTTTACTCTGTTTAATTCTGTGTTTAATCCTAATGTTTTTGATGTTTCTACTGATGGATCAATATTATTTGTAGAGATATCGACTATGCCTATACCTAACAATAACACATTGAAACAAAACGCTAATACTAATAATGCTTTTAGAAATTTATACATCTAATTTTCCCTCCAATACTTTTGATTTTTGATTATATTTTTCTATTTCTCTATCGAAATATTTTATTTGAGTTTTCCAATTAGATATATTGTCTTGTTTCTTTGTTATCTGTTGCTCTATTGCTTGATTTCTTTCTAGTGCTTCATTATATTTATCAGTTTTATCACCAGATATATACATTGTCCAACACATTGCTAGAAAAGAACAGATAACTAATATTGTCCATGTTTTTAATTTCATTTGTACCTCCTATACATAGAATACACTATTAATTTTACTTGCACATACTATTTTTGCGCAATTATTTCTTTTTCTTAGTTCTTCTTCTACTATGTCTCTGAATTGGAATTTATTATCTTCATCAGAGTGATTTAATACTATTAATGGAGTATTTACTTGACTCATATATTTAATATTTTCTTCTGCTTGTATATGAGAACTCCAAGTATTAAGTTTAACTATTTTTGCTTTCTTTCTATAAGTCATGCCCTCTATTTTGATTTCTTTATTGTCGTCTCTTTGAAGTTCATGGCCTACTGTTCCTTCACCTTGATAACCACATAATACAATAGTGTTATTATCGTTTTCTATCATTGCTTTTAAGTGATTAACTACTCTACCACCACTAAACATTCCAGATGATGATAATACTATCTTTGGTTCATTCTTTTTAGCTGCGACTTTAATTGATTTTTCATATGTATATACATAATCAA
>ERZ808278.389-NODE-389-length-30876-cov-6.889621_pt1 | contig 30876 bp, 29 predicted proteins | sample MGYA00521239_ERZ808278 | MGnify/ENA primary metagenome ERZ808278 (study PRJEB31516, sample SAMN03275600) | gut metagenome | biome: mammalia-associated habitat; material: feces | host: Papio cynocephalus | place: Kenya | collected 2012-07-17 ... | reverse complement strand
CATTCGTTTGGAGAACATTCTATGCTATGAGAATTCCTGAAAAGAAAGACTAATTTAATTAGTTTTTATAATCAGAAATCGCCGTTGAGCTTGCTCAACGGCGATTTTCTTTTGTAGGTTTGTAAGGTTACTATTTTTTAAGTGAATATATTTTTACAAAAAATATGTAAAGATTAGGATTATTTTATAGTTTTTAGATATTAAAGGTGTCATAATAATTAGATAGCCTTTTGAATTATTTTCCCTTAAAAGAAAGGATATTTTATTATGGGAAAAACATCTTCTGTTAGTGTTGCAACTCCATCTTTTGCAGGTGGGTCTGTTTCTTTGAACGGTAATAAAAAAGCTACCGTTTCAAGAGATAGTAATGGTATTAATTCAAATTATGATATGGATATTTATGAGCAACAAGTTTATGATTATGCGAGAAAAAACTTGGCACAAAATTTACCAAATCTGAACGTCTTTGATAATGATACGAAGAAAGATATTAAGGCACAGGTTGAGGCTTATAAACAAAAAGCTATGCAGTCTTTGAACGAAATGTATCAACCGATGCTTAAAAGTTTAACAAACAATGTTGCTTCGAGATTTGGTAATACTGATAATTCTGCATTTTTAGAGGGGTTAAATTCTTTAGAAAATTATCGTGCTGGTGCGTTAGCAAGTATTGCCCAAGATACTCAAGCAAAACAGTCTGAATTGTTTAATAATGAATTATCAAATAGATATAACTATATTAATTTATTAAATTCTTTAGTAAATGGTGCAAATTCAAATGCATTGAGCTATTTATCTTCTGCTCTATCAAATTCTAATGCTGGAAATTCTTATAATTCAAACTTATTTAATCAACAACTAACAAATGCTATGAATACGGCAAAAGCGAATAATGATAACATGGCAAATTTACAAGCTGCCTTGGCTGTAGTTGCTATGATGATGGCATAGATTTTTTTAAAGTGAGAAGTTTTATAAATTTCTCACTTTTTTTTATAATATAATGTAGATATGAATATTATTAATGAATTTGATACAATCGCAGCAATTTCAACACCAATGGGTTTTGGTGGCGTTGGTGTAGTTAGAATTTCTGGCGATAAAGCTTTAGATATTATAAGCAAAATTTTTAAAGGTCAAAAATTGGAAAACCACAAGGTTTCACACGGCTGGATTATGGATGGAAAGGTTGCTTTGGATGAAGTAATTGTTCTTTATTTCAAAAATCCACAATCATATACTGGTGAAGATGTTGTGGAAATTCAATGCCATGGTGGTGTTAATATTGTCAAAAATATTTTAAATCTTGTTTTGAGAACAGGTGCAAGAATGGCAGAGAGAGGCGAATTTACAAAGAGAGCCTTTTTAAATAAAAAAATGGATTTATCTCAAGCTGAGGCTGTATGTGATTTGATTCATAGTAAATGTGATAATTTTTCTACTACTGCCGTTAAAAATTTAAAAGGTAAATTATCTGAAAAAGTTTATGAAATAAAAAAAGAAGTTTTTGATATTTTGTCAAAAATTATTGCAGGTATTGACTTTCCAGAAGAGGTTGCAGAACCTGAATATTCATTATTAATAGAAACTTTTGAAAATATTATAAAAGAAATTGACGAAGTTTTGAGATATTCAAATACAAGTAATATTTTAAGACAAGGTATTAAGGTTGCTATTGTTGGCAAGCCTAATGTCGGTAAATCTTCTATTTTTAATAGATTATTAAACATTGATAGAGCAATTGTTACTAATATTGCTGGTACAACAAGAGATGTTTTACACGAAACTTTAGACTTGGGTATTCCTGTTACTTTGATTGATACAGCTGGTATTCGTGATGAAAACGAGGTTGACAAGGTTGAAGAAATTGGTATAAATTATTCAAAACAATCTATTGAACAAGCGGATTTGAGTATATTTGTTTATGATATTAATCAAGGTATTCAAGAAGAAGACCAAATGATTTTGGACTTGTTAAAAGGTAGAAAACATCTTGTTATTGCTAATAAAACAGATTTAGCTGGTAAGAAAGACGAAAATGTTTATAATCTTTCTGCGGAAACTCGTGAGGGGCTTGAAGAATTAAGAGAAGCTATTAAAAATATTGTTTGCGAGATTTCTCCAGAAAATTTAGATTACGTAACTAATACAAGACAAACAAATTGTCTTGAAAGAGCAAAGAATGCATTAGATAGAGCACTTGTAGCTTCACGTGAGGGACAAATTCAAGACTTGATTTCTATTGATGTAAAAGATGCTTTATTGAGTTTGGATGAGGTTACTGGTGAAGTTATAACTGATGATATTTTGAACAATATCTTTGAGCATTTTTGCATTGGCAAGTAGTTCGTGCTAAAATTGGCTTATGTTTACTGGTATTATTGAAGAAATCGGAAAAGTAGTTGCTTTAAAAAAATCTTCTCATGGTGCGGATTTAGTTATATCTGCAAAAACTGTTTTGGAAGATATTAAACTTGGTGAAAGCATAGCCGTAAATGGTGTTTGTGAAACTGTAGTTAAATTTGATTCTACTACTTTTGAGGTAAATGTTTCTGATGAAACCTTGCGGGTTTCAAATTTATCTGACTTAAAGCAGGGCGATTTGCTAAACCTTGAAAGAGCTTTAAAACTCTCTGATAGACTGTCAGGACACATTGTTTCAGGTCACGTTGATTTGACAACAAAGTTTATTAAAAAAGAAAAATTAGGCGAATTTTATAATATGGAATTTGCCGTTCTGCCTGAATTTCGCAAATATATAGTTAAAAAAGGTTCTATTACAATAAATGGTATAAGCTTAACGATAGCTGATATAAAGTCTGAAAGCTTTACTGTGGCTGTAATTCCACATACTTTTGAAAATACTAACTTGAAAGAGTTAAAAAATAATGATATTGTAAATATAGAAACTGACATTTTAGCGAAATATATTGAAAATTTTGTTGCAGGAAAAGAGAAAAAAGAGATTACAATGAATTTCTTAGAGGAAAATGGGTTTTTATAATGGAAAATAATGAAAACATTTTTAATACAATAGAAGAAGCAATAGAAGATATAAAAGACGGAAAAGTAGTTATTATAGCTGATGACGAAGACCGTGAAAATGAGGGTGACGTTATCTGTGCTGCAGATAGAGTTACACCTGATATTATCAATTTTATGGCAACTGAATGTAGAGGTTTGATTTGTTTGGCAATAAATAAAAAAAGAGCTGAAGAAATGGAACTTACTCCAATGGTTGCAAAGAATACAGAATCAATGCAAACAGCGTTCTCTCAATCAATTGATGGTGCTATGAAATTTGGTGTTACAACTGGTATTTCTGCATTTGATAGAGCAAAAACAATTCAGATTGCCGTAGATAAAAACTCAAAACCTGAAGACTTAAGACGCCCAGGGCATGTGTTCCCTTGTATTGCAAAAGAGGGTGGAGTTTTAGAAAGGATTGGACATACAGAAGCAGCTGTTGATTTAGCAAGATTAGCAGGATTTACTGCTAATGGCGTTATGTGTGAAATTATGAAGGACGATGGCACAATGGCTCGTCGTGATGATTTAAAAGCTTTTGCAGATAAACATGGTATCAAATTTATTACGGTACAAGAACTTGTTGCATATAGACTTAAGAAAGAAAAATTTGTAGTAAGAGAGGCAGAAGCTTTTTTACCTACACAATTTGGTGATTTTAAAATTTATGGTTATAGAAATACTTTAAATAACCATGAATACGTGGCATTGGTTAAGGATACAAATCCTGAAAAAATGCCAATAGTAAGAGTTCACTCTGAATGTATGACAGGGGATGTTTTTGGAAGTTTAAAATGCGATTGTAATGCTCAATTACATTCCGCTTTACAAATGATTGATAAGCACGGAAATGGTGCACTTGTTTATATGACAGATCACGAGGGTCGTGGTATTGGTATTGTTAACAAGATAAAAGCTTATCATCTTCAAGAAGAAGGACAAGATACTGTTGAAGCAAATATTTCTTTAGGATTTCGTTCAGATTTACGAGATTATGGTGTTGGTGCACAAATTATTTTAGATTTGGGGTATAATAAATTTAACCTTATAACTAACAATCCTAAGAAAATTATTGCTTTAAAAGGTTATGGTCTTGAAATTAATGATATTGTTAAGATAGAACCATATATTACTTCTTACAATAAACGTTATATGGAAACTAAGAAAGAAAAAATGCATCATTATTTATAAGGAATAATTATGACAGAAGAACAAAAATATAAAGCACAATTACTAACAAATAATTTATATAAAATTTTTCAAGGCGTATACAACGACTTTAAAAGTAAAGCTGTTTCTGATTACATGTTTGAACTAAAACCGTTGGAATACGAAGAATTCTTGGAAGCAGTTGATAAGAATTATATAAAATGTATTGTTTTATTGGAACATGATATTCCAACCGCATTTTTAGTGTACACTTCTGCAATTTCTGAAGCTGTTGAATTAAATTTAATTCATTGTTTAGGTGAAGAGGATGTTATTACAAAGAGAAAAGTTTTAATTGAAAAATTCTTGGAAGTTACTAAAAAAGAAAGAAAAGACAAGGTTGTTTGCTATCCAATGTTAGGACCACAAGCAAGTTTTGCGTGTGATATTTCTCACTTTGGTTTTAAATTTGTTGGATTAGCTGTATTGAGATTTTTATTCAATACTCAAACTTCTGAAAATATTTTACATTCAATGAATTTAACTGAGCTTGAAGATTGTTATTCTATTGTAAAATGGGACGATGTTTACTTTGAAGATGTTGTAAGAATTATCAATTCTACATTTAAAACAGCATCAGATGCATTATTTGACCCAAGATATAAGTCAATGGATGGTACAAGAGATATTTTAGATAAGATTGTACAAAATATTTATGGTGAATTTTTGAAAGATGCTAGTTTCATTTTGCTTTGCAATAAAAGACCTTGCGGTGTATGCTTAGCTAATATCAATGGTACTATTGCAAATATTCCGCTTGTAGGTATTGAAAAAGAACATCAAGGTAAGGGTATTTCAAAACATTTAGTAAAACGTACTACAGAAACAATTTTAAATTGGGCAAAGAACGGCGAAAGAAAGATTACAGAATTGAATGTAACAAGCGAAACAAGTAATATTCCAGCTTTAAAAATGTATCGTCATACAGGTTTTAAAGAAGATTATACATATCCTCAATCATATTTACCTGTTTCACATTTTAACCGTTAGGGTATAATAATACTATGGTTGACTTTAATATACGTGATGCCCTGCAAAGAAGATTTAATAGGCAAAACATTAATCAAGCAAAGATTAATGTTCAGTCTTCTGCTGTAAATCCTGATGCAAGCGGTAATAGTTCAACTCAAAATCTCGTAAAACAAGTTCATTCAAATATTATAAATAATCTTCAACAACAAATGATTATGCCTCAAACTGTGCGTATGAATCATTTGGCAAGCGTTGATAGATCAACTTATATTAAAAATTTATTGAAACTTCCTGATAATATTACTGATTTGTTGATTACTTTTGGTAATGATAAATCTGAAGCTGAAATGAAAGAAGCTTTGAAACAAAATCAGCAAGTATTGAATAATTTGAATAACACTATTCAACAAAATCAAAATAGATTAAATATGCAAGAAGCTCTTTTAAACCAAAGAAATAATATTCAACAAAATCAGCAAAATCAAATTCAACAAGGACAACAAAATCAAGGGCAAAATCAGAATAATAATATTCAGCAACCAAATCAACCTAATCAGAATGTAAATAACCAACCACAGGTGCAACCGCCTTATGTTCCACCAAGTGATAAAAATAATAATTCTGGTGATAAGGTTCAACAAAATCCTCAACAAAATAATCAAAATCAAAATGGCAAACAAGAGCAAAATGATATAAAACAACCTCAACAAAATCGTTTGCCTAATAATCCTAATGAGGCATTTGATAAGACCTTGCAGGAGCAAATAAAAAATAATAATAACAATCAACAACAAGTTGGTAATAATAACAATAACAAACCGCAAGGCGAAATAGGTAAACCTGCACAAAATCCGCAAACAGGGCAACAAGGTCAGATTGGTAAGCCAAATCAAAATCCGCAACAACCAAATCTGCCTAATAATGGTAATAATAAGCCGAATGTTCCGAACCAACCGACACAACCTCAACCAAATGTGCCGAACCGTCCGAATGTTCCAAATCAACCGTTGCCACCGCAACAACCAAACGTTCCAAATCGTCCGAATGTTCCAAACCAACCGTTGCCACCGCAACAGCCGAACATTCCGAACCGTCCGAATGTTCCAAATCAGCCGTTGCCACCGCAACAACCAAACGTTCCAAATCGTCCGAATGTTCCAAATCAACCGTTGCCACCGCAACAGCCGAACGTTCCAAATAGACCGAACGTTCCAAACCAACCGTTGCCACCGCAACAACCAAACGTTCCAAATCGTCCGAATGTTCCAAACCAACCGTTGCCACCGCAACAGCCGAACATTCCGAACCGTCCGAATGTTCCAAATCAGCCGTTGCCACCGCAACAACCAAACGTTCCAAATCGTCCGAATGTTCCAAATCAGCCGTTGCCACCGCAACAACCGAACGTTCCAAATAGACCGAACGTTCCAAATCAGCCGTTGCCACCGCAACAACCGAACATTCCAAACCGTCCGAACGTTCCAAATCAGCCGTTGCCACCGCAACAACCAAACATTCCAAATCGTCCGAATGTTCCAAACCAACCGTTGCCACCGCAACAACCGAATATTCCAAATATTTCTCATCGACCAAACCATTCGCACAAGCCGGATGGCGTAACTGGTGGTGCTGCAAATATTAATGACGGTATTATTCAAGAACCTGAAATTTTTAATCCATCACCAAGACCAACGCCAGCGAATGTTAATCATAGATTGCATTCTCAATTGATGAATAATGCTCGTTTTGAGCCTATGGCAAACTTGCGTGACTCTGTGCGTAATCATATAAGACGTCCAGTAGAATTACGTCCACAAGCACCAACTGAACAACTTCAAGACGAAGTTTCACAAGAATTGAAACAACTTCAAGCACAAGAAGCTACTCAAATTGCACAAAAACAAGTGGCTGCAAAGGTTTTGCCGTCAAGAGTTAATTTGAGTGTGTTAAATTCTCAAATCCAACAACACAGTAAACAAGCCTTGAATAATTTAGTTCTTGAAATGTCAACTGCTACTCGTCAAGGTATTACTGATACAAGACCAATTCAAGATACAATAAGTCTTATTAATTCAAGTATTTCTGCATCTTCTCAAGATGATACTGCACTTGCAATTAAAAACCTAATGCTTTTATATCTTCCTTGGCTTCCTCTAGAAGAGGGTGTAGGCTTTAAGCTTGATGTAACTACAAAAAAAGCAGAACCACCAAAAGAAGACGATACTTCTATTTCTATCATGATTACTACAAAAAATTATGGTAACATTGGTGCTGAAATAAATTTATTGACTACAAATTCTGTTGATATTTTCATCACGTGTGATAAAACTTTCCCAAAAGAAGAACTTTTGAAAAGATTAAATCATGACAGTAAAGAGCACTCAATGACTGCATCTATTGGTGTGGAAGAGATTTCTCAACAAAATTCTCTTGAACCTGATGTTCAAAAAGCAAAAGTTAACCTATCAAATGTTACAACAATAAATCCTTACTTATTATTGATGTCACATTCATTTATTCGTCACGCAATTGAAATCGATATTAATACTACAATGTACGGTCAACCGGTGGAATCATAGTATAAAGTTCAATCGTATGTTTTTGAAGTAGATATTCACCTTTTGATTCAAATTCGTACAACTGAGGTGTTACTAAGTCATAGTAAAACTTCATAGTTGTATCGCAAGTGATGAACTTTGTGCTTATTTTTAATCTATTTATATTTTTGATTTTTTCGATGCTATATTCAATTTGTTCTTCTTTTTCAATATTTATAGCACTACTATAAATTTTTATATCAGGATATTTTTGTTTAAAAATTTCGATAGATAAATATAGTTGAGTTACAACACCATTTATTTTGTTATAAAAATCGTCAAATCTAAATACAATACTATCTTTTTCAAATTTTACTCTTGCTTCTTGATTGATTAAAAATGATTTAGAAAATTCATTTAAGATTTCAAGTTTGTTTTGAGCATATTTTTCCATATCAAAATTGCAAACGATAATGAATTGACTAACGTTCCTCAATTTGTTATTTACTTGAGCTGAAACAAGTGTATTAAATTTTTGTTCTGTGGCATTTTTATATTTTATATAGCAGTTATGTATAAATCTTGAAATATTAAACCAAAGATTATTTATAAATTTAAAGATAAATCTTATTAGTAGAATGGCTAGAATTATTAGGATAACAATTCTAAAATTATAATCAAGTTGATTAAATCCCATAAAATCTGTTTCTAACAGGTCTTTTATTAAAGGAATTTCCATTTGAGTATAATCAACTTGAAGCTTTGATAAAATAATACTAAAAAATGAGTCTTTAAATTCCATTATTTTTTATCTTTATCTTTTCTTTGAGCCTTTCTATACCAATAATAAACAGCTCTAGCAACTCTATGACTACTATGTCTTACAAGTCCCTCTTTGCTATCTTCAATCAATTTCTTTTCAACAATATCAACATGGATTTTGTCACTATCTAATTTAACTGGTAATTGACCAGCTTCTTCATATTTTTGAGCCATGTTTTGAGGTAAGAAATTGTTTACTAAAACTGCATCAATAAGTTGGTCGCTGTTTGCGTGTTTATATAAAGCGTTAATATGGTCTGAAACTGTGTAATTATCGCTTTCACCAGGTTGTGACATGATGTTGCAAACATAAATCTTTTTAGCTTTAGCTTTTACGACTTCTTCTGCAATTTCTTTGATTAGCAAGTTTGGTATAACGCTTGTGTACAAACTTCCTGGGCCAAGAATAATTAAATCAGCATCTTTAATTGCTGCAATTACATCTTCTAAAGCCTTGCAGTTTTCAGGTTCTGTAAATAATCTTTTGATTTTTTTGTGAGCTTCTGGAATGTTGCTTTCGCCGTGAACGATTGTTCCGTCTTCGTATTCAGCTGCAAGTTTCATGTTATCAAGCGTTGATGGTAAAACTCTACCTCTGATAGATAAAACGTTTGAAGATTCTTTAATAGCTCTAACCATATCACCAGTAATTGAACAAAGTGCTGTTAGGAATAAGTTACCAAAACTGTGACCCTCTAAACCTTCACCTGATTTAAATCTGTATTGGAAAAGTTTTGTGATTAAGTCTTCATTGTCAGCTAAAGCTGCAATACAGTTTCTTATATCTCCTGGGGGTAAAACGCCCATTTCTTCTCTTAAACGTCCAGAAGAACCGCCATCATCACCTACTGTTACAACTGCTGTGATATTATTTGTAATATTTTTGATACCTCTTAATAACATAGAAAGTCCAGTACCGCCACCAATTGCAACGATTTTTGGACCTCTGTTTAATTTTCTTCTTCTATATAATGATTCTAACAAGTTGCCTTTTGATTTTGAATCTTTTACATCAAGTATTGTAAGGTTTGTTTTTTGCCAACCTTTAAAGAAACAAATAACACCGATAAACATAATTACAAATGCAATTATATCTGTGTTTACGTGTGTTGCAACTTTTCTAATGATTTCCATTGTAAAATAAACTGGTCTAAGGTTGAAAAATATCATTCCACCAATCGTAATAAACAATGAACCTAAAAAGATAAGGATAAACCATCTTTTTATTTGTAATCCTGGCATAAGCCATTTAGCATCATTCAATAATTCTTTATCTAATAAATTCTTTTTCATCTTCTAACTAACCTTTGTTCTCTTCTTAATTTTTATTTTATTGTTCGCACCAACCAGCTAAACGAGCTTTGTTGTAGTTGATTGGAGATGGTTCAATAATTTCTTTTGCCATTTTAACTATTTCCATAGAGTTTACATATTTGTTTGCAAAATGTATTGAATCAACATCAAGTGGAGTATATCCGTTCATGTTGTTGTCAACAGTTGATGTTGAAATTAATTTTCTTAATCTGTTAATAGCAAAATCTGTTTCGTTATTTTCTTCAGCATCTTTATCCAATGTTAAATCTGCATTGTATACTTTGTTCAAGAATAATTCACTTGCTGTTGCAATACCAACAAATTCACCAGCTTTTTTAGTGATGTCGCCAACTGCACCGTATAATGTAAGCCATTTTGAGCATTTTTTAACAGCTTTTGCAAGGTTGCAAGCAAATGTGAAATCTTTTGCAGCCATTTCATACATTGCACCGTGTGGTCTTACGTGGTCGATTTCTACGCCGTAAGCTTTTGCAAATGCCATTATTGCTCCAACTTGATATACAACAAGTGTTTCAAGTTCTTCTTCTGATAATTGCATTTCTCTATAACCAAAACCTTGAATATCATCAAAACCGATGTGTGCACCGATTGCTACATTTTTTTCTTTTGCTTTTAATAAAGCATTTTTAATTGTCATTGGATCACCTGCGTGAAATCCTGTAGAGATATTTACTGAGCTAACGTAATCAAGAATTTCAAATTCTGAATTATTTTTGTAAATACCGAAACTTTGTGCTAAATCGCAGTTGAAATCTATATATTTAATTTGTTTTCTTTCTATTAATTCTGGCATATTTTCACCTATCCTTTATTAATAATTATACATACTAAAGGATTTTAATCTATATCTTTACATAATTTTAATACGATATAAAAATAGCGTTATGACTGAAATTCACAACGCTATTTTTTATTTTTTTATATTAGTCTAAAATTTATGCCATAAAATTGAAAAATACCGCCAATACTGCACCTACGATTACACAATAATAAGCAAATATTTTTAATGAGAATTTTGATACAAATATCAAGAAATATTTAATGCATAAATAACCCACTACAGCTGAAATAATCGTTCCTATTGTCATATTTATCCAATTAAATCCTGCAAGTTCTGATGGATGAATTTCTAAGATAGGATACAAAATAGATGTACCTAAAATGATTGGAATAACTAACAAGAATGAGAATTTTGTAGCTGTTGTTCTGTCTAAACCTGAAAATAAGCCTGATGCAATTGTTAAACCAGAACGAGATAATCCAGGGAATACTGCCATACCTTGAGCTAAGCCCATAATGATAGATTTTTTCAAAGACATTTTATCAGTTTTTGCATCAAACTTCTTTGATACATATTCACTTAAAAATAGGATTATACCTGTACCAATCAAAAGAATAGAAACAATTTCAGGTCTATAAACTAATTGTTCGCAAACATCTTTTAAAGGATATGCTAGCACAACCGTAAAGATTGTACCAATCAAAATATACAAACCTAATTTTGCATATTCATTAGAAAAATCTCTATTTTTGATAGCTTTAAAAAATTCTACGATAATCTCCCAAAGCATTTTTCTAAAGTATATAAGTACTGAAACAAGTGTACCAAAGTGAAGCAAAATATCGAAGAAGGTGTCTTCTGCATTCACTACTGAATAATCAGCACCTGTTAAAATTTTCAAAATGCTTGTTGTAAATACGATATGAGCAGAGCTAGAAATTGGCAAAAATTCGCTCAATCCTTGAACTGCACCTGTAACTACTGCGTTAGTTAATGTTAACATAATTAGTCTTCCTCAAAGTAACCAGCACAAGATTCAGGAGTTTCCCAAACATTGATTCTGTATAATTCTACAAATTTTTCTTTCAATTTTGTATAAATGAAATATGCTAACATTTCACTTGATGGGCTTTCGTCTTTAAATTCAGGTAATTCGTTAACATCTTGGTGATCAAGATATGCTAAAACTTTTCTTAATTCAGCTTTTAATCTTTTGAAATCAACTAAGATATTACTTTTATCTAAAATGTCGCCTCTAACAAAAGCTTCTACTAACCAGTTATGACCGTGTTGGTGTTCGCATTCACCGTCATAGTTTAGTAAGTGGTGTGCTGCTGAAAAAGACAATTGTGCTTTTACTTCGTACATAATTTATTCTCCTTTTTACTTATATTTTACGTATATTTTGAGCGTTTAAGACAAGGTCTGTCAATTCTCTGACTGCACCTCTTCCGCCATCTTTAGAAGAAATGAAGTTGCATTTTTCTTTAACTTCCTCTACTGCATCATGTGGGCAAGTGGCTAGTCCGACTTTTTCTAGAATACAAATGTCAGGCAAATCGTCACCCATGTATGCTACTTCTTCATAAGATAGATTATATTTTTTTAAGATTTCATCAAGTTTTGAAATTTTATTTTTTATACCTTGATGAATTTCTTGAACTTGAAGATGTTCAAATCTGTGTGATACTGTACCGTTTTGACGTGCTGTTATTATCGCAACGATAAAATCATTTTTTATACAATTAGTCAAACCTTGACCATCTTTTGCGTTAAATCTTTTTATTTCTTTTCCGTCTTCTGTGTAAATTATTCCGCCGTCAGTCATTACACCGTCAACGTCAAAGGCTAATAATTTAATTTTTTTTGCTTTTTCTTCAACTGTTGTCATATTATGCAACCCCTGCTTTTAATAAATCGTGAATATGTAAAATACCAATAGGTTTTGAATTTTCGTCCAAAATTGGTAATGCTGTAATAGAATATTTCTCCATAGTGTGCAACGCACCTGCTGCATAAGAAGATTTTTCTACAGTTTTTGGAGATTTAGTCATAACGTCTTTTACTAAAAGATGTTCAACGTCCTTGTGTTTTAAAAGAGTTCTTCTAATATCACCGTCTGTTAAAATACCTGTTAAAATATTTGTATCATTAACAATAAGAGCAAGTCCAAGTTTGTGACTATCAACTGTTTCAAGAGTTGTGATAAATTGTTCATTTTCATTTACGATAGGTAAATTATCACTTCTCATAAGGTCGGAAACCCTGTATAATAAGCCTTTTCCAAGACTTCCTGATGGATGGAAGATTAAGAAATCTTCTGCTGTAAATCCACGTTTTTCTAACAAACAAACTGCCATAGCATCTCCCATAGCAAGTGTTGCTGTTGTACTTGCAGTAGGGGCTTTGCCTAGAGGACAAGCCTCTTTTTCTACAGAAATATCTATTTTAACGTCTGAAGCTATTGTAAGTGTTGAGTTTAAATTACCACACATAGCAATAAGAGGTAGATTAAATCTTTTTATGAAAGGTAAAAGATTAAGAAGTTCTTGAGTTTCGCCACTATTAGAAATCGCAACGATAACGTCATCTCTTGTAACCATACCAGAATCGCCGTGAGTACTTTCTGCAGGGTGTAAAAAATATGATGGTGTACCAGTTGAAGATAAAGTAGCTGCAATTTTCTTGCCTACTAAACCTGATTTGCCCATACCTGTAACGATTACACGACCTTTGCAGTTGTACATCAAATCGATTGCTTTATTAAATTCGTCTTCATTAAATCTTTCAATAAGTCTATTAATAGAATCTGCCTCTATTTTTAAGACCTCTTTAGCTATATCTGTTATTGATTTTGTCAACATTTTAACCCTCACTCGTAGAAATATTATACAATAACCTACATCATTTGTACTAGATTTTTACAATAAAGGTTAAGAAAAAAATACATAAACCGATAAAGATATTGTTAAGAGGTTATGAGATATAAATATGCAAGGTTATTTTACTCCGAAAGGTAGCAATACTGATTTAAAGATTAATTCTGTAAAAAAATATATTGCAAATACCGATTGCAAACATTTAAAAATGGATATTTCGTCTTTAAATCCTTTAGAAGCAAGTAAAATTGTAGCTTTATCTTCGACTAATCATTATCTTAAGTATCCAAAAGGAATATTGGATTGTATAGTAAAATCGAAAAATATCATTGATTTGGTAAAACCTTTGATACTAGGAAACGTTCGATTTTTAACAAAAGCATAAAGGCACGGAAGCCGAAAGCAAGGACGCAAATTAAAACACGGAAGTTTTAAATAGAGCAAGGAAGCTCAAATCACGGAAGAGAATGACACGGATGTCAAGGTGTAAGTAAGGAAACGAACAGGAAATAGCACGGATGCTAAAAGGCAAAACACGGAAGTTTTGCATTAAGGAACAAGGAAGTTCAAGAATTATTTTTTAATTATGAGATTAAAAAAGAATTACGCTAAAACCCCACGTAAGTGGGGTTTTTGAGGTGAAACCGGTGTTGCTGGTGTTGGCTTTAACTTGCATTTTACTTTTCCACAAAAGGAAGAGTAAAAAAGTAGGGTGGGAATTTAATATAAACTTTGAATTTACAAACAAGGTAGTGAAATTTTCCCACCATCATAGTTTGTGGAAAAGAATAACGTTTATTTTTTAATGCAACGACTTATTCAGATTTCCACCCTACAAATTGCACAATGAAATTAAACTAAGGCTTTTATTGCTAACAATATCAATAATAATCCAGCTAAAATTTTCAAAATTTTTGTAGGGAATTTTTTTAATGTGTTTCCTTCCCAAAATCCAAGTAAAGTGTTTACAAAGGTTACGACCGCAATAAGTAGTGAGGCTTTTAAAATAGAAACTTTTTCTAAAGCAAGTCCAGCCCCTGCTGCAAGTGCATCAATACTTGTTGCTATTGCTATTGCGAACAAACATTTTAAATCAAGACATTTAACCTCTTCGCATTCTGATTTGATAGCCTCTTTTATAATGTTTAAGCCTAAAAGTAAAAAAATTGTGAATACTATCCATTTTGAAAAAGGTTCAAGCAAATCAGTATAAGAGGTTAGGATAAAATATCCTATAATTGGCATTATTCCTTGAAATACACCACAAAATGTTGCAAGTGAAAGTGAGTTTTTTAATCTTTTTTCGCTAAAACACATTCCATACGCAAAAGCTACTGCAGTTGCATCAATAGAAAGAGCTACAGCTAAAAAAAGTATATCAAGTAAAGTCAATTTGTACCTCTATTTCAAACAATCTATGCCAGGGAAAAGAATATTTTGCTCTAAAATCAACATTAAAAACTTCTTTTAGTTTGCTTTCAAAAGGTTTCATTTCCTCGTTTATTTTTGTTTCTTTTATTTGTTGGCGAACATTTGCTTGATAAGCCCAGTCGTCTAAAAATCTTATTAATTCAAGTTTTTTAAAATATTTGTCTGAATATTCTTTTGCATTATATTTTACTTTCATAGCACAAAGAAGTGAACCTAAAGTATTTGCACTCGTATTCCAAGCACTATAACCATAAAAATTTTCATCAAGATTTTCTAAAACTTCTTTAGCAAAATTATTGTCAGAACCATTTGCAAAACGTACATCTGCTATTGCGTAAGGTTTTTTAGGTAAAACAAGTTTGCCATTAAATGGTTCTGTTGATTTTTTCATAACAATTTCGCCCTGATTATTTTTGAAATTGTTTACGATTAAGACAATATCAGCATTTTCTTCTGTAGAAACTTCCATTCCACCTAATTCTATTTGAGATAGAACACTACGTTCAATAGATACGTCTTCGTAGTTTGAAATCAACTCTTTTTGGCTATCTTCAAGAAATATTGGTGCAACTTTTATTTTTTTATCTATTGCACGAGAAAATAGAGATAATGGAATTTCGTCAGCACCTGTCTTTGTAAACCCACCTAACTTTTCAAGTTCCTGTGCCTCTTTTACGTTCAAACCGTATTCTGCACAATCATCTTTAGAAAATACAAGAGTTTTGAAAAGTCCCTCTTTTTGCCATTCTAGATATGTTTTATTTATTTCAAAATTTCTTTTTCTTGTTGATAAATAATCATCCAAAATTTCTTGTGGAACATCTGTTTCAGCTGTGCCGTTTTTGTGCAAATTGAAAGAGTATTCAAAAATTTTCTTTCCGTATTTATTCCAGTATTTTTTTTCTTCTTGATTTACGTTATTATTAGAAATTCTCATTATGCTCGAAAATGCGTGAATCTCAGCCTCTTTAGATTTTAAAATTTCCTTTAAATCATTTATTTTTTTCTTTATTTCTTCAAAAGTTGCTGGACTTCTTCGAGATGGAATAAGTCCGCCGTATGCAATAGTATCAAGAGATAAAACCATCTTATCCATTTTAGGTAAATCTTTTAGCCAGTTCAAAATGCCATCAATATCTGCATTTTTTGTTAAATCGCCTAAAAGGTTTCTGTCTGGAAGATAGAGTTCAATGCTTTTGTCAATATTTGCTATATCTTGAATTAGGTTATAGCAAACAGGTCTGTTATCTATTGGAATAATACAAATTTTCATAAGAAAAGTTTACTACATATTTTACGTAAAGTATATAATCTTTACATTTTTAGTATTGTTTATATTTTCCCTCACCCATTTATATTTATGTTGAGAACCCTCATCAGTCCTATGGACAGCTTCTCCCTTTTAAAAGGGAGAAGCACACTTTCCCCTCGCCCATTTATGGGATAGGGGTTGGGGGTGAGTGTTAATCTTGTATTTGTTTTTTCTCAAAAAAACAGTATAATTTAAATATGAAAAAGTTATTTATTTCAATTTTCATATTATTTTTAATTTCAAGTAATGCCTTTGCATCGGTAGATAGTGCAACTGGTGAAATCCGTAAAGGTTACATGGGTACACTACCAGATGTTACTCAGCGTTTTGACCGTCAACGTTCAGAGCTTGCTCGTCCAGCATTCTCTGATGTTGAAACTTTTAGGGATAAAAATGAGTTAAAACCTGTACCTAGAGATAATCCGGCTTATATCGATTTAATTGTTAAAAAACACAAATTATCACCATATACAAATGATATTAACGATGCAATTCCTCTTATTGAATCAATGATTGAGGCTATAAATTACAATTTAAATATTCAAAAATTTGTGGCTCGTGTAAATGCATTTAATGATTGGATGAGTTATTTTAAAGCAAAATATAAAGACAAACCTGAGGCTTATTATATATCTTTTCAAAAGCTTGTAGAGGTTGATTTTCAATCTCATTATCTTGCTGCAATAAAGTATGAGGCTCGTTTGTATAATCCATATTTGCCTTATAGTGCTGAGGGTGCAATGTACAGTCCAAAAGCTATTCAAGCCCAAACAAGTGCATTATTAGTAGAATTACAAAAAACTTTAGAAGTTTTAAAAGATGTTAATTAAAAGGGCTATTGTTTTTTTATAAAAAGCCTGTATGATAGATATATGGACATAAAAGTTAATTACTACGAGATTTTAGGTGTAGATATTTCAGCAGATTCTGCTGAAATCAAATCTTCGTACAGAAAATTAGCTCGTCAATATCACCCTGACGTTTGTGGTAATGACGAAGAAAATGTTGCCAAATTTAAAAAAATAACTGAGGCTTATGAGGTTTTGAGTGATTCTGCTCAAAAACAAAAATATGATATGCTAAAAGGTATTATCGCAGAAAGAAAAGCTCGCCAAGAAAAAATTAATGCTGAAAAAGCAAAAGAGGCAAAAGAGGCATCTCAAAAAAAAGAGGCAAGCAAAGCATATAAACAGGCTAGAGAACAAGATAAACAACAAGGCTTTTCTTCAGTTCTGAACGACATTTTAGGTGGTTTAAAACATAAACAAGATGTAAAACACAAACAAAAACCTAAAAAAGAACCGCCTAAAGACGGTGAAGACATAACTTGTGACGTTATGTTGACCATGCTTGAATCTATTAATGGTTGCAATAAAACGGTGAATATACTTATTACAGAGCCTTGTAGAGCTTGTAATGGCAGAAAATTTATTAATCAGACAAAATGTAGAGTTTGTAACGGTAAGGGTGAAGAACAAAATCACAAAAAGATTACCGTAAAAATTCCGCCATCTGTTAAACATGGCTCAAAAATCCGTATTCCAAATGAGGGTAACAAAGGGCTTAACGGTGGTAAAAATGGAGATTTGTATTTAAATGTACAAATCGAAAATAGTGATATTTACAAATATGATGGTTTAAATATAAATTACACTCTTGTAATTCCGCCACAAGACGCTGTTTTGGGTTCAACTCAAGAGATAAATGTTCCTGACGGAAAAGTTTCTATGAAAGTTATGGCAGGAACTTCTCAAGGTCAAAAATATCGTCTTGCAAAACAAGGTTTGAAACGTGGTAGCAAGATTGGGGATTTGATTGTTACTATAAAAATTGACATCCCTAAAAATTTATCAAAAGAAGAAAAAGACTTGTATAAAAAATTGCAAGAGCTTGCAAATAAGGAAACGGTTAAATAATGAAAGCTAAAATAAAAGAAATATTTATCTCAACTCAAGGTGAAGGTCCTTTTGTTGGTCATAAACAAATGTTTATAAGATTTTGTGGTTGTAATCTAAAATGCAATTATTGTGATACAGATTTTGATGCAAAAGATTGTGAAGAATATACTCCTGATGAACTTTTAGAAAAAATAAGAACTTTTGAAGGTTTTGATAAAATTCATTCTATTTCTCTAACTGGTGGTGAACCTCTTTTATGGGCTGATTTTTTGTCAGAGTTTTTGACAAGAGTTAAAAAGCCTATTTATCTAGAAACAAATGCTACTGTTACAAAAGATTTAAATAAAGTTTTTGATAATATTGATTATGTTTCAGCTGATATAAAATTGCCGTCATCTTCTGGTATAAAAAATTCTTTCGAATTACATGATGAATTTTTTAAGGCTGTTAAATGTGCAATCATAAATTGTGCTATGACAAAACAGTACGACTGCTATAAACAAAGACTTTTTGCAAAAATTGTATTTGACGAAAATATTACTGATGAAGAAATTAAAAAGAGTGTCGGATTAGCTAAAAAATATGATTTTCAAATAGTTCTTCAACCAAAAATGAACGGTATGAAACTTGAAATACCCACAAAAGTTATCGAGGATGTTTTTGATAAATTCTTAAACGAATATGAAAATGTAAGATTAATCCCACAAGTTCATAAATTTTTGGATATTCAATAATTTTTATTCTTCTATGATTTCATAAAGTTCACTTGCTTGTTGAATGCTAACATTTCCTGTAGGAATTGTTAGAACTTTTACCACAACATTTTTGTTTGCGTATTCAATTTTAATAATATCTCCAACTTTTAAAGTTTTTGCTGGTTTTGCGATATTGCCGTTTACGTAAACTCTACCTGTATCAGAGATTTCGTTTGCTACAGTTCTTCTCTTTATTAGTCTTGATACTTTTAAAAACTTATCTAATCTCAAAATTTTTCCTTTGTTTCTACAATTTATATACGATTGATTTTTTTTCTGTTATATTATAACATATAAAATTATTAAGAGAAAAGGAATAATAATTAATGGACGGTATTGTCAGTACCCTGTTTAAGTTTTTTATAATAGCGTTTTTACTATTTACAAATGCTTTTTTCGTAGCTGTTGAATTTTCACTTGTTAAAGTAAGAAAAACAAGAATGGAAGAGTTGGCAAAGCAAGGCAACAAAACAGCAGATTTAGTTCTTAAACAAATTTCAGATATAGACAGAGTCGTGGGCGTTGCTCAATTCGGTGTAACAATTGCAAGTATCGCAATTGGTTGGGTTGGTGAAGCTACAATTGTTTCTATTATACAATCTATGTTTAGCATAATTCCTCATGGCTCGCAAATGGTTGCTCTACATACTGTATCTTCAATTATTTCATTTGTACTGGTTACCTTCTTGCATGTTTCATTGGGTGAACAAGTTCCAAAATTGATTGCTTTGCAATATACAGACGAAACAGCCTTGCTTATTTCAAAACCAACACACTTTATTGCTGTAATCTTTAATCCATTTGTTGCTTTATTAAATGGATTTTGTAATTTTGTATTAAAACTAATGAAAATTGAACGTCCAAAAGAATCTTTTGCACATTCTACAGAAGAACTTGATATGCTTGTTGATGCAAGCTATAAAGAGGGTGTTCTTAATGAAACAGAAAAAGATATTTTACATAACGCATTCAAATTCTCTGATTTGACGGCAAAACAAGTTATGATTCCAAGAACAGATTTGATTTGCTTACCAAAAGATATTACTTTTGATGAGTTGAAAAAATTTACTGTTGAAAATCAATACACAAGATACCCAATTTATGGCGAAGATATTGATGATATTGTAGGATTTTTACATGTTAAAGATATTTATGCATGTAACGTAAGTAATGACGAATTTAAGATTGAAAACCTTTTAAGACCAATCCTTTGCGTACCTGAAACAATTACAATGGATAACATTATTATTGAATTTAAAAAACAACAAGCTCAAATTGCTATCGTTGTTGATGAATTTGGGGGTACTGCTGGTCTGATTACTCTTGAAGATGTTTTTGAAGAAATCTTTGGTGAAGTTCAAGACGAATTTGACGAAGAAGAAGAATTAGATATTAAAAAATTAGATGAAAATATTTACCTTGCAAATGCAATGGTTAGACTTGATGAATTGGCAGAATTCTTTGATGTAGACGAGGAATTGTTGGAAGAAGAAGATGTTGATACAATTGGCGGTGTCGTTCTAAAAGTCTTGGGTAGAATTGCACAAGTTAACGATTCTATCGAATGGAAAAACCTTACTCTTACAGTTAAAGAAATTGATGGCGTAAGAATTACAAAACTTCTTATTGTGGTAAGAGAACCTTTCCAAGTAGAAGAAGAAACAGAAGAAGAGGCTAAAAATTAGCAAGACAAATTAGTGTGTGGAAAACTGCCATTGCGAGGAATGTAATGACGAAGCAATCCAAAAGCCCTCACCGAAATTGCTTACGCAACTGTGGCGAGGTTTCTACCCCTCTTCGATTTTTGGCAAATATTTTTGCCAAGTTTCATCAAGGTTTTTGATAAATATATGTGCATCAATTACATCATCTGATGAAATATTTGGTCTATTGTTTTTCTCTAAAATCAAATCTTCTCTTTTTTCGACTTTTAAATTATTCAAGCCTAAAAATGAATACCCAAAATCTTTTCCACAATGTTGGCAGGTTAATTTTATAACCAAAAGTTGTGGCTCTTCTCTTATAATTTCAACAGAATTTTCGTCAAAATCTTCCTTACATCTTGAGCAACATAAATCTTTAAATAATAGGCTGAAATCCTTGTCCATAGTGGTTTAATTGTATATTAAACACGTTATAAATGCAATTACATGTGGAATTTATATAGTGTACACCGAAAGTGTACAGGAGAGCCGAGACATGTTACCCATCACTTTAATCGTTTTAGGATTTATTGTTTACTCTGCATGCGTAATTATTCCTAGCATTTGGGAAGAATTATCTGCAAAAAACTAAACTTTAAATTAAAACGGTAAAAATTTTTTCTGACCAAAAAATAAATTTGGGCGGAGATTTTGTGCTAAAATTTTCTTATGGAAGAATTTAAGCATTATACGGTTATGAAAAATGAGGCAATAGAGTATTTTGATTTTTCAAAAGATGCTCTATTTGTTGATGCAACTTTAGGTGGCGGTGGTCATAGTGAAGAAATTCTTAAACGTATGACACCAAATAGCCATTTGATAGCTTTTGACATTGATGATGATGCGATAAATTTTGCCAAAGAAAGATTAAAAGATTACAAAAACTTAACAATAGTTAAGGACTCTTATACAAATGTTAAGAAAGTTATACATGAATTAGGTTATGAAAAAATAACAGGCGGAATACTTTTTGATTTGGGTGCTTCGTACCATCAATTAACGAAACAAGAGCGTGGCTTTTCTTTTACAAAAGAAGCCCCATTAGATATGAGATTTAATAAAGACGCTGATTTTTCGGCTTATGATGTCGTAAACACTTATAGTGAAAGCGATTTGGCTAAAATTTTCTTTGAATATGGAGAAGAAAGATATTCAAGAAAAGTAGCAAAGAGAATTGTCGAAAAAAGGGCTGAAAAACCTATAGAAACAACTACTGAATTGGCAGAAATTGTACGCCATGCTTTACCTTATACAAAGAGTCGTCTACACCCTGCTACTAGAGTGTTTCAGGCAATTAGAATTGAAGTAAATAATGAGTTAAAAAATGTAAAAGAAACTTTAAATAATTTGTTTGATTTATTGAGCGAGGGTGCTATAATATCTGTGATAAGTTTCCACTCATTAGAAGACAGAATAGTAAAAGAAACATTTAAATATTATTCAAAATCGTGTAGATGTGAGATGTCAGAACCAATTTGTAAATGCGGTGGTCCCCTATTAACCCTATTGGTAAAAAAGCCAATTACGGCAAGTGAGGCAGAATTGAACGAAAATCCACCATCAAGAAGTGCAAAACTTAGAGTGGCAAAGTATATTAAACATTAAACAATAATCTAGGGATAAAAAATTGTTACAACATTTAAATAATAATATGCAGTATACGAATGATTTTGTTGAAGAAAAAATCGAGTATAATTACTTTGACGAAATCGAAAGCCTTCAAGAACGAGCTAGTATTATTGAGGGTTACTTTCCGAAAGAAATCTCAGAGAAAGAAATGTATATTAGAAAAATTAACACAACTTTATGTATAATTTTGGGTATCTTTATTGTGGTATCTATGTTTAGCTACTATTTTGTTACTGTTAACGAAATGAAAATGAATAAGTTAAGCAAAGAAATTACTGCATTAAATGATGAAAATGCTGAATTACAATACAAACTTGATAAGTTAAAATCTTTCAGTAATGTTGATATGACAATGCAAAAGAACAAAACTTTAACAAGAGCAAAACAAGTAATTGAAGTTCCAGAAGTTAATTCTGTAAACGTGGTAGACAAGAAAAATACAAGCGATAAGTTATTCTCATATTCAATCGGATATTAATTTTTCTTGAGAATAATTAAAATCTTTTAAAAACCCTTAAAAAGGGCTTATTCACATTTGTTAATAATTTCTCAAACTGCATTTTTAGTGGTAAAATTAAGTAAAAATGGGTTGAGATGGATAATAGAAAAGAAAAACAGTTTAAAATGCTTGATAGAAGGCTTGGTTGTTGGCAAGTAGGCTTTGCCCTTTTTGCAATAGCTTTGATTGTGCATCTTTTCTGTTTACAAGTTCTTGATTTAAAACACTACCGTATCAAGGCTAAACGTCAAAGAATGGCTAATACTTTTGTTATGCGTGGTGATATTTACGATAGAAATGGTATAAAACTTGCAACTGATAAAGTTTTGTTTGATATTTTCTTGAGAAAAGCTGATATGGAAGACCATTCTCCAGAAGAATTGGCTCAAATGCTTTCTCCTATTTTACACTTACCATATTCAACTCTGTTAAAAATGATTAAACAAGATGCTCCTTTCGTATTGTTGAAAAAAGGTGCAGATAGAGAAACTAGAGATAAAATTGCGGAATTGCATTTGAGAGAAATTCCTATGGATAAAAAGAATATCAGAATTTATCCACAAGGTTCTTTAGCATCTCACGTTTTAGGATATTACAACTTTGATGCTGAAATTGCGGCTGGGGTTGAACATTCAGCAAAAGATAAACTTGAAAGAGTTGATAGAAAATCTTCTGTAGAAAAAACTCCAAATGGTGATATTATCTATAATTTTGCTACAGACCCGTTACTTACAACAGCTCCATTAAAAGGTGAAAATGTTACTCTTACGATAGATACAGCTGTACAGCACGTATGCGAACAAGAGCTTTATAAAGCTATATCAAAATTTAAGGCTTTAAGAGGTGTTGTAATTGTTATGAATCCTAGAAATGGTGAAATTTTAGGTTATGCAGCATATCCTTATTATGACCCAAATAACTTTAAAAAAGCTAATTATACTCAGTTGAAAAACTGGGCTATTACAGATATTTTTCCACCAGGGTCAACCTTCAAAATCTTGACTGTAGCATCTGCTATGGAATTGGGAAAAATCAATAAATACACAAAAATCAACGATACAGGTAAAATCAAAGTTGGTTGGTGGGATATTGAAAACTACGACTACAGAAAACGTCCAAATCCAGGGATGATTAGTTTAGAGTATTTGTTTGAACACTCAAGTAACGTAGGTTCTGTAAGAGTTGCTCAATTAATGACATCAACTGAATTTTATAACCAATTGAGAAAATTTGGTTTCGGTTCAAAAACGGGCATTGATTTACCAGGAGAATCAGTTGGTTTGATTAAAAAACCTCACAAATGGGACGTATCAGACCATGCGTCAATGGGTTATGGTTATGGTGCTTCTGTTACTGCTATTCAAATGGCATCAGCTATTTCTGCAATTGCAAATGATGGTGTAAGAGTTACTCCTCACGTTATCAAATATTCTGATGCAGAGGCTGAACAAAAAATTAAACATGTTCAAGTTATGTCAAAAGAACATGCAAATGCTGTTACAGATGTTTTGGTAAACAGTATTAATAACGGTAAATCACAAATAAAAATGGAAAAATATAATGTAGCTGCAAAAACAGGTACATCAAGAAAACCAAAAGAAAACGGTTCAGGATATACAAATAAATTGTATACATCTGCTATTGGTTATTTACCAGCAAGTGATCCTGAAATCCTAATATATGTTATGATTGACTCTGCTCAAGGTTACGAAATTTGGGGTAGTACAGTTGCCGTTCCTGTATTTAAGGAAATTGCAACTCAACTTGTACATATATTGAACTTAACACCAGATAAAAATAATTAATTGGAGAAGATATGAAATTAGATGATTTAATAAAAAATGTAGAATATTTGAATATTGTAAATCACAAAAATATTGAAGTTGCTGGCATTTCTTACAATTCAAAAACAACACAAAAAGGTGATATTTTTGTTTGTTTAAGAGGTGAATACACAGATGGACATAAATATTTTAAAATGGCAGAAGAAAATGGTGCAGTAGCTTTTGTTTGTGAAGAAGAATTAGAAACTGACTTACCACAAGTTATTGTTAAATCAACAAGACATCAAATAGCAGATTTTGCAGCTGCATTTTATGAATATCCGTCAAAGGATTTGAATATTGTTGGTATAACTGGTACAAACGGTAAAACAACTGTTTCACATTTGGTTCAAAAGATTTTTGAAAACAATAACCAAAAATGTGGTTTGATTGGTACTTTGGGGCATAAATTTTCATCAGAAGATACTTATCACGATGCAAAACATACGACTCCACAAGCTCCTGAACTTCAAAAATTATTGAGAACTTTTGATGAAAAAGGTATTGATAATGTTTGTATGGAAGTTAGTTCTCACGCTTTAGACCAAAACAGAGTTGGCGGAATTGATTATAAATGTGCAGTTATAACTAATTTAACTCAAGACCATTTAGATTATCATATTTTAATGGAGAACTATTTTGAGGCAAAAGCAATTCTTTTTAGAGGTTTAAAAGAGGGTTGTTATGCAGTTTTAAATGCTGATGATGAATATTATGAAAAATTTAGAGCAGTAATTCCAAACGGCGTTAAAATTGTGACTTACGGTATAAAAAATCCGGCAGATTTGAAAGCCTCAAACATTCAATACTCAATTCACGGTGCAAAATTTGATGTTACAACAAAAGACGGTGAATATAAGTTAGATTTGAATTTGAACGGTGCATTTAGTGTTTATAATACTTTGTGTGCTATGGCAGTTGCAGTTGCTTATGGCATTTCTTACGAGGTTTCTATTGAAACTTTGAATAATGTTCAAAACGTTGCTGGCAGATTTGAAATTGTTCATAAGACTCCGCTTGTAATTGTTGATTATGCTCACACTCCTGACGGTTTAGAAAATGTATTAAAAGCTGCAAGAGAAATCACTCCAGAGGGTTCTAAATTGATTTGCCTATTTGGTTGTGGTGGTGATAGAGATACAACAAAACGTCCAAAAATGGGTTCTATTGCTGAAAAATTTGCTGATAAAGTTATCATCACAAGTGATAATCCTCGTTCAGAAAATCCAAACCAAATTATTTCAGATATTGTTGCAGGCTTAAAATCAATGAATCCTGATAAAGTCTTTGTAGAACCTGATAGGGGTAAAGCTATTAGACTATCAAAAAGTATTTCAACTGAAAAAGATGTAATTGTTCTTGCTGGTAAAGGTCATGAAGATTACCAAATTTTGGCTGATAAAACAATTCATTTTGACGACAGAGAAGAGGCAAGAAAGACTTTTAATTCATAATGGAAATTAAAGACCAAGATATTAGAAAAACAGAATTAATAATCGAAAATCATCTTCATGGTGCATTTGGAATTGATTTTAATTTTGCAACAGTAGATGAAATTTTGGAGTGTGCTAAAAAACTCTTAAAAAGAGGTATTGGCGGATTTTTCCCAACTTTTGTTACTGATGCGGTTGAAAATATTAAAAAACAAACTCAAGTAATAAAAGAGGCAAAAGCTAGACAAACAGAAGATATGGCAGATATTTTGGGTATACATTTAGAGGGGATTTTTATGAATCCTAAAAAATGTGGCATTCAGGATGAAAGTTTGTTTTTGACTCCAAATGTAGAAAATTACAAATTGATAGAGGACGACTTTATAAAAATTGTTACTGTAGCTCCAGAACTTGATGATGGTTTGATTGATTATTTGAAATCAAAAGGTGTAAAAGTTCAGGCTGGTCATTGTGTTGGCGGTGATTTAAAGGGTGTAAATGGTGCGACTCATTTATTTAATGCAATGAGTGGAATTAGTCATAGAGAAAAATCTACAGCACTTTCTTCCTTGATTAATGATGAAGTTTATACAGAAGTTATTATGGACTTGGTTCATTTGAATAAGGATACTCTTGAACTTATTATTAAAACAAAACCGAATGATAAGATTTTACCTGTGAGCGATTGCTTGCCAATTTCTTATAGCGATAAAAAAGAAATGGAATTTTGTAATAAACCTGTTTATTATGACGGTGTAAAAATTACTTCTGAAAATGGTACTTTGGCTGGAAGTGCCTTGCTTTTGGATGATATTTTGAGAAAATTATATAAAAATGGTATTGATGGTTTTAAATATATAAAAAATCTTTATAAATACCATGATTTAGAGGTTAATGGCTATGTTTATTGGAGAAATAATGACGAAATTGTAGCTATTGAAAAAGGTGATAAAGTTTTATATAAAGAATAAATAGGAGATATTTATAATGAATAGCGATAAAATAAAAAAAGGTATAGAAAGAACACCACATAGAAGTTTATTATATGCAACAGGCGTAAGCAAAAAAGCTATGGATAGACCATTTATTGGTATAGCAAGCTCATTTACTGACTTGGTTGCAGGTCATGTTATGATGAGAGATTTGGAAAGACAAATCGAAAAAGGTATTCACTCAGGCGGTGGTCAAGCTTTTATTTTTGGTACTCCAGCCGTATGTGACGGTATTGCTATGGGTCATAGTGGGATGAAATATTCTTTACCATCAAGAGATTTGATTGCTGATTGCGTAGAAACAATGGCATCTGCTCACCAATTAGACGGCTTAGTTTTACTAACTAACTGCGATAAAATTACTCCAGGTATGTTGATTGCAGCCTTGAGATTAAATATTCCTACAATTATTGTTACAGCAGGTCCTATGTTGGATGGTAATTGCAAATGCGAAAAACTTTCAATGATTAAAGGCACATTCGAGGCTATTGGCAGATATATGAATGGCAAAATTACAGAGGAAAGACTTCAAGAAATGGAAGAAGAATCTTGTCCGTCTGCTGGTTCTTGCCAAGGCTTGTATACTGCAAATACAATGGCTTGCTTGGTAGAAACAATGGGTATGAGCTTACCAAATTGTGCTACTACAAGTACTGTTTCAGCAAGAAAACGTCAAATTGCTTTCGAAAGTGGTATGGCTATTGTTGATATGGTAAAAAATGATGTTAAACCATTGGATATTGTAACAAAAGATTCTTTAAGAAACGCTATTATTATGGACTTAGCGTTGGGTGGTTCAACAAATTCTACTTTGCACTTGCTAGGTATTGCAGCTGCTGGCGAAATTGATTTGGGCTTGAAGGATTTTGAAGAGTTGAGCAATAAAGTTCACCAACTTATCAAATTAGACCCATCAGGAACTTACACAATGACAGATTTCCATAATGCTGGTGGTATTTCAGGTGCTATAAAAACTCTTTATAAACATTGTCCAGAATTTAAAAATACAAAGAATGTTTTGGGTATGTCAGTTGAAGAAATTGCAGAAAAAGCATGGGTTAATGAGGAAGTTGTAAAACCTTTCGACAAACCTCTTACTCAAAGTGCTGGATTAGGTGTTTTATATGGTAATTTATCACCTGAGGGTTGCGTAATTAAAGTTTCAGGCGTAGATGAATCGTGTTTTGAATTTGAGGGCAAAGCTAAATGTTATGACTCAGAAGAGGCAGCAACAGAAGCTATCGAAAAAGACGAAATCAAAGCTGGTGATGTTGTTGTAATCCGTTACGAAGGTCCTCAAGGTGGCCCTGGTATGAGAGAAATGCTTGCACCAACTTCTTTGATTGTTGGTAAAGGCTTAGGTAAATCAGTTGCCTTAATTACAGACGGAAGATTTTCAGGCGGTACAAGAGGTCTTTGCATTGGTCATATTTGCCCAGAAGCTAGTCAAGGTGGCTTAATTGGTTTGATAGAAGATGGCGATAAAATCAGAATTAATATCAATACAAAAGAATTAACTTTATGCGTCGATGAAGAAGAAATTGAAAGACGTAGAAAGAACTTTGTAATGCCAGCACCAAAAGAAACAAAAGGTTATTTAGCAAAATATGCAAAGAGCGTTAAGAGTGCAAATTTAGGTGCTATATCAGGCTAAGACGGTGAAATTATGTATGAATATATAAAAGGTGAATTAGCTGATAAATATTTTGATAAAAAGGGTCATTACGTTGTAATTGATGTAAATGGTGTTGGATATTTAATTGATGTCATGAAGAAAGATTATGACAAAATTGATGTTAATCAAGGCGACGCAAAGATGTATACCGTTCTTTTGCATAGAGAAGATAGCATGTCCTTGTGCGGATTTTTGGAAAAAGAAGTTAGAAATTTGTTCAATATTTTAGTGCAAGTTTCTGGCGTTGGTCCAAAAATGGCTTTGAATATTTTAAACCAGTTTGAACTTAAAACTCTTATAAATTGTGTTGTACAAGAAAAAGAAAAAGAATTAACACAAGCAAAAGGTGTTGGTTCAAAATTGGCACAAAAAATTATTTTGGAATTAAGAGATAAATTTATAAATGTCGAACTAGAACCTGAAGAAGCAGACGACGACATGTTTACAGAGGTTAAGAACATGCTTTTATCTTTGCAATATACTGCAGAAGAGATTAATAAAGCAAAAGAGATAGTTGGTAATATGAATTGTAACTTTAAATCTTCAGAAGACCTTTTAAGAGAAATCCTAAAAGTGTTGTCTGAATAGCGTTTGACATGATTAGAGAATTGTAACAATTTTGTAACATGATGAATAAAAACTATCAATAAAATTCCTGTCGATGCCTTTAAATACATGTTAGTAGTTTAGGTAGGCATAATGATTAATCCAATTTCAGTTTCAAATACATCAGTTCCAAAAGCTAATAAAGCAACAAAAACAAGTATTTTTTATATTAATGACTTACACGGTCAAAACATGAAAATGGAAAAAGTTTATAACGCATCTAAAGTATTTGATGAATTTGTTCCATCAAATGGTGTTAACAAATTAAAATTATCTTCAGGCGATATTTTATTAGGTGAAAACAAAAAACCTAACAAAATCGCTGCTAAATTTATGGATTTAATCGGTATCACAGCTACAGCAGTTGGCAACCACGAATGTGACTCTGATCCTAAAACATTATATGAATTAACAAAAGACAAAGCTTATAAAATGTTAGGTTTGAATGCTAAAATTGATGCTACAAACCCAATGAAATCAAGAATTGAAAAATCATACATTGAAACAAAAGAAGATGGTCAAAAATATGGTATTATTGGTTTAATGCCACCAGATTTATTTACAAGAATGTCAAAACCAGACAACTACAAAGATTTAAAAATGGATGATTTTGACCAAACAATTAAAGATGTACAAGCTGAAGTTGATAGATTACAAGAACAAGGCGTAAACAAAATTATCGTATTATCTCACTCAGGTAATGCAAACGAAAAAAGATTAGCTCAAGAAACATCAGGTATTGACGTTATCTTAGGCGGTCACTCTCACGAGTTAATCAAAGACGTAAAAGAAGGTGAAAACCTATTCTATGGTAAAGACGGCAACCCTGTAGTTATTACACAAGCAGGTAAAGATGCTGATAACATTGGTGTATTGAACTTAGAATTTGATGCTGATGGCGTTATTACAAAAGTTCAAAACAACGTAACACCAACTAAAAACTTTAGAAGAAACTTAATTATGAAATTCTTCTCAGAAAAATGCTTAGGCAAACCTGAAAAAGTTGGTACAATCAAAGCATCATGCCCAGAACCAGAAAACAGAATTGCAAGCGAAAACCCACACGCTGACTTCGTTGCAGATGCAATGAGAGATTTCACAGGGGCAGACATAACACTATTAGGTTCAGCAAACTTAAGAAACACATTCGAACAAGGCGAAATCACTACAAGAGAAATCTCAAGCATCGTTCCTTTCAAAAACGGTATGGCATTAATTCCATTAAGTGAAAAAACTATCGTTGACGCATTAAAATTTGGTGCTCACTCATTAGTTTCTCCTGGTACAAAACCTGGTATCTTACAAGTTTCTGGTATGAACTACGAAATTAACAAAAAAGGTGAATTGTTATCAGCAGAAGTTGTAGGTAAAGACGGTAACGTAACAAAATTAGACATCAACAACCCAAGCGAAGACAAAACATTCAAAGTTGCAATGGATACATACTATGCAAACGGTAGAGATGGTTTCACAATGTTAAAATCTTTGGACAAAGCAGAAGCTGTATTTGAAGAAGATAAAGATTATATGGTTGCTGAATACATTAAAAAACTTCAAA
>ERZ808278.388-NODE-388-length-30916-cov-4.617964_pt1 | contig 30916 bp, 35 predicted proteins | sample MGYA00521239_ERZ808278 | MGnify/ENA primary metagenome ERZ808278 (study PRJEB31516, sample SAMN03275600) | gut metagenome | biome: mammalia-associated habitat; material: feces | host: Papio cynocephalus | place: Kenya | collected 2012-07-17 ... | reverse complement strand
TGCAACCTTACACGTCTGCCGACCTCAATTGGAATGACAAGAAATCGCGCAGCACGGTAGAGATGAATGACGAGAGTGCACGCCCCGCCATCAAGAAGACCAAAGAGAACTTGGACGGATACACTACGGTGTATGTCGGGTTCCCCGTCTGGTGGTATGTGGCACCGCGTATTATCAACACATTCCTTGAGGCATACGATTTCAGCGGCAAGACGATTATCCCCTTTGCCACCTCGGGCGGAAGCGGTATTGCAGGCTGCACCAAAGCCCTGCGCAAAACCTATCCCGCCCTGCATATAGAGGACGGCAAGTTGCTGAACTATACCTCGTATGAGGAAATCCAGGCATGGGTGAAATAAGCCTACCCTATTTCACGTAAATAACATTGTTTTAGTAGTTACCGGTGGAGGACTGCTTCCAACTCATCAAGAGTGGAGTATGTCCTCCATTGCATTTGTTGAGCGGGGAGGAGATTGGCGGGTAGGTCGTCCACAAAACAGTAGGGTGTGGGGCAATGGTGCCGGGTGAGGTATGCTTGGACAGTGGCGTATATGCGCGGGTCGGGCTTGCTGAGGTGAAGGAGGTGTGAGAGGAAACAGTGTTCGAAGACGGACATGTCGTAGCGGGAGCAGATGTCGTGCCAGTGGAGTTGGTTGTTGTTGCTGAGCAGGAAGAGGCGGTATCCGCGGTCGTGCCACCGGTGCAGGAGGGCAAGACGGTCGTCAGGTATGCCGCCGTGCATAGCGTTCCAAGCGTTGATGATGTCTTGCGGCGTGGTGCCAGGACGGGCATAACGCAAGAGGGTGCCGATGAAAGCGTCGGCAGCGATAAGTCCGCGCTCGAACTGCTCCATAAGACTGTCGGCAGTGCCTTCGCCGTCGGAGGCGAGACCCAAGAGACGGTCTGTCTGCTCCTCACCCAGCAAGTGGCGGAAACGGGACAGACATTCGGGCATGTTGTGCTGCATCAGCACGCCGCCCATATCCAAAATAATGGTCGTAGAATCAGACATATAAAACATTAATTACCATGTAATTAACCATTAATTTCAGAGTATCGCTCGTTTTTTATTGATGACGCGAGCCGCGTCGTCCCCCGGACAGCGCATCATCCTTTCTACTTATCAGATTGTCAAAGTGATAATGTGGTGTAGTTGCGTTCGCCGAAGATGGTGGTGCCGATGCGGACGAGGTTGCTTCCCTCCTCGATGGCGATGAGGTAGTCGTGGGACATGCCCATGCTGAGGACAGGGAGGCGGCGGGTATCGCGGATGGTTTTGAGGGCGTGGAAGCAACGGCGAATCTCCTGTGTATCATCGGTTTGCGTAGCCATGCCCATAATGCCGCAGACCTCTACCCACGGGTAGGGGGTGAAGTCGGCGGGCAGTTCGTCGGGAGCGAAGCCTGTCTTGGTTTCCTCGCGGGCGACATGCACCTCAAGCAGCACTTTGACGCGGCGTTGTATGCGCTCCGCTTCGCGGTTGATGGTCTCGAGGAGGTGCAGGCTATCCACAGACTGTATCAGATAGACGAAGGGAATGACGGCACGCACCTTGTTGGTTTGCAAGTGTCCGATGAAATGCCAACGTATGTCATGGGGCAGGGTCTCGTACTTGGGCAGGAGTTCCTGCACGCGGCTCTCGCCGAAGTCGCGTTCGCCGGCGTTGTAGGCTTCGAGGATAGCCTCGCATGGGTGGAACTTGCTGACACACACCAGCGTAACCCCATCGGGCAAGTGGCGGCGAATGTCGGCAATGTGTTGCGGAATGTCTGACATAAGGTGTAGTTACTGAATGTTAACCGGCTTATTTTCAATAGGATAATAATACGTAAGAAATTGCATATTATCCCGAGAGTCTCTCGAAGTTCTCCCGATATTCTCTCGGCAATAGCAGGGTGCCAATTATTTTTCTACTGTCTAAACAAGCGGAGGAATCTGCACGTTATCGTGTCGTGTTGGGGTTAATCCACGGCGCGGAAGACCTCAAGGACAGGGGACTTGGCGATGTTAACTATCTCACAATCAATGCTTGCGAGGGACTGCATAAGGCTCTTGACGGCTTCGTTGAGGTCGTTAGCCTGCACATAGATGTTTGCGCCTTTGCGTGTCTCCTTGCCGTTGTCCTCGACGGTAATCATCTCGACACGCGCCTTGTACCAGAACTCGGCGTCGGGGTTCGGTATCATGTCGTAGAACTGCACCTGTTTGCAACTCTTGACCTCCCATTCGCCTGATATAAAGGGTTTTATCTCATCGATAAGGCGCGTCTCCACATCGGCGCAGGTGAGTCCTTCGACCATGTATGTCTCTTTGACAGCCGCGGGGTTGTCTTCGCCCGTCTGGCGGGTGTAACTGATTTTGAGTTCGTAGAAAACCATAATTATTTACGATTTAGATATTTACGATGTACGATTTATTTTTTGGATTTAGTTATTTCATTATTAGCGACTTGACGTCTGTGGCGTGCAACTCGCCTTCGGGGAAGGTGCGCAGAGTGCCCGACCAGAGCAGGAGTGGTGCGGCGGGACGCGGTTGGATGACGCGGTCGTAGGGCGTACTGTCGTCGGTGTATAGCAGCCAGTTGTCCTGCAATTGGAAATAGACATCGCCCGCGTGTTTGCGGTAGATAGAGGTGCGGTCGTCGGAAGTGACGGCCTCGTGAATGGGGAACGCCACTTGCACGCCCTCGAAATCCATGAGGAAGTTCGCCACCTGTCGTTGGAAAGCCTCGAGGGACAGGCGTTTCTGCTCGATGAGTGTGCGGTTGAGGTAGATGAATGGTCCGTAGCCGCCGTCCACCCATCGCTCGTGCCCATAGATAGCCATGAGGTAGGTGCCTGTGAGTGCTGCGGCGCGGTCCACATCGAAATGCCGAATGGGAATGCCCGCCGTCTCGAAGGTCTGCGCTGCATAGCCGAGGACGGGCCGTCCGACGACAAGCAGTTGGTATTGCGCCTTGCCGATGCGGCGATTGAGTTGCTCCATGAGGAAGCCAAGATCCTGATTGATACCAAGATACATATCCTCCTGTTCGGCGGAGGCGAGTGCGTCGGAGGTGGCGTGCGGGGAGAGGGTGGTCAGTTGGAGGAGGAGCAGGTCGGGGGTGTTGTCCGCGCCGAGTTGGAGGTCTTTTTGCAGTGCGAGTGCCATCTCGATGACGAGGGTGTTGGCAGCGGTTGTGTTCAGCAATTGTGCTGCGGGTGTGTATGAGAAGGGCTTTTTGCGTTCTTCGGGCGTGGGGCGGAGGTACATGGAGATGTCCATGCGCGGTGTCCACGGGCGGTTTGCCAGTTCGGTGATGCGTCCGCTGACGTTCATCGCGTCAGCCGTTGCGGGCAGCCCTTCGGTGTAGAAAGAGGAGGTTGCCCATTTCTGCGTGGCGGGGTCGAGCCAGCAGCACGCGTTGGCGGCGTGCCCCGCCATGAGGACGGTGGCTTCGGGTTGGAGTCCGACGGCATAGATGTGGGCTTGCGCGCCATGCCGGATACGCCATTCGTCTGACAATGAGACGGATAGAAAGGTGCCGGGCGATATGGCGAGGTCGGTGCCGATGCCTGCCGCTTGTGGGTCGGCGAGTGTGGGATGCACACTGCGGTCGGTGCGCGAGAAGTAGGTGTCCGCCATGATGCCGTGGCGCGACGGGGTGGTGCCCGTCATGAGTGTGGCGGTGGTCTCCTGCCCACCATAGACGAGGTGCGGGAAGTCGATGGTGGTCTGGTAAGCCTCTTCGCTGAGCGTCCGCAGCCCGCCCGCAGGCCAGTAGGAACGCAGGTCGGTGAGGTTCTCCTGAGTCATGCCGTCCACCACTACCACCACCGTGAGACGCGGCAGGGCGTTGGTGTTTAGGGAATAGAGGATAGAGAGCAGGGCTATCAGCGAAGTATGTAGATGAGTCGTGCGCATAGGTGAAGAACGGGGAATAGCAGCAGCCGCCAGTTGAAGCCGACCAGCGGGTGCGACGAGAAGAAGGTCAGGAAGACCACGATAGCAATCAGAATGAGGTACACGAGTCCAAGCAGCACGTCCACCCACCAAGTCAGGCGGCCGCGGCGACGGTCAAGGAGCGAGATGCCGGCCATCACGAGGACAAACAGCCCGATGCCCAGCCAGCAGTTGGCGTACCACGGCACGGGGGCGATGTCGAAAGGCGCGATGTCCTCGCTCTGCACGAGCGGCGTGCCGTCCGCAAGGCGTGCTTCGGACATGAAAAACATCAGTTCTTCGGGCAGGAACAGCCGCTGTTCGTTGTCCATGGGAGCGTCCGCCCGCTTGCCGAAGATGAGGTTGATGCCGAAGTCCACCCACGAGTTGCGCCCCGTGTAGCGGGAGATGGCGCGGCGGTATGGTCGGTGTATATAGCCTTGATAATCAGACAGTATGGTGTCGCCAAGCGCATCCTTGATGAGGTGGTAGGGGCGCGTGGCGCAGTTGTCGAACACGAAATTGTAGTGATAGAAGCGGTTCTCGGGCCGGTAGTTGACGAGCAGCGCGTCGAACACCTGCTGCATCTGCGTGTGCGTGAGGTTGAGCCGCTGCCAATAGACCTTGCGCCCCACGCGCTCCGCGCTCAGGCGGAAGTAGCGCAGCGGCTCGATGCCGAGTTGGTAGTAGGTGTCGCCCTTGATGAACTTGAGGTAGAAGTCCTCGGTGTCGAAGGAGAAAATGCCGTAGTTGAACACCACGTCAATGCCCTGCGCCCTGTCCTCGACGAGGATGGCGGAGTGCCCGTACTTCGACCACACCTGCGTGCCCGGGGTGCAGGTCAGCAGATAGACGTGTGCGCTGTCGCCCAGTGTTTGGGCGCAGGCGAGCAGCGAGCATACACATAACGCTATTGTTATCAACCACTTACGCATACATCATTATCAGATTGGGAACAAACGTGAACACCAGCCCCAGCAGGTAGCCGCACACCACCTGCATCGGCGTGTGGGCTTTCAGGTAGATGCGCGCGTACATCAGCAGCAGTGACACTGCCAGCACCGCCACCACAGCCGCCGTCACGTCCACCCCGCCGCACAGCCCGTAACTGCACACGCCGCCCAGCAGCCCGCCCATCGCGGACAGGTGCGCGGAGATTTTCCACCGGCGGTTGATGATTGTCACCACCGCCAGCGCCAGCGTCGCGCCGATTGCCAGCAGCAGCCACATCAGCGGCAGGTGCATGGTCGCGCGGACGAAGTAGCACCAGAAGGCGTAGCACACGGTGGTATATATATAAGGTGTGGTGCGTTGCTTGGGGTCTTCGATGTAGAGCGAGGTCAGTTGCCCGCGCCGCCACATCCAGATTATCAGCGACACCGGTATCAGGCAGGTCAGAAACAGCGTGCCGACCACCGACAGCCACGCCAACGTGGCGGGCATCGCTGGGCTGTGCACGTGCATCGCCGCAAAGAACAGCCCCATCCCGTAGGTGGGTATCAGCAGCGGATAGAGCACTATGCTCAGCGTTTTCGCCGGTATATCAAGCACTTTCTGCATCATCTATTGTATCTGTTTGCGCAGTCGCGCCACGGGGATGCCAAACTGTTCGCGGTACTTCGCCACGGTGCGCCGCGCGATGGAGTAGCCGCTCCGGCGCAGCGTATCCACCAACTCGTCGTCGGTTATCGGGTTGCTCTTGTCCTCGGCATCGACTATCTCGCGCAGTTTCTGCTTCACTTCGCGCGTCGAAATCTCCTCGCCCTCGCTGTTGGTCATGGCTTCGGAGAAGAAGAATTTGAGCGGGAACACGCCGTATTCGGTCTGCACGTACTTGTTGCTGCACACGCGCGAGATGGTGGAGACGTCGTAGCCCGTGCGGTCGGCGATGTCCTTCAGCACCATCGGGCGCAGATAGACGTTGTCGCCCTGCAGGAAGAACTCGCGCTGGTAGTTCACTATCGCGCCCATGGTGTGCATCAGCGTCTCGTTGCGCTGGCGGAGGGCGTCGATGAACCAGTTGGCAGCCTCTATCTTGCCCTTGACGAACCGCGCCGCCTCGCGTGTCTGCGGCGTGGACTGTTTGGTCGGCTTGGTGTAGGTGTCCAGCATCTCGTTGTACTCCGCCGACACGTGCAACTCGGGCAGGTCGCCTTGGTTGAGCGACACTATCAGTTCGCCGTCCTCCTGCTCCACGATGAAATCCGGTATCACTACCGTCTGGTTGCGGTCGTAAACCGTTCCTAACCAAGCACTTCCGGGGCGCGGGTTCAGGTGGGTTATCTCGCTGATGGCGGTCTTCAACTCGTCTTCGGTGATACCCGCGCGTTGCGCCACTTTGGCATAATGGTGGCGCGAGAACTCGTCGAAGTACTGCTGCAGTATCTTCTCCGCCAGCACCACCGTAGGGGTCTGCTCTTTCTGCCGCAACTGTATCAGCAGGCACTCCTGCAAGTCATAAGCCCCCACCCCGGGCGGGTCGAACTGCTTTATCTGCGCCACTATCTCCCGCATCTTGTCGTCCGTCACGGTCAAGCCTTCGCGGAACGTCAGGTCGTCCACCAGTTCCTCGGGCGTGCGCCTGAGATACCCGTCGTCGTCTATGTTCCCCACCACAAATTTCGCCACATGACGGTCGGGCTTGTCCATTTTCGTGAGGTATATCTGCGACTTCAGGTACTCGCTGAAACTCGTCCCCACCGAGAACGGAATATCCTCTTGCGGCGTGCTCTCCGCGCGCCCTTGCGACGCGGGCTGGGTGTCGGCATAGTCATCGTCCTGCACGTAGTCGTCGTAGTCAAAGTCCTCGTTCTTCAGCGGGTTCTCGTACTCCTCGTCCTGCGGCTCGGTGTCCTGATAGTCATCCGCATTCTCGTCGCGACCCTCTTCCAATGCGGGGTTGTCTTGCAACTCTTCATTGATACGGGCTTGCAACTCACACGACGGCAACTCCAGCAAGCGCATCACCTGTATCTGCGCAGGTGACAACTTCGCTTGCAGTTTCTGCTGCTGTTGTAGTGAGAACGAGGTCGCCATATTCTTACTATTTGTTAACGTTTCAGTCGTTTCTTTGCCCTGTCAAACCGCTGCTTTTCAGCAAGGGATGCGCAAGGGATACGCAACCCATAGAGAACGGATACAGAACAAATGTCTTTAATGCTTATTAATTATTAACTATTACCTATTACTTGTTATCAATCACGTCGGCTACTGCCGTCGTGATTGATAACAACTGTTCATCAGTCAGTTCCGTATGCATCGGCAGCGACAGCACGCATCCTGCCAGCCTTTCCGCAACGGGGAAGTCGCCCTTCTTGTACCGCGGGTCTTGGTATGCCTTTTGCAGGTGCAGCGGCACGGGATAATACACCATCGACGGTATCTCCCTTTCCGCCAACGCCTCGCGCACCTTGTCGCGGTCCACGCCCACCAATCGCAATGTGTACTGGTGATAGACGTGCGTCGAATGGGCTTGGTGCCCGGGTGTCAACACGTGCGGATTGCCCGCGAATGCCTTGTCGTAGTAGGCTGCCGCCCGTTGCCGTGCCGCGATGTACTCGTTCAGATGCGGCAACTTCGCGTCAAGCACTGCCGCCTGAATAGCGTCCAACCGCGAGTTCACGCCCACACGGTCGTGATGGTAGCGCACCACCATGCCATGGTTGGCTATCGCCCGCATCTGAGCCGCCAACTCGTCATTGTTGGTGAATATCGCACCCCCGTCGCCGTAGCAACCGAGGTTCTTCGACGGGAAGAAACTGGTGCAACCTATGTCGCCCATCGTTCCTGCCTGCCTCGTCGTGCCGTCCGAAAACGTGTACTGCGCCCCGATGGCTTGGCATGCGTCCTCCACCACGTACAGGTTATGCTCCCGCGCAATCGCCATAATAGGCTCCATATCAGCGCATTGCCCGAACAGATGCACGGGCACGATAGCCTTCGTGCGGGGCGTGATAGCCTTGCGGACAGCCTCCGCCGAGATGTTCATCGTGTCCCAATCTACATCTACCACTACGGGTGTGAAACCCAACAGCGCAGCCACCTCTGCCGTTGCGATAAACGTGAACGTCGGAGTGATAACCTCGTCGCCTGGGCGTAGCCCGAGACCCATCAACGCTATCTGCAGGGCGTCGGTACCGTTGCCTACGGGTATGACGTGTTTCGCACCCGTATAGGCTTCGAGGTGCGACTGGAACGCCGACACCGCCGGACCTTTCACGAAAGCCGCACTGTCTATCACCGCTTGGATGCCGCGGTCTATGTCCTCTTTTATGTGTTGATATTGCGTCTGCAAATCAACCATTTGTATCTTCCTCATGCTACTTCTCTATGATATATTCCAACTCACTCGGGTTCACGCGCACGCGCGTTACATAAGGATTGTCGCACTCCACCTCCACGGGCACCGATGCCTGTTCGCCCTTCGGAAAATGGCACAGCACATGGAAATCCTCCTCCCGCACATCGTTGAAGTGCGACATGCCCACACGCGCCTGAACCGTCACCGTCTGCGGGAACAACCGCAGCGACTCCCCTTCGGGACAACCATAAGTCTCCACGGGCAGGGTGAACGACTTCTCCGTAAACTGCTCCGTTACGAACAGCACACTCACGCTCGACGGCACCACACGCAACCCCTCAGGCACATTCAGCCCCACCGTACAGCGCATCGTATCGCGGATATCCTTTATCTTCAGCGACTCCGTTGCGATATAACGGAGGTCTCGCAGGTCTTGTTTCTTCCCGTAAACACGTACCGTTTGGGGTTCTACAACGGGTAGGCTGCGCATCTGGTACTGCGACGCAGGCGTCCATTCAGCCGTCAGCCGCACCTCCACATCTTTCTCCTCCTGCTTGTGATACACCGCCTCAATCACTTCGGGCTGCACCTGCAGCACCACCGTACTGCCGGGCAACATATCCTGCAATTTCGGACGGAGTATCTCCGCGGTGATATGCACCGTACCCTCTTGCTCTGCCAGTTGGGTCGCCATATTCAGGGTGAGTACGGGCTTGCTGCCGCCTATCTTCTGCAACTGCTTGCCGTTGTCACGGATTGTCACTTTCAGTTCCTCAGGCAGCGGTTCATCAAACACCACCTGCGGCGGAATATCCGTATATACGATAGGCAGGGTTATCTCCGTATCGCGTTGCGACGACATCGCGCGTCCCCACCACACCATCGTGGCAAGCCCGACAAAAAGCAAGTAGGTGAGCAAATCTTTCCTCACCAACCATTGCCACAACTTTCTGGCATAGACCTTCGCCACCCGCAGCCATACTGCCACGTGGCGAACCCATGTTTCGCGCTGCGTATCCAACCGTTTTCCGCTTCTTGCTCGCTATCGGCTCGTTATGAGTCCGTTATGGGGTCATTATGGGTTCACTATAGGTTCATTATCGGCTCATTATGGGTTCATTATGGGTTCACCACCCATCCACAGCCGACCCGCGATAGACCCGCGACAGACTCCCGACCGACCCGCGACAAACACGCTTATTTCTTGTCTTTCTTCTCGTCCTTCGGGGCTTGTTGTGCCTCATCGGCAGACGCATAAACGCTACCCTTGTCCACTTTGATGGTGATGTCTTTGGCTATCTCGATGATAAAGGCATTGTCCTGTACCTCTTTGATATTGCCATAGATACCGCCGGCGGTAACTACCTTGTCGCCTTTCTTCATGGCATCACGTTGTTTCTGTAGTTCTTTCTGCTTTTTGGTTTGCGGACGAATCATAAAGAAGTAGAACACTACAAAGATAAGGATCATCATAATCCAGAACGTCCATGAACTTTGTTGTTGCCCGCCGGCAGCAGCACCTTGTGCCTGCAATAAAATGAAATTCAGCATCATATTAATTATTAACTATTAACTATTACTTTGTTCATACTTTGAACAACGCATTCTCTTTCTTGAGGTCGCTGACCACTCTGTCGAGTACGCCGTTGATGAATATGTAACTCTTCTCGCCCGAATACTCTTTGGCTATCTCGATGTACTCGTTCATACTCACTTCCAATGCGATGTCGTTGAAGCCGAGTATCTCTGTCAATGCCGTCATCAGGATAACGGTGTCCATAAACGCGAGGCGTTCCGCGTTCCAGTTCTGCAAAGCCTTTTCTATCAGAGTCTTGTACTCGTCGGCGTGCTCTATCGTCAGTTGCAGCAGGTCTTTGCCGAAGTTCAGTTCAGCCTCGGTATCGAACATCTCAAGCAATTCCTGATCGTCGCCGCGCTCTTCCTTGAAGCGTTTGATAGTCTTCACCACGTAGGTCAGTATCACGTCCGCATCGGTCGTCCAGTTACACTGGTCGAGTGCCACCTCCATATCTTCGAGAGCCACATACAGGTCCTCAAAGTTGGGCAACATCGTGTATATCTTGCGCCAGAGCGTCTTCTCGTCTTCGTAGGTCGGCTCGTTGGGAGCGGACATGAACTCCTTATATACATCGCTGTCTGTCAGTTGTTTGTAGAACGCGTGTACGGCATTCATACCTGTGTCCCAGCGCAGGTGTTGCTCGTCCATATAGTTGCGCAAACGGCGGTTGTTGAACAGTTGCTGCGCGATACGGTTGTTCACAAAGCGGTAGTTCGGCTCATAATGCGTATGGGTCACCGCCGCCCGCGTCTTGGCTTCCCGTATCTGTTCCGCGGCGTAGTCTGTCAGTTCGCATGCGAACGCGAGCAACATCATATACAAACTGTACGTGTCCGAGAAACTCTTCAGCAACTCTTTCCTTGCCATGAGCGGAGTCTTCTCCCCGTCCTTGTAGTATGCAAACAATGTCTGCACTACCTTCGTCCTAACCAATGTTCTGTTTACCATCGACCACTGTCTTATTTATCATTGTCTTTTATCTGTCTCTATTCAGTCTTATCCACGCTCATTCCCTGTTCTTTCCCCTTCTTTGCCGTTGGTTGTTGTCTGTTCTTGCCCACTTCTCCCGCTTGGAATTAATGGCTAATTATATGGTAATTAATGTTCCATTCCCCACTTACCTGCCTCGCTCTGCAGTCCCCCTCTCTGAGGGGGTCGGGGGAGTCTCCTCTTGTTGCCGTGGGAGTCCCCCAATCACCCTGCAAAATTACAAAAAATACTTCATTTCCACAAGCATCTCATCTTGCAATGAACGTTTTTTGCTCAAATCACGATGTGAGGGAAGTGCACGGATATACGCCATCCATACCGCATAATTTGTTATAGGATGGTTATAGGATAGTTATAGGTTGGACAAGGTGAGCGGATGAGCGGCTGAGCAGATACTTTTATGTATATACACACCCGCCCGCGCACACGTGTGTATATAGAGAAACAACTGCTCAGCCGCTCACCTGCTCACCCATTCTGCCGGCATAATTGTATTCGTTTTTTTGCGGCACCGTTGCACATCTCGCAAAAATGTAGTACCTTTGTGCCGTTTAATTTTTAACGTAACTATAAGAGATGGAAAATCGTAGAAACGAGAACAGAAACGAACCCGAAATAGTGTATTCGCGTTCTGTGAAGGCAGGTAAACGTATTTATTATTTGGATGTCAAGAAAGCCCGCAACGAGGACTTGTACTTGTGCATCACCGAGAGCAAGCGCAAGTCGGGCTTGGAGGATGAGTTCCCCCAGTTCGAGAAGCATAAAGTATTCTTATACAAGGAGGATTTTGCCCACTTCACCGAAGGGCTGAACGACGTTATCAAATACGTCCAAAACCAACTGGGTGACATCGCCGAGCGCGAGGAGTGGACTCCACGTGACGACGAGGACGCCACCGCTTCTGCACACACCTCCGCATCTGCCGCAAACTCTGCCGCATCCGTTGCCGACACCGCAGCCGACACCGCAGCCGACACCGCCGAAGAGGAAGACAAACCTCGCCGCGGCTTCTTCGACCGCTTCAAGAAGGACTAATTTACACATAAGTAGTGTTTGACCGACACCGCCACCCCCTTTCGGAGTTGGCGGTGCTCTTTATTCCTTTTGGCACTGTTCTTTTTTCCTTATCGTCAAATATCTTTTAGTGCCCCCACCACCTGTCCGGCAATCACCTACCGGCAAGCGGAGTCAATAATAATCGTTACGGGGCCGTCGTTGATGAAGTCCACTTGCATATCGGCTCCAAATTGCCCCGTTTCTACATGGAGACCATACTCAGTGCGGAGGCGGGTATTGAAGTACTCATACAGCGGCAGTGCCTGCTCGGGGCGGGCGGCTTGGATAAACGAGGGGCGGTTGCCATGGCGCACATCGCCATAGAGTGTGAACTGCGAAATAGACAGGATAGCACCACCTATATCTTTGATATTCAGATTCATCTTGCCATCTGTATCCTCGAAGACACGCAGTTGTGCCACTTTCTTGGCGATATAATCGGCATCGGCTTGCGTGTCGGTGTGCGTGATGCCCACCAAAAGCATGAAGCCTTGGTCTATATGTCCCACGGCGGTGCCGTCAATGCGGACGGTGGCATGGGTGGTGCGCTGTACTATCACTCGCATATTGTCAGTTCGTTTGCGTTTGAAATTCTTTGCAAAGATAGTATTTTTGGCGCAAACGGGCAATGGATGATGAGGAAACGGCTGACTGCGTATAGGCGATTTTCCTATATACTCACTTTGTGTTCTCTTTGTATCCTCCTTACATACTCGGCTGTCGTTGCCGTCTCGTTGCCGTGTCGTTGCCGTAATTGACAGCAGGGAGACGGCTGTTAGTGTGCAGTAGTTTGCGGTGGCATGTGAGCCAAAGTCTGATTGCAGTTAAAATAGATTTGTTTAGATTACAAATTTTCAGTAACTTTGCAAGCGGAATGAACCTTGTGGTAGAAAAGGAGTGTGCCATAAGGTTTGCAATACATATCACTCCTTATTTAATAGCGTTTGCTATTTATTCGGTATTTGTCGCGGAATGTAGGAAGTTCTAAAAGGCAATTAAGAACGAATAAGTGTAAGCGTCTGCTTTTGCAGATGTTATACTTATCTTTTCTTAATTTGGCATTCCTACAGCCACGCGACAAGAGATGAGAGAACATCTGCTTTTTGTGTCTTGTAGGCTATATCATTAAGACAAAACACATTTCCGTTCTCTTCTTTTGTCGCCAATCTGTAGTGTTGCCATACCGCATAAGGCTTGCGCCATAATGCAATATGGCAACAAAGAAACAGTCAGGGCAGGTGTTCACGCCCTCTTATTTGGTATGCGATATCTTGGATATTGCGGGATATGTCGGCATGCCGATTCTTCGTAAACACATCATCGATAATAGTTGTGGTGATGGGGCTTTCCTACAAGAAATCGTACAGCGTTATTGTGTAGCATTTCTGCAACAAAGCACTGATTTGCAAGCATTAAAACAAGAACTTGCGACATATATTCATGGCATTGAATTAGATGGCGTTGCATATAACCAGTGCATTCGTAATTTGGATAAGAAAGTATCTGAATGGGACGTTTCGGATGTAAAATGGGACATTCTTCATACAGATGCTTTAGCAGTATCTAAATTTGATGGCAAAATGGATTATGTGGTAGGCAATCCACCGTATGTACGAGTGCACAATTTAGTCGATAACTATCAATCTATTAAGCAGTTGCATTTTACTCAAGGGGGAATGACCGATATGTACTTGGCATTTTATGAGATAGGTTTCCAGATGCTCTGCACAGGTGGGAAACTATGTTATATAACTCCGAGTTCGTGGATAAACAGCGTGGCTGGCGGACAATTGCGACAATATATTCGAGCAAATAAGAACTTGGTTAAATTGGTTGATTTAGAACACTTCCAGCCATTTGAAGCAACTACTTACACGATGATTGCTTTATTTGAGAAAGATGTGGCGCACGAGGACTTCACATATTGCACCTATGTTGGGGACAAACATATCATTTTAGTCAAAGATTGTCTGACAATAGAAGAAACGATGATAAACAATTATATGTATCTTGCAGACCGTCAGGCACTTGCTACATTGCATAAAATCTTTGCCTCCGCGCATACACAATATGTACAGGTAAAAAATGGCTTTGCCACATTGGCTGATAGTGTGTTTATCCACTCGGATTTTCCTTTTACAGAACACGTCATACCTGTCATCAAAGCCTCTACCGGGAAATGGTATAAGGCATTTTATCCATATAACAGAGATGGAAAGCCATTACCTAAAGAACTGGTATTCTCCAGCCCTGCTATACGAGATTACTTGTTTCAGAACAAAGACCCATTGCTCAAAGGACATACAGATGGGGAATGTCCGGAGTGGTATCTGTATGGGCGAACGCAAGCATTAAAAGATGTATGGGCTGACAAATATGCTATTAATAGTTTGCTCATCAATCAAGAATCTATCAAATTGGAAAAAGTCCCAAGGGGGGCAGGAATATATAGTGGGTTGTACATATTGACAGAATTGGATGAAGACGCGCTAAGAAGCATTATATTTTCGGATGAGTTTGTGGGCTTTGTCCGAATACTACGCCATTACAAAAGTGGTGGATATTATACATTCAGTTCCAAAGAATTGGAGCAATACATCAACTATAAACTGAGTACTAATGAAAATCAAAGAAATCTCTTTTCCATTGAACAATAATGGATTCTTGGATGTTATATCCAACTCGTTTTGCCATTTTCTGCAATCAGGGACGTCACGCAGCACGGCTAAACTGAAACCTCTACATGGCGCAATAGCACAAGACTTGGCTTTGCGTTTAGGTGAAAGATATTACATACAATCTCAAGGCTGGGGAGATGATAAAGAAGGTGACATACAAGGCAGGTATGTGGATAAGAAAGTGGATATAACCGTTTGCAGTGCAGACACCCAAACACCTCTTGCCGGTATTGCCGTCAAATTTGTTATGCAGAATTATTCGCAGAATTCGAATAACTATTTTGAGAACATGCTCGGCGAAACGGCAAACATTCGTGCTAATAATTGTCCATATTTTCAGATATTCATTATTTTAGACCGCTTACCATATTATAAGAAAGATACAAAACGGATTACTAAATGGGAGACGTTTACAGAACATAATGCCGCAAAGTATATAACATTATCGCGCGACAATGTGGATATGTATTTCCATACTCCGAATAAGACACTTTTGTATGTGGTGCATATTGCCAATAATGACGACTTATTAGGTAAAACAGACAAAGAATATATAGAGTTTTATGCACAATGCTGTACGCCAATGTGTTTATCCTCCAATCAGTACACTGGTTTTGGCAACTCAATTATCTTGAACAACTATGAGACTTTTATTGAAAAAGTGTACCATACAATAAAGGCGATATAGAGACTACTACGTCTCCGTACCGCCTAGTAATCAGCGACTATACTTATTATAATCTTGCCTTGATGGCTGCGGATTCTGCTTCGTAGCCGGGTTTGTCGAGGAGGGCAAACATATTCTTCTTGTATGCCTCCACGCCGGGTTGGTTGAACGGATTGACACCGAGGATATAGCCCGAGATACCACAGGCACGCTCGAAGAAATAGATGAGTTCGCCGAGGTAGTACTCGTTGAGCGCAGGCATCGTAATCTTCATATTAGGCACACCGCCGTCCACGTGAGCAAGCATCGTACCGAGTTCCGCCATCTTATTGACCTCGTCCACACGCTTGCCGGCGAGGAAGTTCAGTCCGTCGAGGTTAGCCTCATCAAACGGGAACTCCACCTTGTGGTTGGGTTGCTCTACCGATATAACGGTCTCGAAGAGATGGCGCTCACCGTCCTGGATATACTGCCCCATCGAGTGCAGGTCGGTGGTGAAGTCCACGCTTGCAGGGAAGATACCCTTGTGGTCTTTGCCCTCCGACTCTCCGTAGAGTTGTTTCCACCACTCGCTGACGTAGTGCAATTTCGGATGGAAGTTAACAAGCAACTCAATCTTCTTGCCCTGCTCGGAGTAGATACTGTTGCGGGCAGCCGCATATTGTGCAGCGGGGTTCTCCTCAAACGGCGTGTTGATACCGCATACCTCTGCCATACGTGCTGCACCGTCGATGAGTGCACGAATGTCGAAGCCTGCACAAGCGATAGGCAGCAGACCTACGGGCGAGAGCACCGAGAAGCGTCCGCCGATATTGTCCTCAATCACAAACGTCTTGTAGCCCTCTTGGGTTGCCAGCGTGCGGAGCGCACCTTTCTTGGCATCGGTGATGCAGACAATCAGTTTCTGTGCAGCCTCCACGCCCTGTTGTTTCTCCAGTTGGGTCTTGAGCAGACGGAAAGCCAGTGCGGGCTCGGTTGTAGTACCCGACTTGGAGATACAGATAATACCGAATTTCTTGTCTTTCAGCAAGTTCTGCAGTTCGTAGAGGTAGTCCTCGCCGATATTCTGACCGGCATAGACAATAGCGGGTTTGTTGCCTTCGATGTATGCGAACGAAGATGACAGTGCATCAATCACGGCTTTCGCGCCCAGATACGAACCGCCGATACCAATGCAGACGATTACCTCGCACTCTTTGCGGAGCAAGTCGGCAGTAGCCTGAATATCCTCCAACTGCGGCTTGATGTCCTCGGGGAGGTTCATCCAACCCAAGAAATCGTTACCCCTACCGGTACCTTTAACGAGCATCTCCTGGCACGCAGCCACCTGCTCTTTGTAGGCATTCACCGCCTCGGCACTCACCGCCTTGGCGTAGGAAAATTGAATATCTTTCATATACTAATACCTTAAAAATCAATATACAAACTTACTTTTCCGTCTTGTTTGCAGACGGTTGTGCACTCACTTCGGGCTTCATAGTCGGGAACAGCAGCACTTCTTGTATTGTGGGTTGCCCCGTCATCAGGATAGCCAGACGGTCGATGCCGATACCGATACCCGAGGTGGGCGGCATACCGTATTCGAGGGCACGCATAAAGTCGTGGTCAATCACCATCGCTTCGTCGTCGCCCTTGTCTGCCAACTTCATCTGCTCCACAAAGCGGTTGTACTGGTCAATCGGGTCGTTCAACTCGCTGTACGCATTCGCCAACTCTTTGCCGTTCACCATCAACTCGAAACGCTCTGTCAGTCCGGGCTTGGAGCGGTGCATCTTCGTCAGCGGCGACATCTCCACAGGGTAATCCGTGATAAATGTCGGCTGGATAAACGTCCCCTCGCAGGTCTCGCCGAATATCTCGTCAATCAGTTTGCCTTTGCCCATGTGCTCGGTGTCCTCCACGCCGTATTTCTTGGCTACCTCACGTATCTCGTCCTCGCTCATTGTTGAGAGGTCGAGACCCGTCTTTTCTTGGATAGCCTCCAAAATAGGCAAGCGGCGGTAAGGTGCCTTGAAATCCACTTCGTGGTCGCCAACCTGCACTTTGGTCGTGCCGTTCACGGCAATGGCAATCGTCTCAAGCAACTGCTCCGTAAACGACATCATCCAGTTGTAGTCCTTATATTGTACGTACAACTCCATACAGGTGAACTCAGGGTTATGACTGCGGTCCATACCCTCGTTGCGGAAGTTGCGCCCTATCTCATACACGCCCTCGAAACCACCCACTATCAGTCGCTTCAGATACAACTCCGTGGCGATACGCAGGTACATATCAACGTCTAATGCATTGTGGTGCGTGATAAACGGACGTGCCGATGCACCGCCCGCAATCTGCTGCAGGATAGGCGTCTCCACCTCGGTATAGCCTGCCTCGTCAAACACACGGCGCATCGTACGGATAATCGTGGCACGCTTCAGGAACACGTCCTTCACCCCATCATTCACAATCAAATCCACATAGCGTTGGCGGTAACGCTGCTCGGGGTCGTTGAACCCGTCATACGCCACACCGTCCTTGTATTTCACGATAGGCAGCGGGCGCAGGCTCTTTGCCAGCACGGTCAGTTTCTTGGCGTGCACCGAAATCTCACCCATCTGCGTGCGGAACACAAAGCCTTCAATGCCAATAAAATCACCTATATCAAGCAGTTTCTTGAATACCACGTTGTACATCTGCTGCTCCACGGTGGTAGCGGTCTCGCTTTCGGGCACGGGTGCCTGAATATCATCGCGGCTCACATATACCTGAATACGCCCTTTCGAGTCCTGCAATTCGATAAACGATGCCTTGCCCATGATACGTTTCGACATCAGTCGCCCCGCAATGCGCACCTCCTTGCCCGTGTACCATTCTGCGGTGGTGTCATCGTCTTTGAAGCCCTCTTTGATGTCTTTCGAGTATCCTGTAACTACGTATTCATCAGCAGGATACGGGTTAATACCCATATCACGCATCGTTTGCAGACTCTGTCTGCGCACCTGTTCTTGTTCAGATAGTTCCATAAATTTAATGACCTGATTAATGGGCACTTACACGACAATGAATGTTCCTTTTTCATAAATTTCATTTCCATTGCACGCATAGCCCAATTTGGGCGCAAAGTTACGCAAAATCTTTGGTTCATACAACCCCTCTCCATAAAACTGTCAAATTTACGATTTTAAAATTATGCCACACATTCTCTCATTTTAATCTCGAATTATTTATACTAAATTAGTACGATTAGTATGTGATTGCAGTGATGCCGCGACGATATAGGACGCTTTTGCGCCGATTGTTATGAAAATGTAAATGTTCAGCGATTACTGATTACGCACCTATTTGTGTCGCACTTTCTGCTTGATAATGGTCTGCAATGAGGACGTAGTCGTTGTGAGCATAGAGCATAGGGAGATAGCAGGAAGGTATATGCTCGGACAAGCGAGAGCAAGAAGTATCCTGCAAAGGAATATCGCAGTTGATACGCTCTTGGAAATCAGGAGGAAACGGTTTGTCGGAGAAGAAGATATTGTAGGCATACTGCGGCTCCTGTGCTGATGTGGGGAGAGGTGTAAAATCGTCATCGGCAAGGGGCTGCGTGGCAGACGCAGGGTTGAGCAAGATACGCTCAAGGTAGATGTGCTGTGCATCATCGGGGTACGGGTAGGTGGCTTTGGATATGAGGTCTTGAAGGTCAGTGTAAGAGGTATCGCCAACAGACAAGATTTGGTCGGCACGGCGGCATGATATGAGATAGTTGCCTATGTCGTGAGAGGGCAAAAGGGGCTGCATGGCGGTGGCGATGAGGTTGTAGCAGGTGTCGTTCTCCGTAATGTGAGTGTGGCTGCAGATGTAGTCCAACAACGCGCTGAGTCCGCATTTGCAGAAAGTTGTGCGGTAATCACAGTTGTAGAGAATCATCCGGCGAATGTGTTGGTGGAGAGTTGTTATGCGTTGGTTGCGTTCTGAAATGTCGGAAGCGGGAGAGACGGAGAGGAGGTCGGCAATGGCATCTTCGATAGTACACCACTCTGCGTAATGCCCATTGTACGGGACGGCTATCCGCGTGATTTCCAAAGACATTTCTTTGTGCATCTGCAGGAACGCATCGTATATCTCGCGTCGGGTATATGGGCATTTCTGCGGGGAGATATTTTTTAGGCGCAGCAGCAGGTCATAGTTTTGCGAGGTATGGGCAATGGTGTATGCCTCCAAGAAACCCATGGTGCACTCGGCGGCTTGCTGCTCATTAGACATAGGGACCTCGGATCGGGTAGCGAGTTGCGAGCGGAGTGCTTCCAAGCGGTCAAGGTAACGCTTTTTCGGGGAATCGTCTTCGCAAGAGGTCTGTAAGTTCATAGCAGCAGAGAAGTCGCAGATGAGTTGGCGAAGGGGTACTGCAGGTTCCTCGTCAGCATCGTACTCGCCAACGGTAAAGAGCAGTCCGCAGAAACGACCATAGATGCGCCAGTAGCCAACGGGAGGTGTGGAATGGTGGTGAATATACGGGGCAATGAGTTCATCGGCAGTGCGGAAGATACTGGGACGGACACGCAAGAGAAGAATGAATATCTCGATGGCGTTGTCTTCGTTGAGTTGCTCGAATTGCGAGAATCCCCACGTGATGTCGGCGTGCAAGAACGGTGCGCTGATGTGGTTGAGGTACGGCATGACGGGTTGGAAAGAGGAGGATTGGGTGTGAGTAGAAGTGCGGAGCATAATGTATGCGTGGGAGGCATCGGTGAATGGGGCTAAATCATGGGTGATGATGCTTTTTTGCTCATTCCAAGTGCTTACGGTGAAACGGAACAGACATGCAGCAACATGATGTGCGCGGCGTAGCATGGGCATATAGTCGTCCGAAGTGAGCGAGACGATGTCAAGTGCCGAAGGGATGAGATATTGTTGTGCCAAAGGGAGCACGGCTTGTTCGCCTTGATAGAGCATAGGGATTTATGTACTTTGCGTTGTTTTCGTAGTTTATGTTGTTTTCGAGGATCTTATGGAAAGCGTAGTTACACCTCCTCTGCAATGACCTCTTCGGGTTCTGTGGAGGGCAAAGTGGTGCCGGTGAAAGTGCTAAACCAAGCGTCCAACGTGGCATTGACACGTGCGGTGATGTCGGGTGTGACTTTGTCGGCTATTTTGTTGAGGACATAGGCAATGGCGATGCCATCGTCCAACATACCTAATACGGAGAACAGGCGTTTAGGCACCAGACTCGGCGAGAGGACATACGCAATGGCGGCGAAAATGAGGATTTTCTCGGTTAGAGATGTTTCGGCATAGCGAATGACATAGTAGAAAGTGAGAACAGGGGTGACTGCGAGTCGCCCTGCACGCAAGGCATAGTCGCGGAGGTTGCTGTCGCCATTGCCTACGAGGGAGGCAAATTTGTCAGACCAATCTACATTAGATAGTTTGCGGACCAAGTGTCCGACTGGTCGCCCAAGTACCATATCTGCCAGTACTAAAAGGCAAAGGATAGTGAAAGTTCCCATACTAATTAATTTTGAGGATTAAACATATTGTTGTTGAATGGTGCAAAGTTAGAAAGAATTATCGGGATATCTGAAGCATTGCAACCTTGTAATCAGTCGTCCCAATTGTATTCTTGCGTGAAGGGTTGCTGATGGGCATAGATGAGAGGTGTCATCAGTTGAAGATAGCGGCTGAATTGGGACATAAAATTTTGCAGGGTGAGCGGGAGCCCCGCTTGGTGCAATTTTGCTACAGCCTGTTGTCCAAAGGTGATGACATCTTGCCGCAATGCCCCATCGGGGTGCGTGGAGCTGCTTGGGGTATTGCCTAAGCCTACGGCGACACCACTGATGTCCATGTGCTCCATAGCAGCACGGACACCCATGAAGAAGTCACACGCCAGTTCCTCTTCCCATGCGCCGTGGTTGAGTCCCTGAAAAGCAGTGCGCTGGAAGTAGCGATGGGCACACTCGTGCGTCATAATGAGACTGAAAGCATCTTGCGTGGTGACACCCAACTGCTGTAGTTGCCGTAGGTTGAAGCAGAGAATATCGTCGCCATAGGTGGTGGAGTCATAGTTGACGAACATCGTTTGCCCATTCCGTGCATTAGTGAGGTCGTACACTACATCGGGAGCAGGTATATTGAAGAACCGACAAGCCGATTCGATGGCATTGCCGAGGTCGGTGGAAGAGAGACGGAAGGTACGGAAACGCTCCTCTACATCGCGCAAGAAATCATCCATAGTGGGATGTTGCCAAGGGAAACGCTGCTGCGGAGCATGGGGTGTGGTACGGGTGTCGGGAGCATTGCCGGTACCAGTAGAATTGCGAAACTTGTCAAGCAGATTAGACATACTGGAATTGGATTAAGAGTTGCGTTTCTGTGAAAGTGATTTGCTGCAAACGAATGAATTGCAGCAGTTTGCCTATCTTTGGCACACGGTCGAACCGGAAGATGTAATCACCGTCTTCGTAGTCAATGAAGTGGATATATGTGGCATTGTTCATCTCACCTATGAACCGATTGATGCGGGAACAGAGGTGCAAGGCAATTTCGGATATGATGTCCGTGGGGTATAACAACGTCAGGCGAATGGCGTTGTCGGGCATAACGGTGACTGCTGCATCAAAACGGAAGATGCGGTCTGCGGGGGCGAGGATGGGTAGTTCGTTGTCGTACCCGATTGGATAGGTGATATGCACAGACGCGGGACTGATGTACTCCATTCGGATGTGCTTGTCGGTCTCACGCAGACAGGCGGCTTCAAATTCGAGGTAAGTGATGGAAAGAATCATATATGTAGTTGTTACTTGTTATTTACCATAACGGTATGTCGATACGGGGATATAGGTAAATTTCTCCACTACTTTTCCCATTCTGTCAATGTAGCCGAAGAGCGCAATTTCTTCATCATCGGTTGCTCCGTAATCGTCTTCGTCCTCGTAATAGCGTCCGTCGGGATTGATTTGCCATTCTACTTTGGCAATGCCATCTTTATAGCGAAATACTGTTGTGGGGAAGTCCATACTATGTGCTTTGGCTGTCATTATAGCCCCTTCTGGTAGGTCATAGAGGCTACACCAGTCAATATCGTCATCATCAAGAGTCTTCCAATGCACACCATGGAATGGGGCGTAAGCACACCGAGTGCGGTGGTCTAACAAGTATTGAGGCTTCCACCTGCCGTTAATGGATTCTTCAATAAGTGCCATATCTTCGCCCTTATCTTCTGTACTATAGGGGTACTCGTCATATTCGGCGGTGCTGAGTTTTTTGTACAATCGTTTGGCTTCCGGTTTAATGTCAAGCAAGTACAGGATTGTTGAAATGATATCCATTGTCAATATATCTTTATGGTTGTTTTACAATCTCTCCTTTGGCGTTGATGAGTATATGGGCATAGCCCCACTCTTCTGTTTGGACACAATCGTACAGGTCATCGGTGATTTGGTAGATATGTTCATAAACAGCAGGGGTGATTAAACGCCCTGTTGTACGATTCATCAGCCCGTAACGCCACGCTATAGTATATATCCCATAGTTATCGTATTCGTCGGTAAAATAAGAACAGCGATGTCCGAATGGTGGTTTGGAGGTCGGTTGAGACCATCCATTGTAGTCCGTCTTGTGCCAAGATGATAGCACTATCCACCACCTGAATACGGTCATAGACGCAATCCAACAGGATATGTCCGCACGAGTCCATAAGACCATACAGGTCGCCCTTGCGCAACTCCCGATAGCCGTGTGCCGTACGCTGGATGTTGTTATACTTGGGGGCAATGACCCAGTTGCCGATATGGTCAATACACCCAAAGAAACCGCACGTGTCTTTGACGGTGCAAAGTCCGCCTTTGAAGACATGTTCGACACCGTCGGTGGCATAGCCAAACTGCGGGCGAATGACATAGTTGCCACTGTGGTCAATGAAACCGAGCCGGTTGTTCTCCACCACAGCACCCATGCCCTCCGAGAATACCCATGCGTGTTCCCATCGGGCAGGAATTTGAATGCGCCCCGTGTAAACATTGAGAAAACCACGACGGCTATGCTTGTCTTCAAATACAGTCATGGAGTCATGCACTATGCCTGTGTAGATGTAATGCAATTTCGGGGTGAGGGCTTTCCTGTTTTGGCATCAATGGTTTGATATTCGTGGTAGTCTGTCTGCTTGACCTTGACGGATTGGGACGATGTTAGGTAATATTCGTATTCATCATTGTACGAATAGCGGTACTCATAAACACGGTAGAGCATAATGACAAAGGTGATAACGGAGACCATTGTCAGCGACAGGAGTACTCTCCATGTGATACTCCAGATTTTTGTAAGGGTTGTTTTCATACGTTTGTTTTTTATAAAATTGTGAGAGGGGGGATTCAGGATTCAGCTAAGAGTATTTTCTATATTTAGTGTAAGCGGAAAAATCGATATAAATCTCACCTTCTTTCAGCACTGTTGTCAATGTATCTGCATTGAGTGTTATTGATAGAGGTGCACTATGCCAACACCAATAGTTCAATGTCTCAAACATAGCAATAGTTACATAATATACTCTATTCCATTGTGGTCCATTGGCACATAATTCTTGATAGTCCAATGAATTCAAGAACCAAAAGTTACAATTAGGAGATGGGATAGAATCGCAAACACCACTGACATCCATCATATACTTGATTGCCTCGTGTAAATCCATCTCGACTGAAACATCCCAGTTTGACAATATATGAGAAAGCATATCAGACCATTTTTCCCTCAAATAATTGCTATTATAGCATATAGCGGCACAGTGGCGAGCAACTTTTGAAAGTTCGATTTGAAAATCAGTAAGCATAATTATTCAGTTATGTTTGAGTTACACTTTGTAGTTATATACCTCCTTATTCACTATGCCCTTTTGTGGCGTCAGAACATTCCGGACAATAGTTGTAATCATTAGCCCTTAACCAAGAACCTTTTACTTTGCAGTGACAATGGTGCTTGTCGCATGTTTCTCTATTGCTATACTTTGAAATGCTACCTGTGAAAGAAGGATTATGGTTAGATTGATATTGGATGTCCCTCTCTCGACCTGCTTGCTGTAAACGTTGGTCTGTTCTATTTCCATCAATAACTATTACTATGACTGCTCCAACACACCATATAACGATTAGCAACAACAACCGTTTTAAGATTTTTCGAAAGCGTGATGCTTCATTCTGCTTTTGAGAGTTTTTGTCCATACAACTTAGTTTTATAGATTTGTAAAAATCAGGTTAAAATAATATATTGATTCATTTAGCAGTGTACATAATCATCGCCAGTTTTACATGGCGATGATTATATGTTAATATCTTAGTGGAATAGTTGCACTAGTTTCCACTTAACACATCTCCGATAAGTTCTATTATCTTGTTAAGACCTTCTTGAATCCATGTGGATATATTATCCCATAATGATACAAAAAAATCTTTAAGTCTGTCGTAAATCACAGGTAGTCCTTGCCTGAGCCATTCTTCTGCACGACGCAAAATTATGCGGATAACATCATCAGTAATATCCAATCCCTCAGGATGTGTAGCAATAAGTTCATCCCCTTGTTTGTCAAAACTTACCTTTGTCCATACTTGTTCCTCTGACCAAGATGGATGCATTGATTTTGTTTGCTCAAAACGCTCCATATCAGATGCTGATAGTTGTATTTTATTTTCTAACATATTGTTTGTTTAGTTAAAGAGTTCTTGTATCCAATCAACAATATCATCAACTAATTCTATTCCCGCTTCTATCCAAGAATTTATCTTATCTATAGTTGATGTCCATCCACAGACTTGTTCATATATATGAGGGTAATTATGGTCCATATATTCATTCAGACGTTCGCATATTTTTTTCAACAAGCCGATATTTATACCCTTAGTTCCTCTTTCTGTCATTTCGTCAGAAATACGTTCCCATTGGACTTTAGTGATTAGTTGGTTATGCGTATAGTTTGGGTATATTACTTTGAAAGCATCATACATTTTTTGTTGTGAGGCATTAAGACTCATATAATCGCGATAATCCCTATCTAATAATACATCAGCCATATATTATATTCTCTTTATTTGATTACAAAATTTTTCCATTTCCCAATACGTTCAGGACCAACGGTACCTGCCCAAAAGATACCACGGGGAGTATCTGCTATTGCCTTGAGAAATGCTACAAGATTATAGTTGAAAACAGCAGAATAGAAAACTACTTTTTCAACAGGAATGGCATCTTTACCAACCAAATTTTCGCTAATGAGTTTGTCTCCAATATCATTAAGACGTGTTTGTATACAATGCTGTAATTCAGGTGTCGGTAAATTGCTAAGTATGTCCCATTTTAACTTTGGATTATTCGGATCAACACTTTCTCCTATTGTATCAACTTTATTAACCGCCAATACAATGTTGTCTGATTTATTTTTGCCATTGTTTGGATCTATGCTGTTTTTACAGATAGGGAGTATGATATTCTTTAGTATGCGGCAATCTTCACCAAAATCTTTTGAATGAGCATTGATGATGTACACTATGACATCACAATCCGGTAGTATCTGCTGGTATAATTTTTCATACTCAATATCTTTGTCGATATCGTTATTCAGCCCAGGCATATCATATACAGCCAATTTGAAACCATCCTCCATGGGGAATGTCTTTTCTTCGACTTCTTTGGTTTCTTCTTTGATGTTGTGGACATAGCCATTCAGTCCAAAGATGGCATTCAATGTAGTCGTTTTTCCAACTCCAGACTGACCAATAATTGCAACCTTGAAATTTTTCTCTCTAATCTCATGGTTAATGGCATCTCGTAGGATTTTTTTGTCTTCTGGAGAAAGTTTTCCTGCCTCCATCATTTTCTCAAATAGTTTCTCTAATAGAAACTGTTTCTTTGGTTCTTCTTTTTTCATTGTTTTATTTCATTTAATAGATTGACGATGTTATAGTTACGAATGCCACAGACCGGTATTACACAAAATGGTAAAAACTTACCATCAAATTTCTTATGTATCTCATCAGTGCGCAACTTAATATATTCTGAACAAAGCGGTGTCGGCATATTTTCATCGTTGTTCCATGCTATGTATTCCCTGTCTTCTGCTACTATGGTAGAATCAATATGGTTTAGCGCAACGATAAATTTTACATCATTATTTTTAATAAAAGATTTGAGTTGTAATAATAATCTTTGTGCAGGGGCATCTGTCCTGTCAAATGTAGAAACGAGTACTATACAATTTGATTTGTTCACAGCATATTGATAATACTTTAGATACTGACTGTTTGAAGAAAACTCTCCAATACCTGGTGTATCAAAGATTGTAATGCTGTCGTATCCTTTTGGGCAGCATCCAATGAGTGTCACAGAATATAACTCTTTTGTACAAGGCACTAATGGGTCTGTACAAAATTGGGTGCCAAACATTGAATTTATCAATGTGGTTTTTCCATTGCCTGTACGCCCTATAAAGCATACCTTATAGTTCTTCAGAATACTCATTTGTCTTCTATAATTTGAGCCTTACCTTTGCACAGAATTTTTTTTGAACCTTCTAACGAGGTTAATATCCAGGTCCCCTTGATGACTTTATATGTTTGTCCTTCGACCAATACCTCTCCATCAATGGATTCATATAAATTCTTTCTATATTCAGAAGCGATAAATTGCATACAATTGTCATACGTGATACCCCATGAAGACAAAAGATGCAACCATAATTCTGGCTTTTTATAAACTTTCTTCCAAATAGAAATAAGTTCCTCGTTATTGATGGAGATTATAGCATCAGACCATGCATCAATATCCAATGTTCCATCTTCTACTCCATCAAGTAGCGGAACAAGATTGTCAATGTTCAACAATATAGCATCCTTTGCGGGGACATTAGGAGAAGGAACGACATGAATAGGAGTTGTCACTTTCTTGATAGATTTCTGTTTTGGCTTGTTTTTAGATTCATCACTATCTTTTGTGGATACTGCCCGTTTGTTTTTAACATACAGATAGCAGCAACTACCGGCTGCTACCACGGCAATAGTGCTGCTAATCCAGCATAATGTTGTTGGTTCCATAATTTTATATTTTAAGGATTAAACTTTTTGTTAATACATTGATTCAAGTTGTTGCAGTTCGGTTTGGGCAGTGATGAGTTGATTGTAGAACTGCTGTTTCATTTGCTGCTTGGCGAGGTGTGTCCCGAAAGACCTGTCCGCAGTCCTGTCAGGGTGGAGCGTTCTATCCCATTTATCCATGCGGTCGTCCCATTCGCAGTGGTCAATTTTGTTTTGAAGGTTTGCGATATACCTGCGCAGCGCAGCGATGCGCTGTTGGCGTGAGGTATTGACAGACGGGTTCATATCATTTGCCAAGGTGGATGTATCCAACGGCGTTGCTGTGGTGCGGGTGGGGATATAGCAACGCTGGCATTGTCCTGTACCACCGCAAGTAGGACAAGTATAAATCATGTGCATACTGTCTGTAACTTGACCTTTGCCGCGGCAAGTAGGGCAGAGGTGCGTACCATGACAATCGGGACACTCGCCCGGGGCATACGTGCGCAGGTTGAGCGTCCAATGCTCTTTGACTTTCCCTTTGCTGTCCAACACCGCAAACGTGTCACCATTGCACCAATCCCAATCGATGGTGTCATAGTCGAAACGAATGGAGTCTTGCGCGGGCAGTTCCTGATATGACTGACGCGGCGGGATTTGACCGTTGCCATCGTAGATAGTGTAAACGAATTTCTCACCACGAAACCAACGATGGCATGTCAGCAGGAATGAGACAGACTTGCGTCCACCCTTGCGTATGCTCTGATACCACTGAAATTCTCCTTCCAACCTCATAATTACCTCCTTCTAAACGATGTAGCACCAATAGGTGCTCCGCCTAATTTATGTCCGCGCATGGGCACATAGCAGGTGCGGCATATACCGGTACCTCCACATGCGGGGCAAGACTTGAACTCTTCAATTTTTCCTTTCGGATAGACATATCCCTCACCATGACAGGTCCGGCATTTGTGAGAGCCGTGGCACTCGGGACATTCACCATGACCATACACAGGGAAGTTGACCTGCCATTGACGGACGATGCGATTGTTCTCGTCTAACAGGCTAATGACATCACCCTGACAGACCTCCCAGTCGCCTGTGTCGTAACTCAATTCATACACATAGCCGCTCTTGAGCACAATGTTGCGATAGTATTGCGTGTTCTGTCCATAGCAGTCAGAAATCGCCAAATCAATGGTCTCTGTGCGAAGCCAGTTGGTGTTTTCGATTTGAAAAGCCGCTATCGGTACTCCCGCAAAGCGGACACTATTCTTCTTACAAAATGTTGCTCTCAGTCCCATATAAATTCCATTTTTCGGTCACAAAGGTAATACACGATTAACGGTTTTGTGGCAATTCTACAAGGTTGTAATTAAAAAAACTTTGTAAGTTGTTCAGGATAAGTGACTTTGTCGGCAGGCAAATTCAAAGAATAGATGCCTCCACGCTGCCCGTTGATGGTATAGTACTGCGCGAGGTCGGAAGGAAGAAAGTCGGTAAAAGCGCGGTTGATGTGGTGGATGGTTTCTATCAATGAATTGGAAGAAGTGTCAAGCAAGCGTTCAATGTTGGCGTGTTCTTTTTCACGGGTGAATTTGCTGTTAAGCACAGGGTACCAGCGATAGAGTTCGGCGCGATACATCGAGATGTCTTTCAGGTACATTCCATCGGGGTGACGCAAGAACAGCACATATACTAGCAAGCGAAGAGGCGTGAGCGGAATGATTTTGCCGTATTCGGTGAGTGTGACGGTGCCGCTATTTTTGCCCAGGCAGGTGGCAATGACGATAGGACTGATGGAGATAGAATGAGGGACAAGCAGTTGGATATAGCGATTGAAATCGCGCAGTTGCTTACGCAAGAAAGTATTGTCCTTGTCTGACTGTTGGCAAGAAGCAATTTGGTCGCGTATCTCCAGCAGTTGTGCCACGAGTTGCGGGTCGGCAGGGTGCTCTTTCTCTTGCTGTGTCGGGGGATTGCCTGTCGGCAAAGGCTCTACCAAGTGATGGATACCGGATAGTGTGCCGTGTTGCATACCACAGAAGGCGAGAAATGAGGGCGGGTATTGCACCGTGTGTTCCTGTACGGAGGCGTGGAACCAATCCACTTGTGCAGACAGTGATGCACTGTGATAATCAGTCAACTGGCGAAGGAAATCGCGTAGCACTTCCATAATAAGGTCTTCGCCGGTGAGCGAGACATCAATAGAGTAGAAGCCATAAGGTCGCTGATGAGGCTGCGTGGCAATACGGGCAATGAAACTGACTTCGTAGGGTTCGCCACGCCCTAATTGCCGTTGCAAAGCGGTGAAACGCCAGTTACGCTTCAACATCTCTTGCGAAAGGTCGTTTTGGACGGTAGGGACAATGATGAGACGGTAGGGGAAACATCCATCCAAATAGTTCTGAAGCAACCGTTCAATCCCTGCACGATGGTCGTGCACGTAGCGGTTGAGATGAAAGTTCCAACTACTCTCAAAAAAACAGAATAGCGTTCAGAGGCAAGCCAAAGTCATTGTCTCCCGATGCGAGCAGTAGCGACCGATAGAAATTGCGTATAGTTTTCATATATCAAAAAATGTTTGCATTCTGGTATATGAAAAAAGCGTGGAGTATTCCGGTACCAGTTCCACGTATTGAGGCTCTCGCATTGCCCATCATCAAAGAACCGGCAACGCAAAACCCACGCTGATACAAGCACAGCAACCGATATGCACAAACATATCAGTCGCGGGTACTTACATCTCGCGGTCGTTCTCGTTGCAATGCTCTGTTGATGATAAGAAATTTGCGAGATTTCAATACATCAGAACACAGGTCGATAACGCCTTTTTCACAAACGCTTCCATGCCTGCAGAATAATATCACCCAGACGATATACATACAAATCGCCGAAGCAGATATTTTTTCACAAGTGAGGTTTGCGGTGCAAAAGTAGGGAATTATTTGCACGTGTGCAAATAATTCTATGTACGATTTGCGAATTTACGATGTACTATTTACAGGTAAAGAACAAAACAAAGACAAGCAAAAAAACTGTTGTGCGCGACATGCGCACAAGGGATTGTAGCCTCCATTAATCACCGTTAATAAACCGTTAATTCATTTACAATTTGCGAATTTACGATGTACGAATGTGAGATTTAGAGAGGAAAAATATTGCGCAACATAATGCTACTATGTTGCTTATGGGCGGGCGATAATATCGCCCTGCTAAGAAACAATAATCCCACTCTTTGCTATGCTTTAACGACGCGAGCAAAACATTTCACTTTGCGCCGTTGGCGCATAACGACGCGAGCCGCGTCGTCTCCCATGCACAGCAAATCCACTCAGTTTGTGCCAAACTGCCCGTGGACGAGGAGAGACCCCGCTACGCCCACGGACTTGCGGGGACCCCGCAGAGCATCCGCATCCCATGCGAAACTTGGTGCCGACTTATAGGATAAGCACTCGTTATCTACTCGCCATCCTCCCGTTATTCTCCCGTTAATCACATTGTACATTCAAATTATCGTTTGTATCTTTGCAACAGATTTGACATCAAAGTGTGGACCAAGACCGATAATCACATAGCCGTAAGAAGCCGTTTCGTATGTTCCGTCCCCACACTTTTACATCCGGAAACAGGATAGTTCGTACTAATCACATTGTATATTCAAATTATCGTTTGTATCTTTGCAACAGATTTGAC
>ERZ808278.387-NODE-387-length-31007-cov-4.221504_pt1 | contig 31007 bp, 18 predicted proteins | sample MGYA00521239_ERZ808278 | MGnify/ENA primary metagenome ERZ808278 (study PRJEB31516, sample SAMN03275600) | gut metagenome | biome: mammalia-associated habitat; material: feces | host: Papio cynocephalus | place: Kenya | collected 2012-07-17 ... | reverse complement strand
TGTTCCTGTTTCGGATGCAGGCTTTGTGGCTCAACTGATGGAGAAGATGGGATATGTGGTGAGGAACACCCGCTTGCAGGGTGGGGCAAACCACGATTTTAGTCGTTCTTTTGAGCGTGCGCGTCGGCATGCTGTTCAAGATCACGAATGGACGTTGGACGAGATAAATGCGGAAATCAATGCGGCTCGACATGCCAGATAGTTAGTATGTATGCCGTAGTTGATACCAATGTGTTTGTCTCTGCTTTTATCACGAGGCATTCTGATTCTGCCACAAAGCGAATAGTTGATTGTATAATTTCTGGCGAGATTATTCCTGTTTACAGCGACGAGATATTATGTGAATACAAGGATGTCCTTTCGCGTCCGAAGTTTAGGTTGGAGCAAGAGGATATTGATAGTCTGCTGATGTTGCTTGTCGAGAAAGGTGTTAGTTCTGCTCGTTTCTGCTATGCCGGAGAGATGATAGATCCTAAAGATAGGGTGTTTTATGAAATATCCCTTTCTATAGAGGGCTCTTTTCTCGTAACAGGCAATCTGAAGCATTTCCCTGTCACTCCGTTGGTAGTGTCTCCTGCCAAAATGTTGGAAATACTGGAAGCATCGAGACGCAAGTCTGCGCATTAGGCATGATTTTTGCTGCCGCATTTGCATATATCATGGCAAAATTGTACCTTTGCAGGCACAATATCGGGTCAATAATAAAAGGAGGTCAACATGGCAATACCTATTAGGTCTGTTCCCACTTTGTATGGTGAGGACGCAGCGCGTTTCTTGAGCAGGGCGGAGAAAGCAGAACGTATGTCTAAACAGCGGCAGCAACGGGGGGAGTGTACACCACGGGCTATTTCCCGTGAGCGATTGCAGAGTTATTTGCAGGAGATGAATATGCTATGAGCGTAGAGGAACTAATAATAACCGAGAATTATGAGTGGATTTGATTATGTAATGGCAACTATCTGCTTGGCGATGTTGGCTTTGCTGGTGTACGCGGCTTACGTGTATATCAAGGAGTCTCGCAGGCTGAAGAGGTGTGGTTCCAACGGCGATTCCGAATGGACAAAAGAGGAAGAAAAAGATGCTTTCCTGACAACCTCTAAGTTTCAGTCTGCTCATATTATCGGTAGAGACAGATAAGTAAGACGAATACGATGCTGCCTCATTTCACAAATCAGGTGATAACGTCAGTTGCGCTAATTTTGGGAATATGGAATTTATGTCTGATGTGTGATAATACGGCGTAGCCGTCCGTTCGATAGAACCTCGATAATACCAATTCGTGGCCAATTCAGGGCAATTCGTGTTTATTATCCATGGGGGCTACAATGTTGTTATCTGTTGTTTGTTCGTTGTTGTCAGTTGTTGACCGATCAAGTCTCTTTCTGTCGTTATATCGAACTCACGTAGGTGATAGACAAAATCATAGATAGCATTTTCTAAGAGCGAGTACGATTTAGAAAACCTTAAGCGGTAAAATCCAAATACAAAACGGATTTTACCGCTTTTTTGTGCTGTCAACTACGGTACATACACGGTAGATATACGGTAGATACACGGTAGATACACGGTTGATAATAGTGTCCTTATCGGGTGTTTACCCTGCAGTTGGCACCAACCTCCCGATAGGGACGCGGATATATGCGGGACTTCATAAGTCCGTGGACGCAGAGGAGTGCTCCGGACGATACAAAATATCGTTTGGGCATTTATGCGAGATAAGAAGCCTGCCCCTCATGGGGCATTGCGGCAACGAGAGTGGAGGATATTACGAATACAGGGTGATTGCAAGTAAGAAAGAAACAATATAAAATTGACAATAAAAATAAACAGAGATATGAACAAAAGAGTACTACTTATACTATGTGTCATATTAGCCAATATCGGAAGTATGTGGGGGGGGGGCACTAAATATTACGCCCAACTCCAAGCAAAAGTATCAAGCAATAGCCCGAGTGGTAGTGGTCTCGTGTATGCGGGGACGAATACTACGGACACCCCTGTTTATGAAGAGAGTAGTACATCAGGTTCACAAAGTACTACTACTGAAAATGAAGGGAAAATTTTCTATGCTTATGCACAAGCCAATGATGGTTTTGTGTTTAAGGGGTGGACTAAGAGTGATAACTCAACAGATATTGTCTCTACTAATCCGTGCTCTGTTACTATCAACTGTTCATCGTCAACCGAAAGTTCCCCCTCTACGACGACAGTATATGCGGTCTTCATGGAGGCTCCACCAACAACCGTCACTTATTTGGCTCCGACCAATGGTACCTATACGGCTACGTATTTGGACGCTACTATTACTATGACTCCGGGTGCGGATAGTCAGTCCAAACAATCCAAAGAGGCTATCACGCTTACTGCAACCCCTGCAGGTGGATATAAGTTCTTGCGTTGGGTCAAGGTGGTAGATGGGGTGAAGTCGGGCTGTGCTTTTACGGCTACTTCGTCTGTCACTTTTGCGGAGGATGCTACGGTCTATGCCGAGTTTATACCGGAAACATGGGCGGTGTTTAGTGTAGATGGTGCCTTGTTTGCTGACCTTAACGAAGCCAATGCCGCTGCCCAAGGTGCTAAGACCATCGTAGTGGTGCAGGATGGTATCCTTGTCGCAGGCGACTACACTATTGATGGCGGGGCAACGCTGTATATCCCCTATAACACAAGCAATATCGCACAAGGAACAACTCCTGCTGTGGAGACGACAGCAAGCACGGTGGTGGCATATAGGACATTGACTTTTGTGGAGGGGACGAATTTAACAATAAAAGGTACTCTCTGTGTGGGCGGAACGATATTGTCTGGCGGAGGTGGTAAGCCTTCGGGATATGTGACTGGTGCATGTGGCGTGATAGATATGAGTAAGGGTGGGTATATTGCCCTATATGGTGTACTCAACGTGTGGGGATTCATTAAGGGACAAGATTATATAGATGGTAACAACACACAGGGAGTGGGTAAGATAATCGCGTATGACGGCTCCACGATTAGAGAGATGTACACTATCGGAGATTTCGGTGGCGGTAGTTATATGGCGGCAGTCGGCAGTAATGATAAAGATAAACGTATTTATCCGTTTCAAAGTTATTTTGTACAGAATATAGAGGTTCCTTTGCGTATAGAATATGGCGCACAAGAGCTACTTTATACAAATTTCTATGTGAGCAGCAGTAAGAACGAGGTGAAAGATATTCCCTTTATTGGAAATATAAGTGGTGTGCTGTTTCGCGTGAATACCAGCGATGGTGCGGTTACTAAATGGTATGACCCGACCACAGACCAATTGGTGGTGGAGTTGGAGGGAGATACCAAATTGGATAACCTTGTGATGAAGGTGACTATTACAGTGGAAGCCAAGGATTTTGACCTGCCTATTTTGAGCAATATGCACATTAAGTTAAAGGATTGTGACTTGGTGCTCTCTGCTCCGATGAAGATGCAGGCGGGGGCTATTCTGGAAATCCCTGCTGGTTCGTCGCTCACGCTTGCTAGCAAACTCTACGTCTATGACCACGATGAGTGGGGATTGTTTGTTATGAAGAAGTATTTCCGCACCATACCGGCAATCCTCACGCAGTATCGAAGCCGCGGCGATGGTAGTATCAACACATTGGATGATGCACGGATAATAGGTGATGGGGCTATTATTATGTCTGATGGAGGTGGGCTCTACACTACACGCAGTGGTGCTGATATCATGGGTAATAATGGTGGAACGATTGTATGGGAGACTACGCTACCCGCCAAAGCGGTTACCTATGGTTATCGGGGAGGAAATTCTGTCGCGGGAAATTATTTTTCTTCCTCGCTAATAGATTCTCTGCTTGTCAAAGCCGAGTGTGACCCTGCCAAAGCGCATAACGAGAACGGTTCCTACACGGCAGCCAAAGCGGGTACTACTTTTACCAATGTACATGGGCGTTGGTTTGCAGGGGATGCCAAGAATGAAAAGGCTGACCATACTTATGATTTTACACACTTGGCTGACGATGCAGATGTTACGACCGATGCCATCTATTGGATGGATGCTGCACATGAGGGACATTGGAACAACGCGACCCGAGAGAACGTATCTTATGCCAATACGTGGAGGGGGACGGAAGAAGAGGACGGTGTCACCGCCTACTACTGCTACACCACCTATGCACAAGATGGTACCGAACAGACAGGATGGGTCAAACTGACACAGATAGGGACAACAAATAATTTTGGCGGCTCAGACAACAACATGTATGTCTATGTGGACAATAAATGGCAGTCTGTAGGTGCAACTGATGATGACTGTCTTTATACGGTGGAGGGCGTACGTCAGGCGTTGGTGGAAGGTACATTGGTGGCTGTTGCAAAAAACGACACGCCAGAAGATGGTGCATGGCATGCTATGGACAATCAAACGCAATACTACGTAGATTTGTCTTCGGGGGCGTGCTTGTGGACCCCTGCGACCAAGGTGCAGGGGGTAGAGAAAGCCTATATTGTAGAAGGGCAGACCTACATCCGTTATGATATGGATGGTACGGGAGAAGATTGGATGGCTGTGGAGTATGAGAACCCGTATTACTATACGGTGGATAATCAAAACTTACGCACATACTATGAGTATAATGTTGCTGCGGTAAAATGGCAGATTGCTACGCCTAAAGTGAGTGTGACGGACAAGAATAGAACAGAGATGTATTATTTCCTTGCAGACGCAGTAGCGGCAGCCAATACAACTTACAATCCTACTATCACATTCTTGGCGGATATGCAGCAGACTTTGACGGCGGATATAACGCTGTCAAGCACGGTCAAGAGTACTGACTATATCATTGACCTTAATGGTCATACGATTGCCCTGACACGTAATATATCAGGGACTACCATCGGCACAACCAACCGCTTCTTCAGCGTAGCCACGAATATGGCGGTGACTGTCAAGGATGGTTCTGCGGAGCAGAATGGTGCTATATACTGCAAAGCAACAGGTAATGGTTACGCAACGGGCATGCATGTGTTGGCAGGCTCGTTGAATATAGAGAGCGGTAAATTGTATGTGGAGAATAATATCGTCCGCAAAAACAATACCTCTGAGCGTGCGTATGGTGTCTATGTAAATGCAGGTGCTACCTTTAATATGCAGGGCGGTATATTGGAGACGGCAAGTGAGTATTATAGTTGGGCGGTTAATGGTGTAGGCTCTACTACAGCACCCTCTACCATCAATATCAAGGGCGGAACCATTAATGCCAATGCCTACTACGATGCACGTGGTGTTACAAGTACGGGGAATATCAATGTCAGTGGTGGTACTATCAACGCAACTACAGGTCCCATGTTCTCATGCGCTACAGGGCATCAATATGCGTATGGTATCCGTGCAAGTGCATCTGCAAATGCGAAAGAAGAGTCTGCTTATCATGCCAAATTGATGATGACGGGGGGAACCATCAATGCCAATGCTACATTGAACTATAGTTATGGTGTGTTTGTGGATGCGGCTGCGACTACGTGTACATCCCGTAGCGATTATGCCAATGTATCTTCTGCTGAAGCAGTGATAGATGGAGGTTCCATTAATGCAATATCTAAGTCAACCTATGCGTATGGTATATATGTGAAAGGAGGGCCTAATAGTTATAATAGTAGTGCTGCTGATGTAAAGACTATCGTTAATGGTGCAACCATCAATGTGCAGGCAACGGCTTATGCGTATGGCATTTTTGCAGGCGCGGAAATTGACGATTGGTATGCTGGTAGGAAATATGGTGTGGTTGAGATTAATGATTGTGACGTGACAGTCACGGCAACTTCCTCATATAACGCGTATGGTGCCTATGTGTCAGCGGCAACCAGAATGTTGAATGATAATACCTATTTGCAGGCAATAAAGAACAATAATAATGGAAAAACATGGTACACGGAAAGTATCAATGCTACGGAAAAGAATACCTACAAATATCAGACGGGGTATTATGGCATAGGAGGTAAGATGACTATTAAGGGGGGCTCGTTTACTGCGAATACCAAAACGTCCGGTGCTTACGGAGTACAATGTGCAGCCTCTTGTCTCGCGGGGGCAGAAGAGGAGGATAACATTCAAGTGGCGGCTCGCGGAGAACTGATAATATATGGTGGTACATTCAATGCCAATACGACAACCTCTGGTGCGTATGGTGTATATAGCAGTGGTACTACCAAAATATATGGCGGTACATTTAATGCCAATGCTACCACGGAGAGTGCTTATGGTGCTATAGCCAATCGTGGTACGATGGATATCACGAAAGGAACGTTCAATGCAGTAACTGCTAAAACAGCGTATGGTATTTGTGCCAACGGATGGATTGATGGAAGTATGGGGTTGCACGAGCATGCGATAGTCACGGTGGATGGGGTGACTGTCAGGGCGCAAACCAACCAGACTACCACAGCCTATGGTGTCATTGCAACGGCAACTAATGCAGAACTGACACAAGCCAAGTATGATGCACGTAGCGCGGGTGATAAAAAATTCTATTTTACGGAGACCTCTGACGCTTCCGTGTCTAACTACTATCGTTATCGCATTGGCAGTTACGTAGAAGGTGGTGAACTGATTGTTAACGGTGGCACATTTACCGCAGAGGCGGCTACCTCAACCGCAGTCGGTGCTTATGCTGCAGTAAGTAGTTTAGTATCCACGGCAACCATAGGGCGTTCTATCTACGGAGAAGGAAAACTAACCGTCAACAATGGTACGTTTGTGGTTAGTTCGGGTTCCAATATGGCGGAAGGTGTGCGCTCGTATGGTCAATCAACAATCAATGGAGGACAGTTCACCATAACGGCAAAGGGCAATACAGCCTACGGCGTTAGGGCGTTAGGCGGTAAGACTACTGTGTCAGATGGTATATTCTCAGTTACCGCTACGACAACTGCCACAGGAGTGGCAGCCCAAAGTGAGATAAACGGTGCTTATGGCTTCAAACAGGAGGCTGATGTGATTGTGGAGAATGGAACGTTTAATGTACAGACTTCGAAAGGAAGTACCGCCTATGGCACTTTTGTACAAGGAACAAGTTGGGCAGGTACTCCGAGCAGTGTGAAAGGTGCTTCTGCTATGAGTATTGCTGCCGCAGGTACTTTGACTGTTAAGAATGGTACATTCAATGTTAAGGCTTCTAACAACAATACCGTTTATGGAATCTTGCTTAATGCTACGCAGACAAAGAATGATGCAGTGGCATCACCTAAAGCCGCTGTCTCTGGGGGTTTCTTTAATATCAATGGTGCTACTGCAAGTTCTGGGGCTGTTAATACATCGGCTACTGCAGACAATTGCTTCATCACGGGTGGACACTATAGTAGTAAAACCAATTTGAGTAAGTATGTATCTGCGCCAAATCATGTGGCAAATTGTAATGAAGAAAAGTGGAAGAACACTTATCCGTATGAGGTGACAGACTATTATACGCTGACATGGGATGCTGCAGGCGGAGAGTTGTCGGGTACTTACACACAGGGCAGTGTGCAATACGGGACTGCTATTGTGTCGCCGTCGGCTACGAGAACAGGGTATGTATTCATGGGTTGGGATAAGGAAATAACTGTTACTATGCCCGCTGAAGATGTCATTTACACGGCTATGTGGCAGCCTTTGGGTTCTCTCCTTGATATCGTGGATTGGACAGATAGTAAAGTCGTGCTCAATATGAATGGTTTCTCAACCTCAAAGCCTGGTGAGTGGACTATAATTGCTAAGAATGGGGCACAGGAACAGTCTTATACAAAAGCCAATCGCAACAAAGATCGCACTTTGGATATTGCTGTAACGGGATTGACCCCGGACGAGATGTTTGCGATTACGTATAAATGTGGTGACGAGGTGGATGGATGTCGCTCATATCGTGTACCTCATATCTACGAAAGTGATACTGCTACGCTATCCGGCACCACCGAAAGCAGTATCGTATTGGTCCGCAGTGGAGTGCTGATTATAGACAAGAATACAACGGTGGATAAACTCTGCGTGGGGCAGGATGCCGAATTGGTTATAAACCAGGGAGTCACCTTAACGGCTGATTCACTCATCCTCCGTACCACGCCTTGGACTGCTGCTGCATTGAACAACAAGGGTTCCATTAATGCAACTAAAGTCTATTATACACGTATTGTTGCAGATAAATCTCAATTCTTCCAATTTGCTATACCCGCAGAGTCTAATGTGGATAGGGTCACTTTATCCAATGGCAATTCTTTACAATATAACAAGTATTGGTTGCTTAAGAGTTACGATGAGTCTTCACGTGCTGTAAATGGAGCAACGGGTGGTAATTGGAAGCAAGTTGCAGAAGGGGGGACTATAGAAGCGTCTAAAGGATATGAGATATTCTCCAATTCCGGCTATTATCGTGAGTTGTATTTCCCTGTTGATATACCGTCAGCGAAGACGACAGTGGCGGTTTCTCATACCGATAATGGCGCAGCGGGTCCCGCCCACGCAGGCTGGAATGCACTTTGCTCACCATTGTTGGGCAAGTACCGGCAGACATTTGCAGACGTATCGGAAGCAATCAAGGTTAGCGAACTGACAGAAGATGGCAACTATTGGCAGCATATCCCGGAGGTTATCAATCCCGCCGTGCCGTTCTATTATCAGGCACCCAAGACGGGTACATTGGACTTCTCTGGCAGTGAGCTAAAACAAAATGCTCCCCGCCGTGCATGGCATACACAGGTGACTACACAGTGGCTCCGTCTTACACTGTCTGATGCGGCTGGCAAGATGTTAGATGAAACCAACGTCTTCACGCATCCCGAGAAGTTCTCTGTGGACTATGAGACAGGCTATGATGTCACCAAACAGTCCACGCAAGGCGGCAAAGCACTGCTATATTCCGAATTGGCGTGTGGGGCATTAGCCTTTGCCGCAGTGCCCGATAGCGTGGCGGAATCCCGTATCCCGCTGACTGTCTATGCTGCCGAAGCCAAGCCATATACATTCCACTTGCAGGATAACGCTTACTTGAACCGGTTGGGCAATGTCTTCCTCCACGATACGGAGACTGGGGCTGTTATTGATTTGCTGACAAACGACTACGCTGTCACGCTCAGTGAGGGCACCACTCGCGGACGGTTCTATATCACCTGTGTTTTCCGAGCACAGAACATTACTACCGATACGGAGACCACCGTTCCAGACAAGCAAACCTCCTCTGTACAAAAGGTTCTTTACAACGGCAAAGTGTATATTCTCCGCAATGGCATGGTCTATGACCTCACTGGTCGCCAATGTGAGATGAAGTAAAGATATGTGGTACAGAAACATGAATTAACGATTAATTATATGGCTATTAACGGAGAATCTTTTGAGATATGGACCCGCCGCCAGTCTTATGACCTCATCGGTTGCCAATGTGAGATGAAATAAAGATAATGTGATACAGATACATGAATTAACGATCAATTATATGGCAATTAACGGAGAATCTTTTGAGACACGGACCCGCCGCCGGTCTTATGACCTCACCGGTCGCCAATGTGAGATGAAGTAAAGATATGTGGTACAGAAACATGAATTAACGATCAATTATATGGCAATTAACGGAGAATTTTGTTCGATAATGTTTTTAATGGTCCTTTATACGGTCTTTAATGGAGCCCGTGGTGAAGAAATTCATGGTTAATTTGTGGTAATTAATGGAGCAATGTGTTTGACAATGTTTTTAATGGTCCCTTATATGGTCTTTAATGGAGCCCGTGATAAAGAAATTCGTGGTTGATTTGTGGTAATTAATGGAGCAATGTGTTTGACAATGTTTTTAATGGTCCTTTATATGGTCTTTAATGGAGCCCGTAAAGGAGAAATTAATGGTTAATTAGTGGTAATTAATGGAGCAATGTGTTTGACAATGTTTTTAATGGTCCTTTATATGGTCTTTAATGGAGCCTGTAATGGAGAAATTCATGGTTAATTAGTGGTAATTAATGGAGCAATGTGTTTGACAATGTTTTTAACGGTCCTTTATATGGTCTTTAATGGAGCCCGTAATGAAAAAAATCGTAGTTAAGCGGATATGTTCAATGGTAAATTGTTCAATGGCAATAAATGTCTAAATAAATCGTACATCGTAAATTCGTAAATCGTAAATAATATAATGGATTTCAAGCAATATACCGTCGCCCTTCTTATTGTACTATTCTGTGCAGGCAGTGTGATAGTGGGCATCACCGGTGCCCTGACCTCTGAGGTGTCCGAGTCTTATTCCTCGTGGAATAACGGGAAGGAGTATCAGGAATACCAAGGTGCTCCCTATAGCCCTGTCTATTATTCGGCTCCTGCACAAGGCACCTCGGTGGCTGTACCTATGCGCTCTGTCAATAGCGGCATTCTCCGTCATCCCCAAGCGTCCTATCATGCAGGGGCACATGTGGTGAATAATACGCCAAGCACTTATGCCTCACAAGGATTAACGACAACGGCACATCAAGTGGCATCTTCCTATGGCACTTCTATTGGCGGTGGAAATGGATATAGTGTGATAGGAGGTTCCAATTATGCACGGGGAGATAATGTCGGGTATTCTGTTGGTGCAGGTCTGCATACTATGGCATCTTCATCAATAGGGTATGTAGGAATAACCTCGTCTTCTGGTACTATAGGTAAGCAGGCGGTGACATCCACGCCAATACTTGCTCAAGCCACTTGGCTTGATGAATATACGCCATCTTCTTCGGGCAGAAAACGAATTATCCATGCGGATGGAACGGCAGATGCTGGCGATACAAAAGAGGAGAATGGGCAGATTTATGTATGGAATGAAGATACTGAAAGTTGGGAACTTCTTGAAACAGCACCAAGCATAGGGGATAAATTGACGACGACAGATGGTACTGTGTATGTGTGGAATGGCTCTATGTGGGTCCCTGAGCGTGATATTAAAGACCCCGACTCCCCTATCGGCGACACCCCTTGGTTGTTCTTTGGGCTGTTGGTCGCAGGATATATAGGTGTGGTGACCTGCAAAAGGAACAAACAAAAACGACTTCCCCTTATCCTGTTGGTGGTGATGGCTCTCCCCGCTTGGGCAAAGCCGGGCGACTCGTGCAATGATCCCATTCGCTTGGGCAAGGACTACAAGGTCTCTATCACGCAGACAGGCACTGTTTGGTATGTCGCCAACACGTTCGACTTGCCGCTTTCTGTCACGTTTGTCACTGAAACACCCACTTCTCCCGATGTGAAAATGGACTTTACTTGCGAGAAAGGCATCTATGAGGACAGCATCCTGTGCAGTCTCTTTTGCCCAAAGGGCGGTAGTGGCGGCATTACGATTGAGATGCCCCATAAGCCCGCACTGAAATACAAACTTTCGGACGATGGACGTCACTGCTACTATATCTCTATGGGCAAGACATATCGGGATATGCTTTTCCAAGCAGGACTGGAACATGATGTGGATGTCTATATTGAGGTCACTTACTATTCCACGGGCGATATGAGTGTGTCTCCTGAGAACGGTAATTTCTCCGGTTGTATGGATGGCGGCAAGATTATGCACATCGGCGACACCGTACATGTGCATGCAGGAGACAAGTCCCGTTATGTGGTGTTACCATACATTCGCTGGCAAAATGACTCTATTCGCTATATCTGGCATGGAACCGACCGTCTCACGCTGATTACTGCCACGGATTGCGATTTCGACCCCTCCGGAACAGATATTGCTGCCGAGGATTATGTGGTTGAGTTTTATCCCGAAAGGAAGCCGTCCGACACGATAAAAATCACCGGTGAAGATATGAAGTACTACCTCTCTGATGACAGGTTCTCCAATGCGGGGGGCGTGTATTTCGCCAAGTGGTATAGCAAGGGCGATGGCATCCTGACGGTGGAGCGTGTGCCTGTCACACCACCCGATGGAGACGCTGTATTGATGCAATATGACAAGGCAACGCCTATCACCCCTTCCGACACCACCAATGTCTTGTATGCCCTTCCGCGTGCCGTATGCTCTTTTACGCAGTTTGTTTCTCACACCGACCATGTCATCCGTATGTGGGTAGGCACCTCTCCCGCATTGTCGGAGGCTAACGCCATTGGGGCATACACTTTCGCTCCCACAGACGAGGGGCAGGTGCTCAATATGGATTCCGTTACGTTGGCTGCCCTGTGGCAGCAGACCAAGGGCAACTACCTCTATCTCAGGATATGGTGCACAGCCAAGACTACCATCACCCCCTACCGTTGGGCACCTTCGGATTGTGCCTATGCTACCAAACAGATGCTCTTTACAGGACCGAAACGCATCGACCGCTATTCTACGAGCACGGTGTACAAGATGCTCTACAGTGAATGGCGAGGGGGGAATATCCTTATTGAGTCTGACAAGAAGCAGGAATGTCGGGTTTTTGTGGCGGATACATGTGCAGATATGGCGAAGCATACGGTAATCCCATATCCGAAACTTACAAAGAGTAACCCCGTAACTTTCACGGCAGATGTCATAGCATTATGGGCAGACTATGTGGACCCCGACGGATACCTCTATTGGAGGTTTTATCACACTATAAGTCAAGCACCTACCATCACCATCACCCGCTTTGCTCCCGAACCTGTTGACCCCGAGCCCGATAAGTACCCATCAGCAAAGGTGAGTGTACTGTGCATTGGCGCACCCGATGAGAATGGGGCACAGCATGTGGAGATACGTGCCAACGCCGAGTTGCACCTGCGCTTGGTCGATGCCAATGGCAAACGCATCAACGAGTGGGACGCATGGAAGAATGCCAAGCCCATGACACTTTTTCTGAAATCAGGTTCCTACCAACTCATTACTGACGACGAAAACATTCAAATAGTCATCCCATAAAGGTCTTGAGGTCTCTACCTATATTAGAAAATGCCCCATCGTTTAATCGGGCAGAACAATCGTTTCCTATTGAAAAACACAAGGGCACTTCCTGTTCACCATTGTGACACAGAGGGCTCTATCACTCTACTTGGTGTGTCATCACCTCGTCCGACTCTTGCATCTTCAGCCAGTGGTAGAAGTCCTTGTCCATACGGATGGGGTGAGCGTTGAACGAGATGAGGTTCTGCCGTGTGCCGTCGTGCACCTGCAGGCGCAGGGGGGTGGTGCCTGCATGCGAGGCGCAGTAGGTGGCGAGGTCGTCCACAAAGTCGGGCTGAATCTTGTCGATGTGTATGTTGAGCGTGATTTGTTTGAGTCGCTTTTGCGCGGCGTCCATCACCTCGACTTGCTGCACAACGAACTCATATTCAGCGGTGTCGATGTCCTTGGGTTGGAACCATCGTTGCCCTTTTCCGCGCTGCTGAATGGTGCAGGTGAGGAAGGCATAGACGTTGGGTTTGAGGATGGGGTCGCCCTGCTGATAGGCGGTGCCGAAGAGTACGAACTCGTGGCTGCCGGTGTAGTCCTCGATGGTGTAGCGTCCGTAGGGGTTGCCTTTTTGTGAGGTGCGTGTCTCGGCGGACACCACGATACCGCCGAAGAGCATGGGTTGGTCTTCGTGTTGGCGTATCCAGTCGACGGGGTTCACTTTTTTCTCGCCTTCGGGTTGTTCGTCGTCTGTATTCCCGTTGGCAGCCATAGCGGTTTTTCGTGCCTCGGGTGTGCGCCAGCCATCGAAACGGGTGAGTTCGTCGGCAGTGACATTGCAGATGTCGGTTACCTCAAACTCGTAGTTGTCGAGTGGGTGCGCGGAAAGGAAGATGCCGATGAGCGATTTCTCCTTGTTGAGTCGTTCAATGACGCTCCAACGTGGGACTTGCGGGAGTTCGGGTCGTTGTATCTCGATGCCGAAGTCGCCTCCGAGGTCTCCGAAGAGGGAGTTTTGCTGCTGTTGCCTGTCCTGTTGGAACATATTGCCGTAGCGCATGAGTGTGTCAAGGACGTTTTCGGCTTTGCTGTTTACGCCGAAGAACTGCTCGCGATAGGTGCCGTCGAAGCAGTCGAAAGCCCCTGCACAGGCGAGGTTCTCGACGGTCTTGCGGTTGCAGGCGGAGAGGTTGACGCGCTCGAGGAAGTCGAAGATGTCCTTGTATTTGCCGTTGCGGTTGCGCTCGCTGATAATCGCTTCCACGGCACCTTCGCCCACACCTTTGATGCCGCCCAAGCCGAAGCGTATGTCTCCGTGGCTGTTGACGGTGAAAGTGAGTTCGGACTCGTTGACATCGGGTTCGAGTACCTGTATCTTCATGGCTTTACACTCGTCCATGAACTTGGTGACCTCCTTGATATCGTCTTTGGAGACTGTCAGGTTGGCAGCCATAAACTCGGCGGGGTAGTGCGCCTTGAGGTAAGCGGTCTGGTATGCCACCCACGAGTAGCATGCGGCGTGCGACTTGTTGAACGCATAGGAAGCGAACTTCTCCCAGTCTTTCCAAATCTTGTCCAATATCTGTTCGTCGTGCCCGTTGGCTTTGCCGCCCTCCATGAACTTGCCTTTCAGTTCCTGCAGGATAGCCATTTGCTTCTTGCCCATCGCCTTTCGCAGTTTGTCGCTCTCGCCGCGGGTGAAGTTAGCCAGCAGTCGGGAGAGGAGCATGACCTGCTCCTGATAGACCGTGACGCCGTAGGTGTCCTTGAGGTACTTCTCCATGACGGGGATGTCGTAGGTCACGGGCTCTTCGCCCCTCTTTCGGCGGATGAACTGCGGGATATAGTCCATAGGTCCCGGGCGGTAGAGGGCGTTCATGGCGATGATGTCGCCGATGACGGTCGGTTTGAGTTCCCGCATATACTTGCGCATACCCGGCGACTCAAACTGGAACACCGCCACCGTGCGTCCCTCTTGGAACAGTTTGTAGGTCTCCGCATCGTCAATGGGGATATGGTCGATGTCCACATCGATGCCACGCGCTTTTTTGATATTTTTGAGGCACTCCTTGATAATAGTAAGCGTAATCAGTCCGAGGAAGTCCATCTTGATGAGTCCCACGCTCTCGATTACGTGTCCGTCGTATTCGGTTACAAGCACACGGCGTTTGGTGTCTTTGTCCTCCACGCTCGAGAGCGGGGCGAACTTCGTCAGGTCGTCCGCTCCGATAATCACACCGCATGCGTGGATACCCACTTGGCGGATGGTGTCCTCGAGTTGCAGGGCATAGTTGAGCATGCTGCGTATCTCGGGTTCGCCCTGTTCGTACTCGTGTTTGAGTTCGTCCACATACTTGTAGCAGTTTTTCAGGTTCACCTTGGGCGACTTGCCTTTCTCGTCCTTGATGTTGTCGGGGAAACCGCGGTCGGGGATATACGATTTCAGTTCGTTGACCTTGGTCAAAGGCACACGCTGTACGCGCCCTACGTCAGCAATAGCCGACTTGGTAGCCATCTTGCCGTAAGTGATGATATGCGCTACGTGGGTCTCGCCGTATTTCTTGCTCACCCAGTCGAGCACCTTGCCGCGCCCTGCATCGTCGAAGTCGGTGTCTATATCGGGCAATGAGACACGGTCGGGGTTGAGGAAACGCTCGAACAGGAGGTCGTATTTCAGGGGGTCAAGGTCGGTGATATGCAGGCAGTAGGCTACTACCGAACCTGCCGCCGAACCACGCCCCGGACCTACGCTCACGCCCAACTCCTCGCGTGCACCGCGGATAAAGTCCATCACGATGAGGAAGTAGCCGGGGAAACCCATCGTCTTCATCACGTGCAACTCAAACAGGATACGGTTTACCACCTCGTGCTGCCGCTCGTCCAAATCCGCAGCGTCCCAATAGTGGTAGTCCAGCCCCTTGGTGTTCTCCAAGAACGGTTCCAGTTCGGGGTAACGCTTCTTGGCACCGTTCCACGTGAGGAAACTCAGGTACTCCGCCTCGAACTTGATGCGGTACATGCGGTCGTATCCGCCGAGGTTCTTGAAACGCTTCTGTGCGTCTTTCTCGCTCAACGGGTTTTGCCCGTGTTCGTCGGTCATAAACTCCTGCCACAGGTCTTGTTCCGTATATTTCTGCCGTATCTCGTCTTCCGTGCCGAAGTCTTTCGGGATGTCGAACAGCGGCATAATCGGTCCGTGGTCGATGTCGTATATCTCCACTTTGTCCGCTATCTCCTGCGTGTTCGCCAAGGTTTCGGGTATGTCGGAGAAGATACTGTACATCTCTTCGGGGGTCTTAAGCCACTCCTGCTTGGTGTAGTGCATACGGTTCACATCGTCCACATAGTGGTTGGTGCTGAGGCAGATGAGTCGGTCGTGTGCCTCGGCGTTCTCTTCCTCCACGAAGTGTGAGTCGTTGGTGCAGATGATTTTTACATTATGTTTGCGGGCAAGGTCTATCAGCACGGGGTTCACCTCTTTCTGGCGCTGGTACACCTCCTGGTCGCCGCCGGGTTTGCCTGTCTGGTGGCGTTGCAACTCAATGTAGTAGTCTTCGCCGAACACCGACTTGAACCACTCTATCGTCTCTTCCGCGCCCGCTATATCGCCTGCCATTATCTTCTGTGGCAACTCCCCGCCCAAGCATGCCGACGAGCAGATAATACCCTCGTGGAACTCCTGCAGCAGGTCTTTGTCGATACGGCTCGTGTAGTTGAATGCGTCCGACATAAAGCCCGCACTCACTATCTTGCACAGGTTGTGGTAGCCCGTCATGTTCTTGGCAAGCAGTATCAAGTGCCAACCTGAGCGGTCGATGGTGTATTGCCGTCCTTCACCGTTCACGGCTTTCTCGTCGGTCATCGAGTGCCGCCCGCGTCGTGCACAGTATGCCTCACACCCCACAATCGGTTTGAAGGGTACAAACGGCTGTTTCTCGTAGGTCTCGCCTTTTTCTGCTGCGGCTTGTGCCAGTTCTTCCTGACGGGCGTCCCATGCCTCTTTGTTCTTGCCGTTGACTTTCTTGCAGTAGTCGAGCAACTCCTTGATTCCGTACATGTTACCGTGGTCGGTCAGCGCCACGGCACCCATACCGGTGCGGAGACATTTGTCCACTATGTCGGGTACTTTGCTCATTCCGTCCAGTACCGAATACTGCGAGTGTACGTGTAGGTGTGTGAAATTCATACTATATGATTTCTCTTATGAAGACTTTATTTGGATATGTGTATCTTGTTGTCGTTTGTATGCACTCCGCTCTTGGCGCTCTGCTGTTTGCGCAATGAGTGAATGGTAAGCAAAATGATATCAATGGGGGCAATCACTGACAGCGTGAGCAGCAACAACGGATTGGCTGCGGTGATGTGCAACAGATGCAATGCAATGGTTACCACGATAGCGAGCCATGTGAAAGCAGAGTATATCACCAGCCCTTTGGCATCTTTGAATTGCCGCAATGCCAATATCATCCACAATGCCAATGTCATAATCATAAGCACTGCCGATACAATGATGCAGATGTCGGCTCCCGGATACTGCATTATTCCGAATAGCAACCCCACGCAGGACACAATGGCTGCCACTGCTGTAAATACTGATGCGAATGAGAAAAGTTGGTTCATATTGATGAGTTTTATTGGGTATATTTGCATAGGTTCACCACAAAAGGTTTACCATAACGGTTGGCAAAGTTACGCAAAAGATTCGGATTGCGCAAGGGGCGGTGGGTAATTCGTAGTGCCGGTTATGTGCAAGGGTAGCGTAAAGGGAACACAGGAGTGGGTATCACGCGCAGGGGAGAGTGCGGGATGGTATGTGTTTCTCTTTGGAGTGTTTCTACTCCCGATTTTGTAGGAAAATCAGGAGTGGTACTTCCGATTTTCACAGAATATCGGGAGTAAGGGTACGGATTTTTCATCGTTCTGCCAAATAATTTGTAAGATTTGGGGTTTTGTTGTAATTTTGCGGCGCACTCGTAGCGAAAGGGGCAGGGGAAGATAGGGGAAAAACTGCTGATATGTGCGCAAAGGGCAAAATAATGTTCCTAAATTCTATAATGACTGACACAATGGCAATGTGGCAAAGAATTTGTTAGTATAAGACGGCTATGCGGGAAAGAAAAATAAACATAGCAGGGAATATAGGGGCGAAAAACGGGATATAAACAAGAAATAAAAGCAAAAATATAGAAATTAAGAACAAAAGGATATGAAAAAGATTTTTGCAAGTAAATTGACGGTACTGGCAGCAGTGCTGATGGGATTGGCAGCAGGTTTGACAGGGTGCCAGGACACGGCGGAAGTACGTGACGTGAAAGGTGGCTATCGCTACAAGACCACAGGGCAAGTGATGCTGCAAGAGAACTTCAAAGGTGCCACTTTGGCAGACACGCTGTCCGTGAAACTGCCCAATGAGAGCGGACAACTCGAAGTAGTCAGTCTCTACAACGAAGACAGCGTGCTCATCACCCTCGACCAACTCAACGGCGATGTATGCTACACCCGCGGCACCACCGACGGCAAGACACTGCACTTCGCTCCCTACACCCGCACACTGGAAGTCCCATTCGAGACCACCAAGTACGACACCATCAAGATTGGCATCAAGCCCTTTGAGTACGACACCATCATATCTATTCCCGCGCGCGAGACAGAGGTGTTCAACATCACAGTGAGCGGCAGTGCGCAGGTGTATGAGAACAATCTGATTTTCAACCTCAAGTACAGCGGCAAGTCGCAGACAACGGAGCGCACCCTGACGAGCCGAGGTGTACGTATGCAAGCCAAAAAGAACTAAAACGGTCGTGGAAATGAAACGAACGATATTAGTGCTGTTTGCGGCGATAGGCGTTGCGTCGGCGGGATCGCAGGTGCTGCCCGAACTGACGCTGACCGACTGCCGGCAGATGGCGATACAAAACGGTGCCTCAGCCAAGATAACCGCAGAGGCACAGGCTGCTGCCGACCTCAACAAACAGGCGGCACTGGCGGCGATGTTCCCCAAGATAAGTGCGAACGCCGCCTACACATGGAACTCCAAGAATGCGACATTGCTTGCCAATCAGATGGACTTCGGGTTCGGTACCGCCACCGTAGGCAAAGACGGTTCGTCGTCTTTCGAGTGGAGCGAGAGTTCCGCTATGAACCGGTTGGCACAGCAAGTCTATTCCGACCCCACGCTGTACAACCGGGTGACGGGTTTCCAAAACGAAGCCGGGCAGATGGTGGCGGATGCGTATCAACAACTGTACAACGCGCTGAACCTCGACATGACGCACGTCGTCGTGGGGCAAGTGGGTATCACCCAGCCCATATACGTAGGCGGGCGGTTGCGCGAACTGTATAATATAGCCAAAGCCACCGAGCAGATGGCGGTGCTACAGGGTGACAGCAAGCGCGACGACATCATCGTATCGGTGGACGAAGCCTATTGGCGCGTCGTGGCAGTGCAAAGCAAGAAACGCCTTGCCAACCAGTACTATGACCTCTTGGTAAAGATGGAAGGTGACGTAACCGAACTTGTGACCGAGGGATTGGCTACGCAAAGCGACCTCCTGAAGGTCAAAGCCAAACGGGGAGAGGCCGAGGTGAAGAAGATGCAGGCAGAGAACGGGTTGATACTCTCCAAGATGGCGTTGTGCCAGTTGTGCGGTCTGCCGTTGGAGACGGACATTCACGTGGACAGCACCGGTCTGGGCGAGATAGCGTTGCACGACACCATCGGTGACGTAGAGGCAATCATCAACAGCCGTGCGGAAATGCAACTGCTGGAGCAGGCTGAGAAGATAGCCAAGTCCAACACCCGCATCATGGCGGCAGGGTTGCAGCCGAACATCATGGCGTCGGCGAACTACATATACACCAACCCGTATGCGGACAACGGACTCAGCCACGACTGGAAAGGCAAAGGGTTCTTCTCGGCAGGCGTGGTGGTGAATATCCCCATCGCACACGCCGACGATATCCTGCGCGTGAAAGCCGCCAAGCATGAAGCGGCATTGGTGACCCTCAAGAAAGAGGAGGCGCGCGAGATGCTCAACCTGCAAATCACACAAGCCAAACAGAAACTCATGGAAGCCACACAGAAAGTGGCAATGACCGAGATGGGCGTGAAGAACGCCGAGGAAGTGCTGCACTTCGCCACCGAAGCGTTTGAGGCAGGTATGGCTACCGCATCCGAAGTTCTGCAGGCTCAGACCGCGTGGATGTCGGCATCCGACGACCATATCGACGCCAACGTGGAGGCAAAGGTGTGCGAGACGTATTTCCAAAAATATACGTCCACGCTGCGATACTAACCGACTCCCCCTGCCCCCTCAGAGAGGGGGTACATATGCTCTCCCTATCCCTTGCGCATCCCTTGCGTATCCCTTGCTGAAAAGTTGGGGTTTTCCCGAGTGAATACCGAGAGAATGTCGAGAGAAAACAAGGCGGAATTTTGAATAATAACGAACTGTTGATATATTAAAAAGAGATGTCAGTAAGTAAAGAAAAGAAAGGCAGTCTGCTGCTGGGTCTGGTGGCGATGCTTGCCGTAGTAGTGATTGTGGCAGTGGTGGGCGTTCTCGCCATACAGCCCGAAGAAGTGCTGATTACGGGCGAAGCCGAAGCCTCCGAATACCGTGTGTCGGGCAAAGTGCCCGGGCGCATCGAGATGTTCCTCGTCGAAGAGGGCGACCGTGTGAAGAAAGGCGACACCGTCGTCATCATCTACAGCCCCGAAGTGGATGCCAAGATGGCGCAGGCACAGGCCGCACGCGCTGCCGTCGAGGCAATCAACGAGAAAGCACAAAACGGCGCACGCCACGAGCAGATAGTGGGTGCCTACGAACTGTGGCAGAAAGCCAAAGCCGGCGAAGAGATATACCGCAAGAGTTACGAGCGCGTACAGCGTCTATACGAGAAGGGCGTCGTCTCCGAGCAGAAACGCGACGAGGTGCATGCCCGGTACAAAGCCGCCGTTGCCACGGTGAAAGCCGCTAAGAGTCAGTACGATATGGCGATGGCAGGCGCACGCTCGGAAGACAAAGCCGCTGCCGCCGCACAGTTGGCAGAGGTGGACGGCATCATCCGGGAGGTGGAGGCTGCGCGTGCGGAACGCTACCTGGTGTCGCCGGTGGACGGCGAGGTGTCGGAACGCTTCCCGAAAGTGGGCGAGTTGGTAGGGCAAGGCAGCCCTGTGATGGCGATTGTGGACCTCAACGACGTATGGTTCACCTTTGCCGTACGCGAGGACATGCTGGCTGACATCACGCCCGGCACCCACCTGAAAGTGCGTATCCCCGCGCTTGGCGACGAGCATTACACCGTGGAGGTGACCTACATCAAAGCGATGGGCAGTTACGCCACATGGCGTAGCACCCGCTCCAACGGCGAATACGATGTGCGGACGTTCGATGTGAAGGCGCGTCCGTTGCACCCCATTGACAACCTCCGACCCGGAATGACTGCAATCGTAGTGCGATAGATGTCGGTACTGAAAGCAATAGGGCGGGTGGCGAAACGCGAACTAAGCAGGATGTTCGTGCGGCCGCTGTACATCTTCGCGTCGGTGGGGGTGATGGTGCTCAGCACCTTCTTCTTCATCAGCATCATGAAGTACGGCACGCCGGAGAATATCCCTATCGCGGTGGTGGACCAGGACCATTCCTCCATCTCGCGACGCCTGTGCCACGAGATGCAGGCTACCTCGGCGGTGAGTATCACGCTGGTTACCACCGAGTTCGCCGAAGCCAGACGCGCCATGCAGCGGGGTGAGATATACGGTATCCTGCTGATTCCCGAGGATTTCTATGCCGACCTCGCATCGTTCCGCCGGCCGCAGATGGAGTTCTACGTGAACAACGCCTACACGGTGGGGGCAAGCACCGCATACAAGCAGTTGCTGACCATGTGCAACCTCACGTCCGGCGCGTTCCAGCGCGAGGTGCTGCGCCAGAAAGGACTGCCCGACGACCTCATCATGAAGCGCATACAGCCCATCACCATCGAGGCGCACATGATTGCCAACCCGTGGAGCAACTACGCTATCTACCTCGTCTCCACCATCCTGCCGGGCATTCTGGCACTGATAGTGCTGATGCTCACCATCTTCGCTATCGGCTACGAACTGAAATGCCGCACGTGCCACGAGTGGCTGCGCGCCGCCGACGGCAACTACACCGTGGCGATGATTGGCAAGTTAATCCCCTATACGGTGCTGTTTCTGGTGCTGGGGATAGGGTGCGAGGTGATACTGTTCAAGTTCATGCACTTCCCTGTCAACGGCTCGCTGACACGGCTGATGCTGTCGATGGTGCTGTTTGTGATTGCCGAAGAGGCGATGGGCATCTGTATTATCGGGGCGTTGCCTACGCTGCGTGACGCCGTGTCTATCGGTGCGCTCTACGGCATGCTCGGCTTCTCGCTGTCGGGATTCACGTACCCTGTCATGAACATGCTGCCCGCTATTCAAGCGTGGTCGAACCTCGTGCCGCTGAGGCATTATTACCTGATTTACGTGAACGAGGCATTGATGGCGGCACCCGTTATCAACTCCATACCGCATTGCCTCGCGTTGTGCTGCTTCCTCGTCATGCCTCTCATCGTGTCGCCGCGGTTGCACAACGCGATGATTTACCAAAACTATCCGTTGAAATGAGCAAAGTCAGTCGGTTTCTATATCATCAGTGGCTGAAAGTCAAGGAGTTGGACTGGGTCTTCTCCTACGAGTTCAAGCGTATCTTCCACGACCCGGGAGTGCTGGTCATCTTCATTCTGGCGACGGTGGCATACCCCATTCTCTACAATTTTATCTATTGGAAGGACACCATCGAGAACGTCCCCGTGGCGGTGGTGGACCTCAGCAACTCGCCCGAAAGCCGTGATTTCCTGCACAAATGGGGCGCATGTCCCGATGTGAAGTTGGAGTATTTCTGCACGTCCATACAGGAGGCGGAACGCCTGATGCGCGACCGGAAGGTGTACGGCATCATCTATTTCCCTTCGGACTACGCAGCGGCCATCAACTCCGGCTTGGAGCAGGCGCATATCTCGCTCTACTGCGACATGTCGTCCTTCCTCTACATGAAGGCGGTGTACCTGAGTTGCAACCAAGTCATGCTCGAGAGTATGCGCAACATCCAGATTGACCGCTACGAGGCGATGGGCTACGACAACGAGTTCGCGTGGTCACTCGTGCAGGACGCCCCCTACACCGAGACGGCATTGTTCTGTCCCACAGGCGGTTACGCCTCGTTCCTCATACCTGCCGTGCTCATGCTTATCCTCCACCAGACGCTCCTCTTCGGCATCTGCATGCTGGGAGGTACGGCACGCGAGGAGAACAACGAACTCTTCATACTCCCCGGCAGACGGCGCAGCGTCAGTGTGTTCCGTATCATTCTCGGACGCTCCGCAGCCTACTTCGTGCTCTACATGGCACTCGGAGCCCTCAATCTGATACTCGTTCCGCGTCTCTTCGGACTCCCGCACGTCGGCGACCCGATGGACGTCCTCCGCTTCATGGTGCCCTACCTGCTGGCGGTCATCTATTTCTCGATATGCGTCAGCGTCTTCACCCGCAACCGCGAAACGGGACTGGTCATGCTCATCTCCTCCACCCTCATCTTCCTCTTCATAGCGGGCGTCTCGTGGCCCCAACAGATGCTGCCCAAGGCGTGGCTCTATCTCAGTTACGCCTTCCCCTACACATGGGGCGTACACGGCTACCTGCATATCAACTCCATGGGTGCCACCCTCGCAGGCACCTCACGCGAGTACTACGCTCTCTGGATACTCGCTGCCGCGTACTTCGTGACAGCATGCGTGCTACTCTGGGCACTCGGACGCAGGGAAGTGAGGAGGCAGAAGAAAGAGTTGGAGACAGAAACACCGGTCAGCAATAGCGCTATAGTTGTAGAGCCCCCTCTCAATACTATCACTCCTACAGCACCTGACATAGAACCTGTCGGACCGAACTACGACTAACCCCTGTCTTGAATTAAAGCCCCAAAACGGCCTGGAACTTGTGTATTTCGTTGAAATGTACTACCTTTGTGCATAATTATTGTGATTGCAATAATTGTATTTGCAATAATTGTGTGTATTAACGATGTAACTATTAGATTACTATGCAGTTAGACAATCCTTTTGTAGTGGGTAAGTACGTTGCTCCTGCTTATTTCTGTGATCGTGAGCAAGAGACCTCTACGCTTATCAAGCACCTGACCAATGGGCGTAATGTGGCTCTCATTTCGCCTCGTCGTATGGGTAAGTCGGGGTTGATAGAGCATACTTTCAGACAGCCTGCTATCGAGCCGTACTACACGTTCTTTGTGGATATCTACGGCACGCGCTCTTTTGCGGAGTTCATCTACCTGTTGGGCAAGAGTATCTATCAGCAACTCAAGCCGTTGCCGGTTCAGTGGCGTGAACGTTTTTTTCAGGTAGTACGTTCCTTGCAGGTCGGTATGAAGTTCGATCCGGTGTCGGCAACTCCCACATTGGATGTGAGCATCGGTGACATCACACACCCCAAGACCACGTTGGACGAAATCTTCGAATATATTGATAGTGCTGACCGCCCGTGTATTATTGCCTTCGACGAGTTCCAGCAGATTACCAATTATTCGGACGAGGTGGAGATTGAAGCTGTCTTGCGTAGTAAGATCCAGCATTGTCGTAATGCACAGTTTATCTTTGCGGGAAGTCGCCGCCACATGATGTCGCAGATGTTTCTGTCACCATCAAAACCTTTCTATCAGAGTGTCGTTACCATGGGCTTGAATCCCATCCCGTTGCCGGCATATACCGATTTTGCCATGCGCCTCTTTGCACAAAACGGTAAGCACATCGTTCCTGAGGTAGTGGCGAGTGTCTATGCTGCCTATGCAGGTGTCTCGTGGTTTATACAGATGATGATGAACGAACTTTTTGCGCTGACGTCTGCTGGAGCAACATGTACGATGGACATGCTGCCTGTTGCGCAAGACAATGTTGTCAATGGTCAGGAAATGGCTTTCCGCACACTCATGGACACCATCCCCACAAAGCAAAAAGAGATTCTGCTGGCTGTTGCCAAAGACGGAGAAGCGCAGAACATCACCTCTGCTGCCTTTATTCGCCGCCATCGCCTTGCTTCCCCAAGTTCTGTGCAGTCTGCTGCCAAGGCATTGCTTTCCAATGATTTGCTGACGCAGGATAATGGCATATATCGTGTGTATGACTACTTTTTCTCTGCGTGGTTGAAAAGTAATTTCTAATCCCTCATTCTATGTTGTCATATTCGCAGGCATTGTCTTATTTGTATGCTTCGCAGCCCGCTTTCCATCTGGTAGGAGCGGCAGCATACAAGCCCGGATTCGGGAACACCTACCGCCTTATGGAGCATTTGGGCAATCCGTACAGGCAGTTCCGTTCCGTCCATATTGCGGGCACCAACGGCAAGGGCTCCACATCGCACCTTCTGGCTGCCGCTTTGCAATCCGCGGGCTATAAGGTGGGGCTTTATACTTCGCCGCACTTGGTGGATTTTCGCGAGCGTATCCGTATCAACGGACAGATGGTTCCCCAAGAGTATGTGGCGCGTTTTGTGGAGGATAATCAAGCGTTCCTGGAGGAGGTCAAGCCCTCGTTCTTTGAGACCACTATGGCAATGGCATTCTCTTATTTCGCAGAACAACAGGTAGATATAGCAGTTGTCGAAGTGGGGTTGGGTGGGCGTCTTGATAGCACGAACATCATCACGCCCCTATTGTCGGTGATTACCAATATCGGCATGGATCATACGGAGTTTCTGGGCAATACATTGGCTGCCATTGCGGGGGAGAAAGCAGGTATCATCAAGCCCGGTGTGCCTTGTGTCATAGGCGAGACAGACCCGCAGACGGAGCCTGTTTTTCTGCAAAAAGCAAAAGAGTGCGGTATTCTTGGTCATGGATTGGAGACCACCGATTGTCGTATTTGGTTTGCTGACCAATGCGGCTATCTGCGTCAGCGGAGTAAGCGTGAAGTGCTTGATTGTCAGCTGCATGGCATTTATCAGGACAAAAATATCCAAACGGCTTATGTGGCATTGCAGGTGCTCAATACCTGTTCACCTTTGCATATTCCTACCGCTGCTATTGCTGATGGTTTTGCCCATGTCTGCACGATGACGGGGTTGCGGGGCAGGTGGGAGGTGCTGTCGCAACAGCCGCTCACTATCTGCGATACAGGGCACAACTCGCACGGTATCCGCTATGTGGCGGAGCAGTTGCAATCGCTTGTCAACGAGGGGCATACGCTTCGTGTTGTCTTGGGAATGGTGAATGACAAGGATGTGGATGTGGTGATGCGTCTCATGCCTACTCATGCAGTGTACTATTTCACGCAGGCGGCTACGCATCGTGCTATCCCTGCCGAGCAAATGCTTACGCTATGGCAGACCTTGCACCCCGATTTCGCAGCGGACCGATGTACAGCCTATTCATCGGTAATAGAGGCTGTCAGGGCTGCCAAGTCGGACGCCCAACCCAACGATGTCATCTTCATTGGGGGCAGCAATTATGTAGTGGGAGAGGCACTGGCTAACTACTGATTTTGCCGAGACCTTACCGAGACCTTGCCGAGAGGTTAGCGGGTTAGATTTCCTTGCCGAGGGCATTGTATTTCTTGTCGCCCCGAATGACTATCAGTTGCCCGTTTTCCATGCGTTTATAGGCTTTGGTAGTGTTGGAAGAGGTGGTTTGCGGCAGGTCCGTAGCGGATGTACGGGCTACGGCTTCTTCCCATGTGGTGGCTACACGAATACCGTCAATCACCAGCCAAGTATCATTGTCAAAGCCTCGAAGCACAATGTTAGCCGGTTCAATATCCGGTTTCTCGGTGTCTGACAAAGGACCGATAAGCGGTTTCTCGGGTTGCTCTGCCGGCATGGCGGAAAAAGCATAGAGTGATACTTGATCGTTGGTCTCGGGCAATATGGAATAGCGTAGCACAACCAGGTAAACCCGTTGACCGTCAAGCATTTCAGTTGCATACACAGCCTTCTGATTGTCACCGAAAGTCAGTCCCAATTGATAGTCTTCGTTTATCGAGACACGCCCCATAAAGTTATACTCTGTTGTCTTGTCATCACGCAGCGACAAGAAATAGCCCTTCTTGGCGACAATGGATGGCTGAAACAGAAATGCCACATACACGTCTCCTGTTTGTGGTACACTTTTGAATTTCAGTTGCGGTTGTGCGCTGCCGGTCTTGGTATCTATGAGTGCGGCATTGCCTATATCGGAGCAAAGATAATCATTGAATTTCAGTCCGTTAGTGATTGTGACAGACGTGACAGCATCATAGGGAGTCGTCCATCCGCATGAGGTAAGCGGGGTTCCCACAGGGTAGTCAAAATTCTCCGTCAGCAGTGTATCCGCATAAGCGAGAGGGCATACACACAATAGCACATATAGTAAAAAACGCTTCATAATCCGGCAATTTCTGTTTTGTCAGTATATAGTTAAGTTGGCAGGAACGCCCCACCGCACGCCTACCATACAAAAACCGTGCAAAAACGTGACTTCTGTTGCGATTTCTTGGAAAAATGCAAAAAAAGTATTACCTTTGCACGCAATATAAATCCGATTAACTATGGCAAAGATTTTGGTGATTGATGATGAGCGCGCTATTCGCAACACTCTCAAGGAGATTTTAGAGTTCGAGGGCTACACAGTAGAAGTGGCGGAGAATGGTCAGCAGGGGCTGGAAAAAGCACTTGCCGGTGTTTACAACCTCATATTCACCGACATCAAAATGCCCGAGATGGACGGGTTGGAGTTCCTGACCGCCTATCATAATGGTGTTCAACAAGTGGGCGGCGAGGATGTGCCTGTGGTGATGATTTCCGGGCACGGCACGGTAGAGACGGCTGTAGAGGCTCTGAAAAACGGAGCATTTGACTTCATAGAGAAGCCGTTGGATCTCAATCGTCTGCTGCTGACCACCAAGCATGCGTTGGATCATAAGTCGTTGGTACAGGAGACCAAAGTGCTGCGCAAGAAAGTGGGCTCGAAAAACCAGATGATAGGCGAGAGTCCTGCCATTATGCACGTGCGCGCAATCATAGACAAGGTGGCACCTACTGAGGCGCGTGTACTCATCACGGGTTCCAATGGTACGGGTAAAGAAGTAGTGGCACATCTGATACACGAGAACAGTGCACGTGCCAATGGGCCTATGGTGGAGGTGAACTGTGCGGCTATACCGAGCGAACTGATTGAGAGTGAGTTGTTTGGGCACATGAAAGGCAGTTTCACAGGAGCGGTGAAAGACCGTGCAGGCAAGTTTGAGCAAGCCGATGGCGGCACATTGTTCTTGGACGAGATAGGCGATATGAGTCTCAGTGCCCAAACAAAGGTGTTGCGGGCATTGCAGGAGAACGAGATTACGCGCGTGGGTAGCGACAAGACCATCAAGGTGAATGTGCGTGTGATAGCCGCCACCAACATTGAGGCGGGACACTTCCGCGAAGACTTGTTTCACCGCCTGAATGTGATACCGATTCATGTGCCTGACTTGGAAGAAAGGAAAGAGGACATACCACTATTGGTTAATCATTTCGCGCAGTTGATTTGCAATGAGCAGGGGTGGAAAGTGAAGAACTTTGCCGATGATGCCGTCATAGCGTTGCAACAGCACCATTGGCCGGGCAATATCCGCGAACTGCGCAATGTGGTGGAAAGGCTCATCATTCTGTCTGGAGACACGATAACCGCAGAGGACGTGGCGGCGTATGCGTAAATAGCACGTGTTTCTCCGTGAACTGAACATATTGAACTACAAGAATATCCGTGAGGCGAACCTGCGTTTCTCGGATAAACTGAATTGTTTTATCGGGCTCAACGGGCAGGGTAAGACAAATATCTTGGATGCTATCTACTACCTTAGTTTCACCAAATCGGCATACAATACCATTGATAGTCAGAATATCACGCACGGCGAGGACCTCGCTATGCTGCAAGGGGTGTATGCAATGCACAATGACAACGAGGAGGTGTCTGTCAGTTGCGGTATCAAACGGGGTGTGAAGAAGCAGTTCCGACGGGGGAAGAAGGACTACAAACGCCTGATAGACCATATCGGACTGATACCTTTGGTAATGGTGAGTCCGCAGGACAGCGAGTTGGTCAGTGAGGGTAGTGATGAGCGCAGGCGGTTTATGGACGGGGTGATTTCGCAGTACAATCGCCTGTATTTGGAGCATCTGACGCAGTACAATGCCTTGCTCAAACAGCGCAACGCCCTGCTCAAGCAGTATGAAGATACACCTGCAAGTGCAGTACCGACAGACCTTTTTGAGGTGATAGAAGTGCAATTGGCGGAGCATGCCACCTATATATATAAGGAGAGACAGCAGTTCATCGGGCAGTTTATACCGTATTTCCGGGAGGTGTATGCCACCATCTCGGGCGACAAGGAACAACCTGCGCTACGCTATGTGTCACAATTGCAGGAGCGCAACCTGATAGAAACCTTTGCACGCACACGGTCGCGCGACTTGATACTCGGATGGAGCAGCCAAGGTGTGCACAAGGACGAGTTGGAGATGTACCTCGGTGACTATCCTTTGAAGAGGGTAGGTAGTCAGGGACAACAAAAGACGTTCCTTTTGGCTATGAAATTGGGGCAGGCACTATACCTCGGACAGACGATGGACAATGGCAACCCGATACTATTGTTGGACGACATTTTCGACAAGTTGGACAGTGAGCGAGTGGAGCAAATCATCCGCTTGACGGCAGACAACCGCTTCGGGCAGATATTCATCACCGACACCGACCGCCAACACTTGACCTCTATCCTTCAGAACCAGAGCGTTTGGAGCCTTTCGGGAAACGATAATCATGGATCCAATGCGGCGATATTCCACGTAGAGAACGGACGAATATGAAAATCACCCTTCTTGTCGTGGGCAAGACCACCGATACCCATATCGAAACGCTGGTTAACGGCTATATCGGTCGTTTGACGCATTATGTGCCTTTCAATCTGCAAGTTATCCCTGAGTTGCGCAATACCAAATCTCTCACTTCCGGCCAACAGAAACAAGCCGAAGGAGAACTCATACTGCGTGCCGTTACCCCCGCTACCGACCTCATATTGCTCGACGAACATGGGCGCGAATACCGTTCCATAGAGTTTGCCGACTACTTGCAACGCAAGATGACAGCAGGTCGTGATGTCACTTTTGTGGTAGGCGGACCGTATGGCTTTTCGGAAGCGGTGTATGCCCGTGCCAACGGGAAGATTTCACTCAGCCGGATGACTTTCTCCCACCAGATGATCCGACTTATCTTCGTAGAGCAAATCTACCGTGCCATGACCATCTTGCGCGGAGAACCGTATCACCATGAATAATTAATGGTTAATAGTTAATAGTTAATAGTTAACGGTTAATGGTTAATAGTTAATGGTTAATGGTTAATGGTTAATAGTTAATAGTTCGCATGTAGAGATGATGTCGGTAAGGTATCGGCAAGGTATCGGCGATGTGCTAATTATGAATTATGAATTAAGAATTATGAATTATGAATTGCAAGTAATGACTGGCAAAAATGAGAATGAAGAATGAAGAATGAGGAATGAAGAATTAAGAATTATGAATTGCAAGTATTGACTGGCAAAATGAGAAGCCATTATCGCAAAGTCCACTATCGTGTAACCATCATCGCGAAAACACTATCGCGAAGCCATAATCGTGAAACCACCTATCGCAAAGCCCACCACGCATATTAATTATTAACTATTAATTATTACTTATATTAAGTACAAACCGTTTGTAGTACGATATAATCAATGTGGTGACAGGCAACGCGATGATCATACCCACAATGCCGAGCAGCGAACCCCATATCGAAAGACTGAGCAATATCATAGCAGGACTCATACCCATGGCATTGCCCATTATTTTGGGCGTAAGCAACAGGTCCTGAATACTTTGCACAACCACAAACACCGCCACGATACACAACAATACCACCCAAACGGGGCGACCTGTCTCTGCCGATTGTATCAGTCCCAGTATCAGACAAGGCGGAATACCGATGGTTTGCAAGTACGGCACCAAGTTCAGCACCCCTATTATCAGACCCATCGCAATCCCCATTGGCAATCCGATGATGGAAAAACCGATGGCAAACAATATCCCCACGATGCCTGCGATAGTGGCTTGTCCGCGAAAATAGCAGTTCATAT
>ERZ808278.386-NODE-386-length-31009-cov-31.903987_pt1 | contig 31009 bp, 19 predicted proteins | sample MGYA00521239_ERZ808278 | MGnify/ENA primary metagenome ERZ808278 (study PRJEB31516, sample SAMN03275600) | gut metagenome | biome: mammalia-associated habitat; material: feces | host: Papio cynocephalus | place: Kenya | collected 2012-07-17 ... | reverse complement strand
GAAGCCAGGTCAGCCAAAGGCTCGTCGTCGCTTCCAGTTCAGCAAGCGTTAATCTTTGGAAGTGAAGAACGAAGAGTGAAGAATGAAGAATTCTTCGGCTTGACGTTCTTTGTTATCGTAAAAGGATTAAAAGAGTGCTGGGTGAAAGAAAGGGTGTTGAATTCTTCACTCTTCGTTCTTCACTCTTCACTTAACTGAACAGTTTAGTATCTAAATCGGTGAGATTCCAATAATCGGGGACTACCCACCGACTGATCTAAGCATTTAGATTAAAAAGAAAGTAAACACATTTAAACGAAAAAGAAAATGTCAAGAACAAATTTTGACCAGTTACTTCAGGCAGGTTGCCACTTCGGACACCTCCGTCGCAAGTGGAATCCAGCAATGGCTCCTTACATCTTCATGGAGCGTAACGGTATTCATATCATCGACCTCAACAAGACTGTCGCTAAGATCGACGAGGCTGCTGAGGAACTCAAGGCGATTGCTAAGGCGGGCAAGAAGATCTTGTTTGTCGCTACTAAAAAACAAGCTAAGGACGTAGTTGCCGAGAAGGCAGCTTCTGTAAATATGCCATACGTAAACGAGCGTTGGGCTGGTGGTATGCTCACCAACTTCCCTACAATCCGTAAGGCCGTTAAGAAAATGACAAACATCGACAAGCTTTTGAACGATGGTACATTCTCTAACCTCTCTAAGCGCGAGTTGCTTCAGATTAGCCGCCAGCGCGCTAAGTTGGAGAAGAACCTCGGTTCTATCGCTGACTTGACTCGTCTTCCAAGCGCACTCTTCGTTATCGACGTAATGAAGGAGCACATCGCTGTGAAGGAGGCTAACCGCCTTGGTATCCCAGTATTCGGTATCGTTGATACAAACTCTGATCCTAAGAACATCGACTACATCATCCCAGCTAACGATGATGCTAAGGATTCTGTAGAGGTTATCCTCTCTGCAGTTTGCGGTGCAATCGCCGAGGGTCTTGAGGAGCGTAAGGCTGAGAAGGCTGACGAGAAGGCTGCTGCTGAGCAGAAGGACCAGCCTAAGAAGAAGGCTGCTCGCAAGGAAGAGGCTGCTGCTGAGTAATTAGGCAAGCAAAATATATACTGGAGCCATTGATTCTGTTTTATGATTCGATGGCTTTAGTAGCTTTTAACAAAAGATTATTATTAACTTTTTAATAGAAAAATATTATGGCTGTTACAATAGCTGAGATCCAGAAGCTTCGTAAGATGACTGGTGCTGGTCTTGCTGACTGCAAGAAGGCCTTGACTGAGGCTGATGGTGATATCGAGAAGGCAATCGAGCTCGTTCGTGAGCGTGGTCTTGCAATCGCTGCTAAGCGTTCTGACCGTGAGACTTCTAACGGTTGCGTGCTCGTTAAGAGTGCAAATGGCTTCGCTGCAATGGTTGCCGTTAAGTGTGAAACTGACTTCGTTGCTGCTGGTAAGGAATTCATCGGCATGACTGAGGAGATCCTCGACGCTGCTATCGCTGCTAAGGCTCAGAGCCTTGACGAGGTTAAGAAGTTGGTTCTCGCTTCTGGTGATGACGCAGAGACTGCTGTTAAGCATCGTTCTGGTATCACTGGTGAGAAGATGGAGCTTGATGGCTACAACTTCTTGGAGGGTGACAACATCTCAGTTTACGACCACATGGGCAAGCACACATTGTGTACTATGGTTCAGCTCAACGAGAACAACGAGGAGGCTGGTCACAAGGTGGCAATGCAGGTAGCTGCTATGCGTCCTGTAGCTCTCGACGAGTCTTCTGTTTCTGAGGAGACTAAAAAGAAGGAGCTTGAGGTTGCTGTTGCCAAGACTAAGGAAGAGCTCGTAGAGAAGGCTGTTAACGCTGCTTTGAAGAAGGCTGGCATCAACCCTGCTCACGTTGATTCTGAGGATCACATCGAGAGCAACACTAAGAAGGGTTGGTTGACACCTGAGCAGGCTGATGAGGCTCGCAACATCAAGAAGACTGTTGCTGAGGAGAAGGCTGCTTCTTTGAACGAGAACATGATCAACAACATCGCTAATGGTCGTTTGGCTAAGTTCTTCAAGGAGAACTGCCTCGTTGACCAGGAGTTCCAGTTCGGTGATGGTGACAAGCAGACAGTTGCTCAGTACCTCGCTGCACAGAGCAAGGATCTTAAGATCGTTGCTTACAAGCGCTTTACACTCGCTGCTGAGTAATCTTAGGATTGCTAGAATGCAGCAAGTTACAATTTGACTTATAGTTAAATTAGAATATCCGGGAGTTATGGAGTTAAAGCTTTGCTTTGCTTCTAACTCCCATTTCTTTTATTCGGGCTATTGCTCGACTAGACTTTTTTGTTATTCTTTATTAAATGTTGTCGATATGAAGATTTTCGCAATAGGCATGAACTATGCCGAACACAATAAATCGTTGCATGGTACGTTATCTAAGCCAGAGCGTCCCGTCATCTTTACCAAGGCTGATTCGGCTTTGCTCAACAATGGCAAGCCTTTCTTTATCCCCGACCATCTCGGAAGAATCGAGTATGAGACGGAATTGGTGGTGCGCATCTGCAAACTCGGTAAGACGATACCGCAGCGTTTCGCCCATCGCTATTATGATGCGGTGACCGTGGGCATCGACTTTACTGCTCGCGAGATGCAGAAACAGTTGAGAGAGAAGGGGCAGCCATGGGAACTTGCCAAAGGTTTTGATGGCTCGGCGGTCATCGGTGAATGGGTGGATATCCAGAAGTTCCGTGACATACAGGCGATACACTTCCATCTCGACCTCAATGGCGAGAATGTGCAAGAAGGTTGCTCCAGCGATATGCTCTATAAGGTGGATGAGATTATCTCGTACATCAGTCAGTATTTTACATTGAAAACAGGAGACTTGCTTTATACTGGATGCCCTACAGGTTGCGGACCTGTCAAGATTGACGATCACTTGGAGGGATATTTGGAAGATAGAAAGGTCTTGGATTTCATGTGTAAGTAACATTTACCACGCATATCCGTCAGAAACGGTATATGGGAGGTTAAACTTGAAAAATATGAAGACAAAGGTTTGGAAATATTGTATCATGGCTTTGTTTCTGTTGCTTGCCTTGCCTATGCAAGCGCAGAAGTTTTATAACTTGACCGCCGAGGAGGTCAGGGTCGATTCTGTATTGCCTCGTTTCGTCTATTCCAAACCTTTGCCTGACAATTATCAGGACTCCATTTATACGGCTACCGTCAAATATGCTGAGTATGTGGATATGACGGTGGCCGACATTGCCAACTATAATCGTATCTCGGGTGCTGCCTTGCCTTCGCAGGTAGCAGTCGAGACGAATGTTTCTCTTTGTCGCAAGAAGGGAACCTTGGTCGTAACTTTCTGTCCATTGGTTTTCCGCAACAACAAATATCAGATTCTCGTGAGCTTCATGCTCGACATCAAGGCGCAACCTATCAGCCGTTCCATGGCGAAGGCTCGTGCGAAAAGCCGTGCTTCCTCTACCGAGAATAGTGAATATGCCGCTCATTCCGTCCTGGCTTCTGGCAAGTGGGCGAAGATTCGGGTTCCTGAGTCTGGAGTTTATCAGTTGACGGAGAATGTCGTTCGTCAGGCTGGTTTCTCTAATATTAATAAGGTGAAGATTTATGGTTACGGTGGCAATCTGCAGAACGAGGCTCTTTATGCATCAGAGTTGTTGGCTAACGATGACTTGCATGAGGTGCCGCAATGTATTGTGGGAGGCAAGCATCTTTTTTATGCCAAGGGACCCGTGAGTTGGAGTTCTCGCACAGCTTCTCGTCGTACTCGCAATCCTTATTCTGATTATGGCTATTATTTTATCACCCAGGGTGATGAGACAGCCGAAACTGTTGACTCTGCCACTTTTGTGTCGTCTTTCTATCCTTCCAATGACTTCTATCATTCTCTTTATGAGGTAGATGGATACAGTTGGTATCCTGGAGGAAGAAATCTCTATGACAAGACTCCGATCAATTTGGGAGATAGCTTGAATGTGATTCTGCCTAATACGACAGGCGACACCAAAGTGTCTTTGGCTGTCAATGTTTCTGCTGGCACTTCGGGCAGTTCTGCCGAAGTGCGGTTTAATGGAAAATATGTAGGAACTCAAACGGTCAGTTTCTCTAGCGAGTACAACAAGGGTAGTGAGAAAGAGGCGGTTTATGCTGTTACATCCAATGGTGTCAAGGATACCATTACCATCAAGACAACGCATGGAGGACCAGTTCGTTTGGACTATGTGTCGATGGCATGGAATTCCATCAAACCAGCCCCGGTGCTATCGGGCTCTCATCCTGCAGCTCAATATGTCTATAATATCACCAATCAAGACCACCATGCCGATGCCTTGGCAGACATGGTCATCATCATCCCTACCTCTCAGAAATTGCTGAGACAGGCTCAACGGCTCAAGGCGTTCCATGAAAGTCATGATGGTTTGCGTGTCAACTTGGTGCCAGCAGACGAATTGTATAACGAGTTTTCTAGTGGAACTCCTGATGCAGGTGCCTATCGCAGATACCTTCGTATGCTCTCAGACAAGGCTGCCACCGAGACGGATATGCCAAAGTATCTCCTTCTTTTTGGTGATTGCCTATGGGATAATCGTATGCTGACTTCCGACTGCAAACGTTTCTCACCAGACGATTACTTGCTCTGCTATGAAAGCGAGAACTCTTTCAGTGCCACCGACTGCTATGTAAGCGATAGTTGGATGGGAATCTTGTCGGAGGGTGCAGGTGCTAGACCTACTTACGAGCAACAGGATGTAGCTGTGGGTCGATTCCCTGTGACAACGTCAGAAGAGGCCAAGGTGTTGGTCGATAAGACCATCAACTATATGGAGAATGAGAATGCAGGCGCATGGCAGAATACCTTGATGTTCATGGGTGACGATGGCAATGACAATCTCCACATGCGTGATGAGGACGAGGTGACCAATTATATTTCTAGCTTATATCCTGATTTCCTCGTCAAGAAAGTGATGTGGGATGCTTACAAACTGGAGTCTTCTTCCACGGGAAACACCTATCCCGACGTAACCAAGGCCATCAAACAGCAACAAGCCAAAGGCGCTCTTATCATGGATTATGCTGGACATGGCAGTGCCACCCAGTTGTCGCATGAGAGGGTCTTGATGCTGTCGGACTTCTCCAGTTTCACCAATAGCAACCTGCCGTTGTGGATAACTGCAGCTTGCGACATCATGCCTTTCGATGGCGTGGAAGATAACATCGGTGAGGCTGCCTTGCTCAATGAGAAGGGTGGTGCAGTAGCATTCTATGGCACGACTCGTACGGTGTATGCTTACCGTAATAAGTATATGAATCGCGCTTTCTTGCGCAGAGTGTTGAGTACGAAGGACGGAAAGCCTTTGCCAATCGGCGAGGCTCATCGCTTGGCTCAGAACGACTTGGTCGTAGGTTTCACGTTGCCTTCGGGTGTGACCGAGAGTGACCTAACGGCGAATCGCCTCCAATATTCCTTGTTGGGTGATCCAGCGATGCCTTTGAATGTGCCTACCATGAAGGTGGTCGTTGATTCCATCAATGGCATCTCGACAGGCGATGGAACGCAGACTGCTACTTTGAAGGCTGGGATGGTGGCCAAGATAGATGGTCATATTGAGGGGCATTCAGGCTTCGACGGAGTTGTCACTGCTACGGTGCGTGATTCCAAGGAGTTGGTGACCTGCCGTCAGAATGATGGTACGGAGACGGCCTTTACCTATTACGACCGAAGCAAGACTTTGTATAATGGTTCCGACAGTGTGGTGGCAGGTAAGTTTTCCTTCCGCTTCGCAGTTCCTAAGGACATCAACTATACGGATGCGACGGGATTGGTCAATCTTTATGCCATCGACAATAGCAAGACGGTGCGTGCTCATGGCTCTAGCGAGGCTTTCCACGTAGGGGGAAGTGCCTTGGCAAAGAATGACTCCATCGGTCCTTCCATCTATTGTTATCTCAACTCTCCTTCGTTTGTGGATGGTGGAAACGTGAATCCTACACCCTACTTCGTAGCGGAGGTCAAGGACAAGGATGGTATCAATGCCACAGGCAGTGGTATCGGGCACGACTTGCAGTTGGTGATAGATGGAGAGGCAGTCAAGACGTACAACCTGAATGATAATTTCACTTACGATTTCGGAACTTATGCCAGTGGCTCTACTTATTACAGTATTCCTGCATTGGAGGCAGGTCCGCACAAATTGCAGTTCCGAGCATGGGACATACTCAACAATAGTTCCACTGCTACGCTGACCTTCCATGTGGTGAAAGGTCTGACACCTTCTTTTGATTCGGGCGTCACTGAAAATCCTGCCAAGAACTCCACTACCTTCATTATCACACATGATAGGATGGCGAGCAACTTGGATATAATCATAGAGGTGTATGATACATCTGGAAGAAAATTGTGGCAACATGCCGAGAAGGGAGTCTCCAATTCAGGAACCTATACGGTCAAATGGGATTTATCCACGGGAAGCGGCACCTTGCGCACAGGCATTTATCTCTATCGTGTGAAGGTGGCTTCGGATGGCAGTGGCTATGAGGCAAAGACCAAGAAGCTGATAGTTATCAACAATTAAGTAGTTATCAACAATTAAAACGTAGGGATGCCAGATTGTAGAATGATAAAACAAGAATGATAATAGTACGATAAAAATATGAATATCAAAATTAATGCAGCCAGAATCTTGGCTATATGCTTGTTGGCGTTTGCTTTCACGCAGGTGAAGGCGCAGGAAGGGAAAGATCTCTTCAATCCTGTCGATTACGCTGTGATTTCACAGACCATCGCCCCTGATGCCAGAGGTGGTGGATTGGGTGATGTCGGTGCTGCCACCGACCCGGATGTCAACTCCCAATACTGGAATCCAGCCAAGTATCCGTTTAATATTTCCAGGGCAGGCGTAGCTCTCAACTTCACGCCATGGTTGCGCTCGCTGGTCAACGATATGAACCTTGCATACTTGGTAGGCTATTATCGCATAGGCGATTATAGTGCCGTCTCAGGTTCCTTACGTTATTTCAACCTTGGTGAGGTTTATACGAGTACGGACGACAATGCGATGACTATCAATCCTTACGAGATGTCGCTTGATGTGGCATACTCGTTGATGCTCAGTGAGAAGTTTTCTCTTTCCGCAGCTATCCGATGGATATATTCTGATATGCGATTTAACGTGACGGAGGACAACTCTCCTGCATCAGCCTTTGCTGCTGATATAGCCGCTTATTATCAGAATTACATCAATATCGGACAACGTGAATGCCAGTTGGGCATCGGCTTGAATATTTCCAACATCGGTAGCAAGATTACTTTCAGCGGTGAGGAGTACAGTAGATTCTTGCCAGCCAACTTGCGCTTGGGAGCTTCCTTGATGATTCCTATCGATGAGTACAATAAGTTGACTATCGCTGCCGACGCCAATAAGTATCTGGTTCCTACGATACCTCAACAGGAAGAGGGCGAGGACAATGCCGATTATGAGGATCGTGTGCATAGGGAATATAATGATATATCCGCCATCAGCGGTGTATTTAAGAGCTTCAGCGATGCGCCTGGAGGTTTTAAGGAAGAATTGGAGGAAATCAACTATGGCGTAGGTGCGGAATATACTTACAATGATAAGTTCGCTCTTCGTGCCGGCTACCACCATGAGAGTGCCAGCAAGGGTAATCGTAAGTATTTCACAGTAGGTGGTGGTTTCAAGATGAATGTCTTCTCTCTTGATGCCGCTTATGTGATTGCCACTGCCAAGAGCAATCCTTTGGACCAGACTTTGCGCTTTACCCTGTCGTTTGACATGGATGGAATCAAGGACTTGTTCAAGAGAAGATAGATTTATGAATGTTGAATGTTAAGTGTTGAATGTTAAGTTATGAATATACGAGTAGGATTTGGATATGACGTTCACAAGTTGGTGGAGAACCGTGACTTGTGGTTAGGTGGCATCAAGATAGATTATGAACTTGGACTATTGGGACATAGTGATGCCGATGTGTTGATTCATGCCATTTGTGATGCCTTGTTAGGAGCAGCGAATATGCGTGACATTGGCTATCATTTCCCTGACACGGCAGAGGAGACCTTGAATGTGGATTCCAAGATATTGCTCAAGAAGACCATCGACTTGATAGCTACGAAGGGATATGTGTTGGGTAATATAGATGCCACTATCTGCGCCGAGCGTCCGAAGTTGAATCCTCATGTATCAGCCATGAAGGCTTGCCTTGCCCAGGTGATGGGTACGGACGAGGAAAATATATCCATCAAGGCTACGACAACGGAGAAGTTGGGCTTCACGGGCAGAATGGAAGGTATTTCCGCTTATGCCACGGTACTTATAATGAAGGCTTAATGACCGTTAATCGTTTCTTAAAATCTGTTGTGTTCGGGCACATCTGATTGATGTATATCAAAAAAACGCAAAAAAGTTGCATTTTCTTTCCTAAATGTTTGGAGGATTCGGAAAATCGTCGTACCTTTGCACTCGTCAAAAGGTTAATAGATTGTTTAGGTTAGTAGTAATAGATTTAGGTTTTTAGTTATTAGGTTTTAAGGTAGATTGTTTAACAGATAACAAAGGAGACCGTGAGGTTACCTTTGGTTAAGAAAATTTTTAGTTAAACATATTGTATGCCGCAGCTCGTTGAGAGTTGCGGCATATTTTTTTTTATTGCTGTCCGATAAAAACTATCTCTTAAGTTTTGATCTCTGTAAGTTCTTGTAAATGAGATGTCGTCTTCTCGTTTTCAAAAGTAGGTCCCCCCATGTCGGAAAAAGTCCAAAACTGGGGCTCAGTTTTCATTCTTTCAACTCTTTTTTGTATGCTTTCAAGCCATAAGCCTTCGGGCAGGTTCAAAAAGTCATACAGTCCGACATAAGAATTGAGCAGAATGTGGATGGCAGTCATCATATTGGACAGACTCCACTTACGTTTCACCTGTCTTTTGATGACTTGCATCAACAACCATGCAATCATACATACCCATATTTGAATTTGTATGGCATTTTGGTTGTCGCCGAGGAAGTATTTCAGAGGAAAGTTCTGTTTTAGGCGCTTGAACAGTGTTTCTATCTGCCAACGCCGACGATAAACCTCACACAAAACACTTGCAGGAGTTTCAAAGTCATTTGTGATGAAAGTTATAGTACCCTCATCCTTGTTGTCTTTCCATTTGGTTATTCTACGACATTTATGCTTGCCTGACTTGCTTTCTGTTACCCACACGATCCCATCCTTAGGTCGTCTTCCTCTTCTGTGGCTTAGTTCCTCTTTGGTCATAGGTCGCTTTATGCGTCTTCTCCACGAAAGTTCCACTATCTCATCGCTGACAATGCTGTCGGCATCCTCTTTGGGAATCTGCATAGTCTCTATTAGGGTTTTCTTACAGGTTTTCTTTTCGCGAGTAACATAGAAGATGCCTTTGTCTGTGAATCCCTGCCATGCCTCATAGTTTACATAGCCCATATCGAAAGTTACACAAGAACCTTGCGGAAGTTTGTTGCACAACCCATTCAATAGTGACTGGTCGCTCGTCGCAGCGTCGGTAATATTCATAAAAGTCATGACATCCTCGTCTGCCTTGATGACCGTATGAGCTTTAACACCGCCTTTCTTCTGACCATTTATGGCATTACGGCCTGTGCCCCTAAACACCTGAGAGAAAAGGGATATGGTGGTGCTGTCCATGATAAATAACTGCTTGTTTAGCCCCTTTACAGGGCGGCTGTCCGACAACTCACTGGAATATTGAGCATACAGACCGTTATATACCTCCTCAAAAAACTTTGGTGTTCGGCGACGATTTGCATCGGATAGAGTGCTACGACGGACCATATAGCTCAATCCGTATTGGTGGAGGCAATGAGCTATAGGCATAAATGCCAACTCTATGTCTCGTAAGGATTGAAACTGTCCGATAACTGCGTATAGAAGAATCACAAGATGTTGAAAGGCATCCAGACGTTTTGAATAATGATTTGCACTTGTTTTTGATGCGATTTTGTTAATTTCTTGCTTGTCGAGTAATTTTATTACCTCTCCGAACACTGGAATTCCAGAATTTGTTGTAACTTTGCCCATGATTTTGTAATATTTAGTTTGGTCGCTACAAAATTACAAAATCTTTGGGGAATAGCCAACCGGTTCTTCCCCTTTTTTGTCTCACACGCATACGTGCGCGAGGGGAAACTTGGAGTTTTCAAGTTTTATCGGACAGCAATAATTTTTTTTATATACTTCCTCTGCTCTTTTAGAAATCCATTTAGAAACTTTCTCGGATTTGAGAAAAAAAGTTGCATTTTCTTTTTGTCCTTCGACTTATTTCCATTACCTTTGCATTCAAAGTTAAAATGAAGATACAATGAGAGTACTCATAGTAAATACAAGCGAGAAGGCGGGGGGAGCGGCTGTAGCTGCCAACCGCTTGATGGATGCCCTTAACAACAATGGCGTTAAGGCGAAAATGCTGGTGCGTGACAAGGTGACCGAGGACATCACCGTGGTCGGTATGCCCCAGTCGTTGTTCTCCCAATGGCATTTCCTTTGGGAACGTTGGTGTGCGTTCTGGCATCTCCATTTCTCACGACAAAATTTGTTTGCCATCGACATCGCCAATTCTGGTTTCGACATCACTTCGCTGCCTGAGTTCAAGGAGGCTGATGTCATCCATCTGCACTGGATCAACCAAGGTATGTTGTCACTCCAAGGCATCAAGAAGATAATCAATAGCGGAAAACCTATCGTATGGACCATGCACGATATGTGGCCTGCTTCATCCATCTGCCATCTTACCTTGGGATGCCATCATTACAGTAATGGCTGTGGCAACTGCAAGTATCTTCCTCATGGGGGTAAGAAGAACGACCTGTCTGCCAAGGTGTGGAAGAAGAAGCAGAAGCTATACCAAGAGAGCAATATCTCTTTCGTTACCTGTAGCAAGTGGTTGGGGAGCGAGGCGAAGTTGAGCGCCTTGTTGAATGGGCATCGCATACATACGATTCCTAATCCTATCGATACACATGTCTATTGTCCGATGGACAAAAAGGAGGCACGCTATCGCACTACCTTGCCTACGGACAAGCGCATCATCCTTTTCATCGCACAGAAAGCCACCAACCCTTACAAGGGCATGGACTATCTGATAGAGGCTTGCCAACTCTTGGCTTCTGAACATCCTGAGATGAAGGAGAACACTTGTGTCGCCATCCTTGGTGGACATAGCGAGGAACTGGAGGGGAAGTTGCCATTCCCATCTATTTCTTTAGGATATGTAAGCGATGACAAGCGTATCGTTGACATTTACAATGCAGCCGATGTGTTTGTGCTTCCTTCCCTTTCGGAGAATCTGCCTAACACCATCATGGAGGCGATGGCATGTGGCGTGCCAAGCGTCGGTTTCAAGGTAGGAGGTATTCCTGAGATGATAGACCACAAGAAGAATGGATATGTGGCGAATTATCGTGATAGCAAGGACTTGGCTGCAGGCATCCATTGGGTACTTGACGAGGCTGACAAACAGGAATTGAAGAAGGCTTGCTTGACCAAGGTGATGCACAACTACTCGCAGCATGCCGTGGCACTCAATTATATAGAGGTATATAACGAGGCGATGGCTTACAAGAATTATCGCATCTAACCAAGAGTTGCAATATTTAATCAAGAGTTATCGCATCCAACATCCCAAAACAGAAGAAACAATAAAAAGATATGATTAAGTTTACGATTGTCACCTGTACTTACAATGCCGAGGCGGTGTTGCAACGTACCTTGGACTCTGTGATGAAGCAGACTTGCTGCAACATTGAGCACCTGATCATCGACGGTGTGTCTAAGGATAAAACCTTGTCGATGGTGAAAGCTTACCAACATAAGAACGACGTAGGGGAGAGTGCCCATGAAATCAAGGTGTATTCTGAGCCAGACAAAGGACTATACGATGCCATGAACAAGGGCATCGATCGAGCCACGGGCGACTATCTGATATTCTTGAACGCAGGAGATGTCTTTCCATCCGAAGACACATTGGAACTGGTGGAGGGATGCGTGGGCGAGGGCGAAGCCTTGCCTGGCGTGCTCTATGGAGATACCGACATCGTGAACATGGAGGGACGTTTCTTGCGCCATCGTCGGTTGACACCGCCCAAGAAACTCACTTGGGGTTCTTTCAAATGGGGAATGTTAGTTTGCCACCAGTCTTTCTATGCTCGTACCGACATAGCCAAGGATGTGCATTATAATCTGGATTATCGCTATTCGGCGGATGTCGATTGGTGCATCCGTATCATGAAGGAGGCGAAGAAGCGCAAACTGCCTTTGCGTAATGTCAATGCCGTGATTACGAATTTCTTGGATGGCGGAATGACCACGCAGAACCATCGTGCCTCCTTGAAGGAGCGATTCCAAGTGATGCGTAGCCATTACGGATTGCTTGTGACATTGTTGGTACATGGTTGGTTTGTTGTTAGAAGCCTATTCAAAAAGTAAACAGTCTCCTATCAGAAAGCAAACAGCACCTTATCTAAGAGTCTATACATCCTTATGCAATCTCCATTCCGTGACACGGAATGTGCGTTCTCAGTCTCGGAATGTCCGTTCCGTGTCTTGGAATGTGCGTTCCGTGTCACGGAACGGAGATTTCTTCTAGTACTTCACGCAATTCCAATAGGCAGTCTTGCAAATATTGATGGGCTGTGTTGGAATCTATTTCCGTAATATGCTCGGGTCTCAATGCCTTGATGTTATCGACGTTCCTCATTTGGAGCATGGAAGCAATCGGCAGGAGCTTATGGGCAATCTTGCCGATCGTGTCGCGATGGTATGACGTATCTGTCAATTCTTGTTCGATACCCTTGCAATAGCCTTCTAACTCTGCCTTGACAGTTTTTAGAATCTCTTTCTCCGCTTCTTCGTCTCCTTCGGCAAAGGTAAGGAGAGGCTGAAATCGAGAGACCTGTGGCTTCTCGGTTAAATTACTGTCACTTAATTTTTTATCGCTCGAATCCTTGTCACTTAAATCCTTATCGCTCGAATCCTTATCGCTCGAATCCTTCTCTGTCAATTCCTGATGAGCCAAAGAACTGTCAACCCCCAGTATATCCGCCAACCTCTCTGTTTGGAAAGGCTTGAAGAGGCAGTCATCGAATCCTGCTTGTTGCAATTGTTTCCTGATGCTGATGTCGTGGGCGGTCATGGCAACCACCGTCATCTGACTATGGTTGATGTGCTTGATCATCTCCATGCCGCTCATCTCTGGCATTTCGATGTCCATCATCATGAGGGCAGGATGCTCGTTGTGGAGGAGGGTGAGAGCTTCGCTCACATGACTGCATGGGAATACCTCCCAGGTTTCACCTACGATGCGTCGTAACATCTCCTGGAGAAGTTGCAGTTGTAGTTTGTCATCGTCCAGGATGAGAATCTTATGGTTGCAGAAGTTTCTTTTTGCCGCCTTGTTGCTTTTTCTTTCCTCTTGGAGTTTCTCTTCTTCTCTTTTTTCCTCGGTAAAGGTGATGGGAATCGACACCGTGAAGGTAGAGCCCTTTCCAATGGTAGAACTGAGTTGTATGTTGCCACCGAGCAGACCGACGAGTTCGTGGGTAATGGAGAGTCCCAGTCCTGTACCTTCGATGCCTTGGGCACTTTTCAGCCTGGTGAAGGCCTTGAAGACCTTTTGGGTTTCCTCGGTGGTCATCCCTTTTCCTGTGTCTATCACGCTGAGTGTGAGAAGATAGGCGTTCTTGTCCACGACGATGTTGTAATCATTTCGAGCTTGACAGATGGAGGCTTGGATATGGACGCTTCCCTGGTCGGTATATTTGATGGCGTTGCTGACGAGGTTGTCCAAGATTTGTCGGATGCGGAAGGCATCGGCTTTGTAGGAGCATTTCCATAGCTTGTCATTCTTGATGGAATCCTTCGTTTCGACTATCTCGTACGATAGGTCCAAGCCTTTCTTCTCGGCCTGGAATCTGAGACCATCTACGCTCTGTCTCACCAGTTCCTTGGGTGAGAAGCATACGGGATTGACCTTCATGAGTCCATTTTCCAACTGGTGATAGTCTAGGAGGGAAGCGACCAGTTGGGAGAGATGGTTGGCGGAGCTTTTGATGTTTGCAAGGCAGGCGTTGCCTTGTTCCCCATGGATGTAGTCTTTCATCAGGTCGATGAAACCCGAGATGGAGGCGGCAGGGGCTTTGATGTCGTGGGTGATGGTGAGGAGAAGGCGTTCACGCTGTTGCATGATGCGTTGGATTTCCTCGTTGGCATCCTCTAGTTTCTCTCGATAGATTCTCTCCTTCTTCGTATCTCTCGCTATGTACCAAATCAGGATGATGGCGGCAAATATCGCCACCAAGGCTAGAAGGGCTATCTGCCAAAGCAGATGTTGGCGAGCCTGCATCGCCTTGTTGATGGCATCCTGCATGGAGGAGCGTTCCCGCTGATGGGTGTCGTTGATTTCTTTCGCCGTGCGCAAGGCAAGTTGTGCGTTGACCATCCGCAAGTCGTCCATTTCCTTCGAGACGGCAGCGTTATGGTCCTTGGACGCTTTCTTCTCTTTTTTGTCGATTTCTTCGAGGATGTCCGCCACGTTTTCCGCCACGTTCACAGGTGTGGCAATGGAGTCGATGACAGCTTGGTTGCTGTCCTTGGTAACACGGAGCGTCTCGGCATGTTCCTTGCGGAAAGCATCGGCAAGTCGGCGAAAGAAGCCTTTCTTGGACTTGACCACTTCTACGGTTGTGTTTTTTGCCTCGTGTGTTTGTGGGGCTTTCGTATGTACCAGGATGGAGTCCTTTCCTTTGTTGAGGCTATCCACCTTGGCGCGCAGGTAGCTCTTGCTGTTTTTCCTTTCCATGGCATCGGAGAGTTGCTTGAGATTGGCTTGTCCATCTTTGAGTAACTTCGACATGGTGCTGTCTGCCATCTCCCTTTTCTGGATATATTCACGAGAAGCTTGGTTGATGGCGATGATGGAAGTCGTATTGCTATACACCAAAGCTATCGCCAGGAAGAGGATGATGGCGATGACGGCGTAACCCACGGCTACCTTGAAGGGGATATGATTGTTGTGCATACGATGTAATTACTTTTTGGGTGCAAAGTTACTAAAAAATATGGATAAACTATGGTGGTCTTGTAAAAAAAAGAAAAGGGTGTGACGTAAGCCACACCCTTTCTATTTGATTGAAAGCGACGTAATTATTTACTGTTTTTTGAAGGTGGTGTTTATTCTGCTGTAGCAGTTGAGTCTGTTGTTGACTGAGCTGGTGCTGCTACTGTTGAATCCTGTGCGGTAGGTTCTGCTGGAGTTGCCTTCTCCTCGGTTGGAGTTGTAGGTTCTGCTGGAGTTGCTGTTGTGTCAGCTGGAGCTACCGTGTCAACAGGAGCTGCGGATGAAACACTTGCCATCTTGTTAGATGCGAAAACGTTGCTTACTGATACCATTACCAAAGCTGCGATAGCTGCAAATACTAACTTCTTCATAATCGTTAAGTTTTAAATTGTGAATATAATGTTTTATTATTGTCTTTTTGTGAAACTCTGATGCTTACGAAACGTTGTTCCTTTTGTGGAACTCTTGTTCGTTTGCGAGTTCACTATATTATATCACAATTGGCGTGCCAAAAATGTTAGATTATATATAAGTTATTGCGTATTAGTGTGTTATCTCTAATTGCGCCTTTGGGTAAGTATGTGGAAAGTGTGGAATAGGTGTGGAATTATTCCACACCTATTTGTGGATTCGCTCGAAAAGTGCCTCTAGCGATTCCCAGTCCTTGGCATCGGTGCTGACTGCCGCATACCCCACAGACTTGAAGTCATTGTTGAGGGCATTGTCTAGGTTGGTCAAGCCCAGCTCTTCCTGGATGAATCGTTTGATTTGCTGTTCATTGCTGTCGTGTGGATAGTGGGCAGCTTCTAGGTAACCCAAGTCTTTCTTGGTGCAAGTCACGATGATGTCGATGTCCTTCGGCTTGCGTCCCACTTGGGCGATGATGTCTTTGAGAGTGGAGAGGATGCCTTCCAGCTCGTGGGCTTCCATCGTCATCGGGGCGATGACAAACAAGATGGTGCTGACATGGGAATAAAACTCCAGTGCCGATGCTGATTTCAGCCCACTCTCCTGTAACTTCCCGCCTGCCACGTCATAGAAGAACAGTTGATAGGGTATCGGGCGCAACTTCTGTTTCAAACGTATTTGAACAGCCTTATAATGGCTTTTTATGGGCGTTGGAATGGTCTCGCCTTGGCGGATGCGCTGTCTCATCTGCTCCCATCTCTCATTTTCATCCATCTCTATTTGTTGGAAACCTTTGCCCCACTTCTTGCTCAATAGTTCCAAACCGCTGTAGAGCAGGTAGGACTTACCTGAAGAAGGACCGCCCACGATGCCGATGTGGACATCTGTACCATAGGAATTGTCGTGCGATGTGTTGATATACTGCTGACAATGTGGGCATCGTCTGGTCAACCTTCCCTTGCCGTTTGCCAACAAGGTGGGTACTCGTTGGTTGGTAAAATGGTTGGTTTGATGGAGTATGCCGTAAACACCTGGCTTCGGTTCCACGGGGAAATCCTTTCCGTCTATGACATAGGCAAAGTTCTTCTTGTTCCCACAGTACGGGCAAGGACGGTTGATATGGTATAGCTTGATGGCCGCGAACTCGATGAATCTCAAGAGATAACTGCATATAATCAGTATGAGGGCGAGAGCCAGAAAACAAATCACAGGGATGACGATGGCGAGCAACATCCGGCTGCCGTAAGCATGGAAGATGGCAATCGTCCAGTCCAATGCGTTCAAGTCGTCCAGGAAATCACCGCCCCATTCGGCAAATTCCTCTCCCAGCACGATGCTGAAGATGCGGAAGAAGAACCAGGTTACTCCTCCGAAGAGCAGGAGGGCAACGATGGAGGAGAGAAAGGCGCAGATGACAGACGAGAAGAGGATTCCCATCTTGACATAAGGCTCGGAATTGTACATCCACATCTTTCTCATGCCATTGTATTCCACCGTTCCGAAGAAATTCTTGAACAATCCCCAGTGCTTCTGGGCGTATGAGATATAGATGGCAAGAAATGCGAGCGTGCAGAGGATGATGGTACACATCAATCCCTTGCTTGGTGGAGTAGGCTCGGATGTGTTGGCACGCTTGATGAAACTACTGTTGGTGATGGTCGTCTCTTCCTGCAATTGGGCTTTTTTCAACTCGTCCTCGTGGTAGTACTTATAGCGTATCTTTGCTTTCTCAACGATTCTTCCCTCTCTTCGGGTTACATACTGGGTGCAGTTGTCATGTGCGTCATATCGGGTCGTGACGCTTACCTGATACTTCAACTTACCCTTTGGAGTATAGTAATCGATGAGGATAGGGTGATCTTTCTCGTCGTAGCGATAGAGGCAGTAGGCACCGTCGTTGACCATCGTCTGCACAGCTTTCACCATGCCTTTGCTATTATAAGAATAGGTGTAGGTCGTGCCTGCTCCCGTCTTGATGTCGTTTACCTTTTTGATGTAGGTGTCACCCTTGATACGATAGCGGTTGGTGATTCCGTTCTTTTTAGCCTTGTCGCTATAGAGCCACTCCTTGACCAACATTCCGTTTTTGTATTCCGTCTTATAGTCGGTGATTTCATTTCCGTTGATGTCCTGGATGTTGTTGTAAGGGTCGTAGGTGTAGTAATTGACGACGGAGTCGCCATCAGTTATGGTCTTGCTTTTCAACAGCACCCCCTCTGGCGAATAGTCGTTTCTGATGGTGGTTGTCACCTTGCCTTGATGGTAATAGGTATATACGACCGACTTGACGGGACCATTCAGTCTCGCAAATTCCTTGGCATAAGGATTGCCCTTGATGAACGAAGGTACAGGCTCCGATTCGCAGGCTGCCAAGAGGAGCGATAGGGTTAGGAGGAGGTATGTCGTGAAGTGTTTCAAATTCGTAGTGTATCTTAAGTTTGTGGAATGTCTCAAATCTTGTCTGATGGTTTTATTTATGGAATAACTTTCGGGAGAGGGAACTCCAAAAACCAGTCTGTTTCTTGTCGGAAGACTTTGTCTCGATGTCTTGACCACTCGAAAGGTCGTCGTGCAAGGCGAATTCGATGAGTGTCTGGAATCCTAGGCAATCATGGGCTTTGGCGGCTTCCTTGAGGAGCGAGAACCAAAGGTTGTCTGCATCGACATTCTTGAATCTTTTGGCATTGAGGTTGACATACACATAGTTGTCAATATAGACTTCTTGTTGGTTGAACTCGTTCAGGAATATCATGCGATAGCCGTTGGGCATGCCGTAACCTTGCAAGTAGTTGGTCTGGAAGTACTTGTCATCGACCAACTCGTTCGGCAATATCGCCAAGTCCTTGAGGATGGAGAGCGTCTTCGACTCCTCTGCCTGTATCACGATGTTTCGTGGTTTTCTCCTTTCTCCTGACTTTTTCTCGTTCCAATGGACTTGGAGAAGGGCAATGGCAAGAAGGGCGGTCTGCTCGTTGATGGCAATCGGTTCGTTGATGGCGATTGGTTCGTTGATGGTCATTTCTCCAGATGTCGTAGAGACATGGCTCAGGTCTGCATCTTCCAGCGAGATGCTTCTGGGTTTCAGATAGGAAGGTTCGCCCGTGAGCAAAGCCTTGAGCTCGGGGTTGTCTGGTGAACAGGTATTGTCGATAGGCAAGAATGTCTGTTGGGATACCAGTTGGTAAAATAATCCAGCGGAAGGCTTCTCGTCGAAGACCAAGATGTCGGCGATGTAGTTGGTGCCCGCTCTTCTCGCAGTTTCTTGGTCGCAGAAGTAGCCGTAGTCGATGCCGACATAGGTGGAACAAGCGATGATGTACTTGGTCTGTCCCTTGCTGTCTTTTAGGGAGATATATTTCAAGGTGCGAGGATAGTGCTTGACTACGTTGGCATCTTTGATGATATCTTCTGTTGTCACTTGGTGAGTGATGTCAACTTCGTATGCACAGTCGATTTGCTCGCAGATATCTTGGACAAGTTGCTCGTCCATTCCTTCCGTGAGTGTTCTGATGCCGAAGCCAGCTTGCCCTGTCAAGAGCGATTGCTGGTTGGAGCATTCTATGATTTCTTCAAAATGAATCGTTTTCATCTACTTATTCTTAAGTTTGGAAGATATAATGCTTTTGCCCTTACAGGGCGCATTCATTCTGCAATATCTACCCAGGGCGTTGCCCTGGGCTTGGGGCTTTTGGGCTTTCAGCCCGCTTTTGCCATACTGCAGAGCCCGCATTTGCCATACCGTAGAGCCCGCATTTGCCATACTGCAGAGCCCGCATTTGCCATACCGTAGAGCCCGCTTTTATCGTACCGTAGAGCCCGCATTTGCCATACCGTAGAGTTCGCTTTTACGATATTGAGGATTACTTTTGTTTCAGAAGAGGATATTTGAATTGGTCCAAGATCCAAACCAAAGGGTCGAGTACACGATAGGGATGGATGTCGGAGATATGGTTGTCTTGCCCCGGGTCTTTGCCCAAGGCAGAGAAGCCAAAGAACTTCAGGTTCTTATAATGGCTCTCGGCATTGTTGACAAATCCATCTTCATGCCAGGAGCATAGCGCACTCTTGATGCCATCGCTCACGGTCTCGATGTCGCCCATCTGAATGCCACCGCCTTCTAAGTACGGACTATTTTGGTTGATAGACATACCTGGAATTGCGGTAGTAGCCAATTCCTCGCTATGGTCGAGGAGGGCATCTATCTTGCTGAAGGCGAAAGCCATCGGCTTCTTGAAGTGGGCTTTTTTCTTCTTCTTGTCGCCATTGGCGAAGTGGTCGATGATGTTGTTGAGTATCACGTCATATTTCAACTCTATCTCTCCCGGGATATTCAGTTTGTCGTGGATATAAGGGATGGAGAAGGTGTCCAAGAGGAAGATGACCGCATCGCTCTCGTCGAGAAACTTGACGTTCTTGCTGATGTTCTTAGGGTCGTTGAAGTTCTCTCCTGCCGTGTCATAGAACACCAGGTAGAGAGGGTTCTTGACTCCTTTCTGGCTGATGGTGTAGATGAGTGGTATCTTCGATTTCTGGTCTGAGATCTTGGTCTGTGCAGGGAGTATGCCTCGCTTGAAGAGAATGTCATAGAAGTCGGTCTGGTATCTCACCTGGGTGCAGTCCTTGCGTTCGTCGGCTACCGTGGAGGCCAATACTCCCAAGTTGCCGAGCTGGCTGCCATACTTGCGGAGTTGGTCGATGAGCACGGTGATATAGTTGGTCTTGCCACTGCTGCGTGCTCCGATGATAGAGATGATGTATCCTTTGTTCTCCACCATTTCCTTTGGAATGACGTTATGGCAGTGGGGACAGATGACCCGATAGGTGGTGTGACCACATCTTGGACAGGAAGCGGAGTCGGGCATGGTGTCCAACTTCTTGGCAAGCCATCCTAACTTGTTCTCCATGAAGGGAAGCAACATACGTTCTTGTCCCCAGAAGTCGGATATTCTGCGGTCGTACAATCTCTCGCAGTCATCGTTGGTACAACGAAACATGACATCACTTCTCTTAAATTCCTCGAAGCAATATGGGCAAACTATTTTTGGCATATTCTATTTTATTTTTTGGGTTTCAGGCACGACCTTGACAGGAGCGTTTCGGTCGGCGGCTATGATTCTGAAAAAGAGCGGTTGCCCTTTTTGTTGACGATGGTAGGTGAGAGGATACTTCTTCTCGATGCCATCCACCAAGTCTTCGTGATGGATGGTGAGATACGACTTGAAGTTGGTCAAGTCGAGTGGTATCTTTCCTTCCGCCAGCAATACATACAAGTCGCATGGTGGTTCGCCTTCTGCCTGGAGGGTAAGCGTATATTCATCCTTGTGCAGGAAGAACCTGGCCTCACTTTTGGCACTGACGAAATTGACCTTGATGGCAGATAGGGTTACAGGGAGTGTTGTCTCCTCGCTTTCTAGCAGAGAGCCGTCTTTCTTTTGGTAAAGGGCTGATATCGTGACGGTGAAGTTGCGTGATTTGCTTGGGAGGGGTACCTCGAACTCAGGCTCTTGTCCATCGTTGGCGATGTCTTCCCACTGTTCGTTACCATTTTCATCCTTCCATTTGATTCTTACGGATGGAACATCGCCCCATATCCATATCACCTTGACATGGTTTGCATCTGTAGAGTCGATTCTTATGCCTTGGGGAGGCACGATGGAAGAGATGGCAAGTTGTTGTCCTGCCACTCCTGTGTTATCGGCAATGGTCATGGGGAGGAAGAAGCGTTCACCGCAAAAGTCTTTCTTCAGGCGATAACTATTGCCTAAAGTCGTGAGCTCTGTGTATTCCAGACTGTTGGCTTCCTTGATGACATCGTTCTCATGCTGTGGGAACGGGCGAGTGGAAAGATAGACCCTTGCAGTTCCGTTTGTCGGGTTTCCCCATGACACGATGGCTTCCTCCTTGTTCTCCTCTACGCTTAGATGGATAGGCTCCAGCACTTGGAGTGGCAATCCGTCGATTCCCACTTGGCGGTTGATGCCCATGGAATAGTCCTTGCTGTCTTTTCCGTTGATGCCGACACCCATCAAGTCATTCATGATAGAAGAGAGGAAGGCTTGTTCCCATTCCTTGTCGAAGTCCTTCATGTCAGCGACAAAACCATTGAGCAAGTCGTGGAAGTAAGCATTGGTGGTCAGGCTTCCGGTCATCACCAAGATGGTTTCCGACCTGCTGATTGGAGCATGGTTGGCGAAGTCGTTGAGGCTGTCCAGTACAGAACTGCTGCCATGTTCTTGCAAGTTATCGACGCTGGCATCTCTTCTTCTGACAAAGAAGTCATGGTTCTCGCCTTCCAAGAAGATGTTGCCGTCCAACTCGGATTTTCCTGAGTCCAGGAAAGTCTTGGCTATCTCCTGGATTTCTCCCATGGCATCTTCCTTGTTGAGGTAACTTGACTCCGACACCAGTTTCTTCCAGATGACTTCTGAAAGTACATCTATCCGAGGGTCTTTGCCGGCTCCCTCCAGCACGGTCGATGCCAGGATTTGGTTCTTGCGTGTATCGGCATATTCCACGTAGAGATTGTCAGACTCTGCCTGAAGAGCCAGTACGTAGGGATGTCCCTTGGTATAGTCACAGATATAGGAAGACAAGGAGTATTCTTGTATTTGTGCGAATCCACGCTGTTTCATATCTTCCAAGATATTCCCTTTTTCCTCATCGGTGAATGAGGGTGAGAAAATCAAGCCCATCCTGGTGTTAGGCTTATCAGCTTTGACATCCTCTTGGGCACAAGATTCCTCCACCGTGCCTTTGACAGAATGTGCAAGCACGGTGTAAGAGCCGTTGGCTTCTATGTGTCCCTCGTAGAGCTTGATGGCTTCACGGGAGACAGCCATGATATAGGATTTGTTCATCTTCTAATTCTATGCTTTTGCCCTTACAGGGCGCATTTATTCCCCAATATCTACCCAGGGCGTTGCCCTGGGCTTGGTGCTTTTGGGCTTGCAGCCCGTTTCAACCGCACAGTTTGAGATCTCGTTCTTTATATTCTTCCAACTTCTTTATATTCTCCCAACTTCTTATTCTTCCCCCAACTTCTTCAGCAGGAAGTCTTCGTAGAACTTGAGTCCTTCCTGTATGAGGATAGGCGATACAAAGTCGAACTGTTCTGCTCGGCGAGCATGCAAGAACTCAGGTCGTTCCTTGATGAAACTGAGCAATCCCATGTGTTGGAGCGCGTCCTGCAACTGGCTTGGATTCAGATTGAGTCCGAAATATTGTTGTGCTATTTGCTGGAACAATCCGAGGAAGTCTTGGAATCTTGGACCTGCCGATGAACTGCCATAGAACTTGTCGCCTAGGCACGACATCATGTTGGCGGTGATGCTGTTGTCTGCATCCAAAGCCCACGTTTGTCCTTGCTTGTCTTCTATCGTAAACCCTTCCTCGCCGATGACCTCGATAGGTGGGCAGTCTTTCGGGCGCATCAAGGTAGTCGATTCCATCGCCAGTCCCTTGGATACCTCAAACTTCACGTCATCGGATATGGTCTTAGGGAAGGCTATCTCCAGAGCCGAGATGAAGGAGCCTGCGTCTTGTTGTCCCAAGCCTTTGATAAACATGGCTTGGTAGAATTGGTTGGCGAGGTCTGTGTTGGTGGCGATGCCTAGCCATTCCATGATTCTCGCACCTTTTCCAGCGAAGGTAATGAGCACTTTCGGCTTCTTCTCTCCCGCCCATCTACATTCCGAGCTGTTTCTTACTTGCTTGATGAGCTTTCTGGTCAAGAGTCCCGCATAGTAGATAATCAAACCTGTGACATAGATGTCGGCGCAAAGCAGTTCGCTGCAGTCAGAACTTATCTTCTTGTAGAAGAAGGGCAGTTGGGATGCGTCCAAGCGATCTACCATTTGCTCAAAGTAGTAGCTGGCAGTCTCTGGACTGTATCTGTTGGCACCGAGGTTCAGACCTTGTATCTTGAGTCCAAATTCTTCGCAGGTGCTGAGCAATACTCGTTGGAAACGAGGGCAATGCTTGGTAGCCTCGCCTACGAGCTGGGCGGCGAAGTGAATGGAGTTTTGCTTAATCATGGTCAGGCGAGCTCCATCGGGTGTGTTCAACTGGCACAGGGCAGAGATGTCGCTGGTGCTTCCACCGATGTCGAAGCATACCGTCAGCGAGTCCCTGTCATCAGCCTTCACATTCAGATAGTTGGCTACGGCACAAGCCTCCGTCATGCTTTGGAAGTCGTTCTCATCTACCATCTTCACTGGATTAAAGGAGAATGTCTTGGTGTCATCGTCCTTTTCCAATATCATCTCATTCTTCTCCAATATCGTCTCATTCTTCTCCAATATCGTCTCGCCCTTTCCTGTGTCCTTCTCCTTGGCCTCGGTCAGAAAGTTTACAGGCTCGTTGGTCAGGAAGGCATTGCCGCTGAAGAATGTGGTCTTGGCTTGTAAGTTGTAGCCAAAGGTGGAGACTTTCAACTGATATAATGAGTCGGTGATGACAGGCTTGTGCTGTTGGATGTCGTTCAGCGGATTGACCGTTGGCAACGCACTCCATATCGTGTTGTAGCTACGCAGCAAACTCTCGCTCATCGACGAAGGATAAGACCATTTCAATTTCCTCGGGAACAAGTCTTTGACAAACAATTCTGCATAGACCTGAAGTAACAAGGAACGCAAGAATGCCTTCTTGTAGGCGATGTTGCGCTCGTCGTCGTCCCATTTCATGTTGTAGGTTTGTTCTATCAGTCCGCACTCTGCTGTCTGTAGCTTGATGGTTCTCGAAGTTGGAGCCACGGGTGCCAATGGCAAGTTGAGGCTGAAGCAAGGAAAACCACCCTTTACTTCTTTCTCGAACTTGGAGATTTCTTGTGCCTCGTTGATGTCTTTGACCACACGGCGTGAGTCGTGGAGCGTCAGCGTACTCTTGATGGCGTTCGACAACAAGGGGTTTGACTGGAAGAAGAGAAGATGGTTCTCGTTGGCAGCACGGTCATCGGTATCCTCTCCTGTGCGTAGCAAGGAGATGCGGCGATTGACAAACTGGATTCCCTTGGCTTGTTGGTCGATAGGGTCGAGATAGGCGATGGACGTGTTGGTGCTACCAAAGTCAACACCTATGGTCGTGCCTTTCAAGTCGTTGTCTTGCACGTCCAGTTTGTCTTGTGCTATGGATGGGCATTCCGTCGTGGTCGTATATTTTATCAGGAGGTAGCCTGACTCTTCTCCGCTAGGGATATTGAGTTTGATGCCTTTGAAAGGCCGGTTGCTCTCGTAAATCTCATACTTGTATGGGTTGTCGGCAACGGCACGGTTAGCCTCGATATGCAGTGTCATCTCAGAGTTTTCCCAATCTTCCCCTACAAAAGGAACGGCTTGGAAAGGATAATCCTTCAAGTTGATGTTGTGTGGAAGCTCTGAGTACAAGAAATAGCGATGCCATTTCTTGGAGATGAAGTTAGGCCAGAGAATGAGGCTCCTTCCGTCGATTTCACCTCCACAAGTATAAGTGGTCTTCATCTCCTTGGTTCTGCCATCGTTGAGTTCCAAGTGGAGAGTTACTTCCAGGTTGTCCTTCTCAGCGTCAGGGTCGTAAATGGCAGTGAGCCGAGAAGGGATGTTGGCTCTTGATGATACAGGCTCCACCAAGGCGCCGATGTTCTTGCCGAATGCCTGGATGCCCAATGGACTGAGGGGAAGGGCGAAGTATGCCTTCTCTCCAGGCTCGTTTTTCTTTTCTGCCGCCAATGCGTAGATAGGGAACTGGCTTGGCTCGTTCTTGTAAGGCCCCTTGATGATGAGTCGGGCTATCTTGGCTGTGTCTGGCAGGAGCAACTCCTTGGGATTGCAGAATACGCTCTGTCCCTGGGCTGATGTATAGAGTACACCATCCAAGGCATATAGTTCGTCCTTATAGTTGAAAGTTCTGTCGAAAGGTGTATGGAAAACCGTGACAGGAGGAACGCTGGCTGTTTCCAACTTGAAGTTCTTCTTCTCTGCGTATGTGGCAATCTCCTTTCTCCATGTCATGAGGTTGTTGAGGATATTGTCATATTTCGGAGCAAGGGTTGGAGGCAAGAAAGAATAATAATCAGCCAAGCCGTTGACGCCTGTCTTGCCATCCTGGTTGATGCCCTCTATCAGGTAGTCTATGTAGGCATAGAGTTGCAAGGTCATGGTCTGGTCAAGTTCGCCGTTCTCCATCGGATCCTTGAATTTTCCTGTCTTGTAATCTACCCAAGGGCGGTTCTCCGTCTCCTTGACCTTGTAGGAGCAGGAAGTAAACAAGAGACTTTCGGGAGAAGTAGCACCTACCACCTGTCCATCGTACTTGACGATTTCGATGGAAGGCACGCCACGATGCTGTTCGTCGGCATCGGTGTCCTTCAAGCACCACAAAGGCTTGCGGTGGAAGAGCATATTGCCGAAAGTTCCTTTTGGCTCATAGATGTTGGCAGTGTCCAGAAGACCCTTTCCGTCGGAATAAGCCAGATCGACCACCTCGGTTTTGATTCTGCTGTAGTCGAGGGCGATGCAGGCGATGAAGCCACGCCATTCAGAGGACAACATCTTGTAGAAGGCATTCATGTTGAGGTCGATGCTTTCCTTGGATTTCCCATACGACTGGAGCGCCGACTTGAAGAGGTTGGCGCGTGCGTAGGCTGTCGGGATGCCAGACACTTGTGCGCTGATATCCGAGTCTTGGTCTATGGCTGGGGTGATGATGTCGGCGGTAAATTGCTCTATCATTCCCGAAAGGTCTTGCCATTCTCCCACTGTACTTGGTGGGATGGAGGCTGTTTTGACCTTGATGACTAATGGTCTGTTCATAAACGATTATATTTTCTCGTTAAAGTTCTGGTTGATGGTGATGGCATTGTAGATGTGAGCGAGGAATTTCTCCTTGGTGGTCTGTACGTTTTGGTCGCTTGTAGGTCTGGTCTTTTCTTCGCCCAGGTTCTTGATGAGTACATCTACGCTGTTGTCTTTCTTGCTGAAGAATCCCGAGAGCTTGCTCCAGTTGTGTTGTTCTTCTTCGAATAGGTGTCCGCAACTGATGCTCTTCATGTCTTTTTGCTGTTCCTTGAAGGCTTCGTCGATGAAGATGAACCTGCCAGGGATAGAGTCCTTGATTTGATAAATCCAACCTTTCTGCATGTTGCCATCCACGTCGAAACTATATCCGAAATAGTCTCTGAAGTAATTGTCCAGGTCCTTCGCCTGGTTGTTGGTAATGCCATCGTAGTCATGGATGTTCTGTTGGGCAAAACGATTGAGGAGTCCCTTGGTTCCAGAGCCTTCTACGTCTGTCCATGCGGCATCGTACTGTGAGAGGATGATATGGGCAAGGGAGAATAGGGAACCCAACTTGCTCTCGAAGGCATTGCCGTTCTTGATGAAGTCGGAGCCATGCAGGCAGACTTGTCCCTCTCGGTCTTCGAAAGAGCGATACAGATATTTGGCGGTCTCGTTGTTGAGGTCTTCTTCTTTGAGACTGAAGAAGTCGTAGGCAGCGCAAGCACACATCAGTTCCACGACATGGCATACGTTTCTTTGGGCTTTTCCTCCCGTGATGGTCTTGCCTTGGTTGCCCACGTAGAGGGCTTGGTATGGCCAGCCGATGTGGTAGAATCGCTTGTAGGTATTCCTAACTGTAGGGTCCGCCTGGTAGAACTGCAAGGCAGCCTGGCAGTTGAGTGCAAAGTTGTTGGAGTCTGCGATGACCTTATCGTCGCTTTTCTGTATGCTGTCTGGAGCCGTGAACGTAAAATAGTCGGTGAGTAGGGTGGAGCCAAACTTGACATGGTGTGTGTCGAGTGTCTTGGTGCCGTCGGAAAGTATGCTGATGGCATCGCGCAAGGCAACAGGTATCACAGGGATAGACGATGCTCCCGTTCCGCCAAAGATGGAACCGAAGACGAAAACTCGTGCCGTGCTTTGTGAAGCTTGCAGGTTCTCCAGGAAAGTCCTGAGATCTTTCTCGGCGTTGGATGCGCTCTCGCCGTTGCGTGCCACGTTTCTTGCTGCCTCGATGATGCCATGGTACATCAGCAGCGAACCGAGGTGGGTCTGTGCACGATAGCCGTGGTCTAGCTCGAAACTCTGCACGGAGTCCTCGTCGAAGAACAAGTCTGTCAAGTCGGTGTTCTCTTCCTTGTGCAGCCCGCTGTTGACACCCGACAGAATCTTGTAGGTCTTTCGGTTGCCTTCTCCATAGACCGTATAGAAACGATACAGGTTCAACTTGGCGGAGAAGAATGTCTTTGCGTTGGGACGACCGCCATTGATGTTGTTGGCATCATCAGACTTAATCTTGTTATAGAGGTTGATGAGCGATTCCACACGGTCTTTGTTGCCATTGCTCTGGTCCGTGTCAAGGGTCAGTATGTCGATTTCCTTGTTGTCGAACAAGCCCATGGCGCAGAGGTGAACGAATGACTCCAGGCATCTCATGCCCGTGCCTCCGATGGCGATAACGAATAATTTTTCCATTGTTCTCTTGTTTAAGACCGACATTTAGAACCAACTGGCGAGCTTTCCGTGTGGAAATGCCTTGCTGAGTAAGAAACCACATACGATATGCGCTACGAAGAAGATGCCTGAGGATATGCCCATGGCAGCCAGGTATGCACTCTGCCTGGATGGGATTCGTATGTCGGTATATACGGCAAAGTAGTTGATGGCCATGATGGCTATCGGACAAAGTATGGTGATGCCCCAAAAGCTCAGTTTTCTTTTCCTTTTGTCTTGTGGGTTGATGCCAGCCTCGTAGCGAATGTTGTTGGCGATGAGGATGGCGAGCAACATACATATTACAAAGGTAACGGCGCCTACCATGTAGGCTGAAGCAACAGTTGCGTTCATAGTTTATAGTGTTTTATGATGATTCTAATATCTTTCTTTTATGATTCTAATGCCCTTCTAAGGATATATATACCTTATTATATTATATTTCCTTTTATGTTATATTGCCTTGGTTATATTATATAGCCTTGGCAAAATAGGTGTAGATGACAGTTCCCCTCGGGTTCAACTCTTGCAGGGTGTTGCGGATGGCATCACGCAAACTGTTGTTGGCTCCCCAGGAGAAGAGCTTGTCGATGCGCGGCGATAGGTTGGGTTGGCTCTCGGCGATGGTCACGTCGATACGGAAGAGGTCTCCTTGCTCTCCACCGATGATGTCTCCCTTGAACTGAGGAGCGAAAACGATGCCTATCTCAACTTTCTTGCCTTGGCTCTGTGTCATGCTCTTTGCGAAGAGGCTTTGGTCGATGGTGAGCATATCCTTGATTTCCGTTGGTTTCGCAGTTGCCTTTTCCTTGGCGACGAAACATTGGAAGTCTTCCTCTACATCGGTCACCTTCACATTCAGTTTCTTGATGACATAGGAGTCTTGGTTGCTGAAATCGAAGAAAAGGTTTCTAAAGAGAGCCGTGTATTTCGGGTTGAAGCCAGCTTGAGTCGCCTCCTGCGAGTTCTTGAGAGCATCTTCCCAAGTTACGCCAAGTGGATAGTACTCCAGTCTCGCTCCTTGCCCATAGTTGGCGTAAGCGTTCTTGCTTCCATCCTCCATGACACCCGTGATGAGGTCTTCGCCTGTGGCAGCGTCATGATAGTTGCCTCCCTTGGCAGCGGAAGGATATTGGGTGGAAACGGAGTATGCGTCGGTCGAGAGATGAAACTCCTGGTAACCCGTGATGCCAGCGACGGATTGTCTGATTTGGTCGAGGAACTGGTGACTCTTGTTGTCGAATACGACGAAATAGAGATGGTAGGTGAGGTTTCTCTCGCCCACGAAGTCGAAGATGAAGAAGGTGATGTCGTTGCCTTGTTTCAGCCAATGGGTGAAGTAGCGGGTGGCGAAACTTTGGTGCTGTACCTGTCTGTCGGGGGTGAATTCCTCGAAGTCGGTGACCAGCAAACTGCTCTTTCCGTCCTTGACTATCTTGTCGAGTGTCTTCTCGATGGGAGCCATTTGCTGGACATACGATTTCGTGTCCATAATCTTATTGTAGAGCTGGGTCTGCTTGAGACGAAGAGGGGTAATCTTGTCATCAGCCAAAGAGAACACCTGACAAGAATCCGTGCTGGTAAGACGCTGTACGGTGGCGTTCAGGAAGCCTGCTGCGCCCGGGTTCTTGTAGGCGAGAACAACACCATCCGACAAGTCGAAGTAAGCGGAAGTGCCCTGTGTATTGTTCTTTGCCGTGATGTCTTTGTCGTAATATTGCTGAATCTCTTGCGACAAGCTGGTTTCGCTGGAACTGCCACAGGCACTGAAGCCTATGCTTGCCACGAGGGTGAGAGCTATCAAGACCCTGTTCTTAATCTTGGATATATTCATTGTATGTTTCTATTTTTATTATGAATTCTGATAGTATGTCGGATGGATGATTATAGGGAATCCTAAAATCTCTTACATACCATATTTCCTCATCTTGTTGTAGAGCGTCTTTCGGTCGATGGCAAGCAGTTGCGCCGCTTTGCTCTTGTTGCCGTTTGCCGCTTTGAGCGCAGCCTCTATCCGCTGTTGCTCAGTCTGCTCGTCACGCAGGGTGGTCGGGGCTTGTGGTTGGATGTGGCTCATGCTCTGCTCCAATTCTGCCTCCCCGATGTAGTCACCTCTGCACAGCAGGGTGGCTCGTTTCATCACATTGTTGAGCTCACGTAGGTTGCCCGGCCAGTCATAGGCGGCGATTCGCTCAGACGCTTTCTTGTCGAGCCCTAACACGTTTCGCCCCAGTTCCTTGTTGGCGTGTCGGATAAACAGGTTGGCGAAAAGGAATAAGTCTGTGCCACGGTCTTTCAACTCAGGCATATAAATCGTAAACTCGTTGATGCGGTGGTAGAGGTCTTCACGGAAGTTGCCTTCGGCTACCCTTTGGGCGAGATTCTCGTTGGTGGCGCATACCAGTCGGATGTCGATGTCTATCTCCTTGTTGCTTCCCAAAGGTCGAATCTTGCGTTCCTGTAAGGCACGCAACAATTGTACTTGCACCTCATAGTTGAGGTTCCCCATCTCGTCTAGGAACAAAGTACCGCCGTTTGCCATCTCGAAAGCTCCTTTCTTGTCTTGGTCGGCTCCCGTGAAAGCACCTTTCACATGACCGAAGAACTCGGATGCAGCCACGTCCTTGGGGATGGCGCCGCAGTCGAGGGCGAAGAAAGGTTTGTTGGCACGCTGACTTAGTTCGTGGATTCTGTGAGCCACATATTCCTTGCCCGTTCCGCTGGCACCCAGTATCAACACTGACATCGGTGTAGGAGCCACGAGCGAGACGAAGTCGTATAGTTTCTTGGAAGCCTCGCTCTCACCTTCTATATATTTAGGAGTAGCGTCTTGATATTTAGAAGCAGTATCTTGCGAAGAGTTTGACAGATTTTGCGATGAGCCGTTAGAACCCTCGGAAGCACTTGAATTCTTCACTCTTCGTTCTTCACTCTTCACTCCCTTCACTCTTCGTTCTTCACTCTTCACTCCCTTCACCGCCTCTTGAATCTTCTCCAAGAGGATGTCAGGAGGGA